>ERZ1370068.5457-contig-4484_pt1 | contig 74382 bp, 91 predicted proteins | sample MGYA00561227_ERZ1370068 | MGnify/ENA primary metagenome ERZ1370068 (study PRJEB38410, sample SAMEA6850437) | metagenome | study: Metagenomic assessment of the ecological functions of the soil: analysis of the soil microbiota associated with the... | reverse complement strand
AGCGCTTCGTTCAGTTACGTATTGCATATTATTGCAGTCACTCCAGCTTTGCAGTCGCAGCAAACCAAATCGCAGCGTGAGAAGTTCGTCACGCCATCGCGCCCGGTACATACTCTCTCGATCGTTGCGCGCGATCTGAGTCAGGACTGCTGCCGGATGATCCGAAAGTGATCGAACGGATCCTGGCAGCAGCTAACAAGCAGTAAGCCTGAAAGCGTTTGGGTTGTGAGGTTCTTACTCTTCACGTTCCAAACTCTCGCAACAAATCACCAGCGTTTCAATCGCCACCTCGGAACCCCTGGCATTGAAGCGGGGCCCCTTCGTATTTTTGAGGAAGCCTTCGCGAAACACCCAACGTGCGACCTGTGCCCTGGTGTCGTCAAAGGATAATTACCCCGTTTTGCGGTCGGTTTGTCCTTGCAAAACATCACGATGCCAGTTGTAGAGATCCAGAGACTTTGTAACGCCGCGTTTAAGAGTGATGTTGCCGAACTTCGCGAGACCCGGCAATTTTCGAACGCGAAAGTCCCCGCCTTCGCGATACTCAATTATCCTCAACCTCCGAGCTTAGTCCGGTACACTCGGAAAAACCCGCTGTAACTGCACCTTCAATCTCAACCAGGAAATTGCAATTCTTATAAGGGTCGTTTCTTCCTGCCGCTGGCATTTCACACCTCCGTAGATTAATTGGCTAAGTCAGCTTTGGCCCTAATGGCACTGTTGATCGCTGGCGGCCTCAGCAAGCAGAGATCACGGTAGATCTCAAGATCATGCTTAATCCGAGATCTCATGGCGACGCTTTTCGAGGTCCTGATACGTAATCAAGGCGGATATCTTCGTCGGTTGCTTTCTTTTGAAATAAGAACTGCTGGAATCAAGTAGCGATACTATCTCTTTGCGGACCAAGAAGCTCAATGTTCTTAAAGGGCCAGCGCTGGAAATCTCTCTTGTACCACCGAGCCCCAGGATCTTTTATCGAACCTCACCGAAACGCTGATAGCCGGCCGGTTGCCAATGTTATTGACTGAGATATCAAAGCGGCCCCGCGATCGAATAAGAACTCTACAATGACTTCGGGTCGGTTTGGTGCGACCTCGGTAGTCGAGACTGAACCGGGGCTATCGTCCTGGTCTTTTTGAGATTTTCGTTTAAGCATGACTTTTGATAGTGAAGTCTGAGCACTCAATGAGTAGGATGAAGCGCGCCAAGCATATAAGCTGTTTGCATTTTTGTGAAGCCGCAGGCGTTGCCTAATCATGACCCGTTTCGGCGACCGGGATCGAGGTTCTGCCGCGCTCCTGTTATCCTGATCAGCTTTCAATGAGCGTCGAGAATTCAAACTTGAAGGAACGTGTGCGCGCTTTTTTGGCAGGCACAATCCCTGCGGGGTGAAGTTTGCCGATGCGGCGCCGGGCACACGCCATTTCTACGAACTGGTCGAAGCCCATCGCTACACAAAGAGTGGCACATCCCGAGGCTGCCGACTTTGCGGGCTCGCGTGGCTTAAAGGTTCTGGAAATCGGTTGTGGACTCGGAACAGACGGCGCGCAGTTTGCCGAAGCGGGTGCTGACTACACCGGCATCGATCTTACCGAAGCAGCGGTTGAACTCGCGCACCGGCGTTTTGAATTGTTCGACCTCCCTGGCACATTTCAAACTGCCGACGCAGAAAACCTGTCTTTCCCAGACGAGAGTTTTGATCTCGGTTTACTCGCACGGCGTTTTGCACCACACCCCGGAAACTGGAAAAGCGATACAGGAAATCCATCGCGTGTTGCGTCCGCGCGGACGCGCTGTAGTTATGCTCAGTACCATCGTGGTTCGTATAACTATCGCATCAACATTTCCCTGTTGCGACGAGCTCGGGGCGCAACTGCTCAAAGTGGGAAACCGGGATCAAGCTGGTTAACAAGATCACGGGCGAACCGCTGGAGTCGCTGCGCGAGCATGCCAGGCTTCTAAAGACGGAAAAAGAATCTTATTTGAAGCCGGATGAGTTCCTGAGCCAGAACACTGACGGCGCCGGTAACCCCGCTGGCGCGAGTTTATTCCAGAAAGGAAGCACGCGAGCTATTCAAAGATTTTTCGGAGGTAAGTTTGAAGACCTATTTTCTTAACAAACGCTGGCTGCCTTTGATTGGCAACCTCTTGCCGCGATCTTTGGAATCGCGACTCGCTTCGCGCTGGGGTTGGCACCTTTGGATTTATGCAACGAAGTAGCGGCGTCGAGCCCGCCCACTCTCAAACTTCATTGAAGCTAAGTCCGTTGAAATTTCACCCTTTCGTTGTCATAGGACTTTCGATTGGTGGCGCCTTGCTTTATACGGTTTGGATAACCTGGCGCTTCGGCGGTCACAATCTCCAGAGTCAATATCTTTACGTGGTCCCGATCTTAGTTCCTTTTCTATCTTTTCTCTTGATCGTAGCGAAAGAATCAAGCGTGGAAGCATCGCAGGCTTGGTGATTGATTGCCTGGTGGTGGGAACCTCGATGATGCGAGTTATCGGCACGGTTCCGTACATCTCGGGACACACGCTTTTCCTCACCTACGCCATCCTTGGCCCAGCCTCACGAGTAACGCGGATCACGGCTTCGCTGGTAATGTTGGAGGTCATTTACCTGAAGTATTTTTGTCTGGCATGATCCAGTCAGTTCATCCGCAGGCATTGTGTTGGGAACTATCGCGGCCGTGGCAACACGCCGCTTCGGAAACAAGGTCGAAACTGGAAGACCGGCTGGCGGCCTAACTCAATAAAACAAGAATGAAAAATATCTTAGTGACAGGCGGAGCGGGTTTCATCGGTTCACACCTTGTCGATCGGTTGCCTCGAAGGCAAGTGGAGAGTTTCTGTCGTCGACGATCTCAACGACTTTTACGATCCCGCGATCAAGCGTGCGAACGCGAGCACGCACGAGAAGAATCCTAACTATCAGTTATTCCAGGCAGACATTCGCGATCAGGCAGCGCTCGGAAATATCTTTGCCGCGGGAACGGCTTCGATTGCATTGTTCACCCGGCAGCGCGTGCGGGCGTGCGACCGTCGCTCGATCAACCACTGCTCTATGCCGAGACAAACATCAACGGCACGCTGAACCTTATGGAACTGGCGCGCGAGCATGGCATCAAACAATTTGTTTTTGGCTCGTCATCGTCGGTGTATGGCATCAACGCCAAGGTGCCGTTTGCTGAAGATGACCCGATTCGTCAGCCAATCTCTCCTTACGCAGCAACCAAAGCCGCCGGCGAATTGCTCTGCCACACCTACACGCATCTTTACGGTATACGATGCGTCTGTTTGCGATTCTTTACGGTCTACGGTCCGCGCCAGCGACCTGATCTCGCGATTCACAAATTCGCGCGGTTGATTAGCGAGGGCAAACCGATCCCGGTTTTTGGAGACGGCACAACGCGCCGCGACTACACGTTTATCGATGACATCATCGCGGGGTGCGCGCAGCTATTGACTACACCAAGAGCGACTACGAGGTGATAAACCTGGGCGAGTCACGGACCGTCGAGTTGCGCGAACTGATTTCGCTTATCGAGAAAGAATTGGAGCGGAAGGCGAAGATCGACCGGCAACCCGTTGCAGCCTGGTGATGTGCCACAGACTTTTGCTGACATCGCCAAAGCTCGCCGGCTGCTTGGTTACAATCCGCAGACACAAATCGAGGAGGGCATCCATACATTCGTTCGGTGGTTTCAAAGAGCATAAAGTCTGAATGTGAGTGTAGGTCAACTGGCGGGGGCAAGCCCGCCTTCCCAACCCTGAGATTCTGTCATTAGTTTGGATGATCCTGGCTTGAAGGGCTTTCACCGGCGAACCAAAACCCAATCTCAATCAGCTCGGGGTTGGGAAGGTGGGCTTGCCCCGCTACAATGCTAGAGCCTCGCTGATAGGTCTTCATGGCAACTACCGCAAACACAGTAACCGAGCCGCTGCCGCGCGAGGATGCAGCAACACACCTACGCCATCATGCGCCGGGTCGAGGAAAGCCATTGGTGGTTCTTCGGACGCAGGCAAATCATCAGGAGTTTCCTCGTACGCATTTTTCGAAATTTGAGGGCGAGAGGCAAAGAAGATGGCTCACCCTTCAATATCCTTGACGTGGGTTGCGGCACCGGCGCGAACCTCGAGATGTTGTCGGAGTTTGGCGCAGCCGAGGGCGTAGATGTTTCCCGGAGGCGCTTTCATTTTGTCAGGCGCGTGGATTAGAGAAGGTGAAACTGGGCGCGGCGGAAGCCTTACCTTACGACGACAATTCATTTGATCTGACGACCGGCCTTGATGTAGTGGAGCACCTGGACGACGATCTTGCCGGCTTGAAAGAGATGCGGCGCGTACTGCGCCCCGGCAGGGCGGGCGCTCCTGTTTGTGCCGGCGTTTATGTTTTTGTGGGGCGTGCAGGACGATATTAGCAATCACCGGCGACGTTACACGCTCAAACAGTTGAAAGATGTGGTGAGGCAAGCCGGTTTCGATGTTGAGCGTGCTACTTACGTGAACATCAGCTTCTTTACACCGATATTTCTCGGTAGACTCTTTATGCGGGCGACTGGCTTGCGACCGGAATCAGAGAATAATATTACGGTTGGATTTCTGAATGGCGTGCTGGGAAAACTTTTGGCAGCAGAGCGAGGCCCGTTGCGCTACGTGAATTTTCCGTTCGGTGTTTCAATCATCTGCGTGGCCCGCAGGATTGAGTAATGATGTCTGGTCTCTGTGCGTCCTCTGTGTCTCAGTGGTGAATCTTTATTAGCGGTCGTTCTCCACTGAGGCACAGACAACACGAAGCCACACAGAGAGCAAACTGAAGAACTTGTTTAAATGAAAACTTACGAAGAAGAAACTTTGCTCACGACTGAACCGACTCTGCCAGGCGATGACCAGCCGGAAGTGTCTCGTGTTTCTTCCCGTCTACAATGAAGAGCCTAATTTGCGACCGCTACATGCGAAGCTGGACGCGGCTTTGCGGGCCCTCGGACGGTCAGCGGAGATCATTTATGTCGATGACGGTTCGACGGATGGCAGTTTGAAAGTCTTGCGCGAACTGGCCGAGCTCGACGATCGCGTTCGCGTTGTGGCGTTACGTCGGAATTACGGTCAGACCGCGGCGATGGCCGCGGGCATTGATGCTGCGACCGGTGAGGTGCTGATTCCGATGGACGCCGATATGCAAAACGATCCCGCAGACATAGCGCGCCTGCTGGACAAACTGAATGAAGGTTATGACGTGGTTTCCGGCTGGCGTAAGAACCGCCAGGACAAACTGATCACGCGCAAGGTTCCTTCGATGCTGGCCAATCGTTTGATTTCCTGGATTGGGGGCGTGCCTTTGCATGACTATGGTTGCTCCTTGAAGGCCTACCGGCGCGAGTCGATCGAGGATGTCAAACTCTACGGTGAGATGCATCGCTTCATACCCATCTATGCATCATGGGCAGGCGCGCGCGTGGCCGAAATTCCAGTCGAGCATCATGCGCGTACAATGGGTAAGTCCAAATACGGATTGTCGCGGACGGTTAAGGTCGTTTTCGATCTGATCACGATAAAGTTTATGGCTTCGTACCAGACTAAGCCGCTTTATCTTTTGGCTGGGCGGGATTGCTGACCTTTGGCGTGTCACTGCTCTCAGCGCTTTTGGCGTTTCTGATGAAGTTCGTTGGTTGGCCGCACCATGCTGACTTTGTGCAAACACCTTTGCCGATCATCGCTTTGGTGACGTTGGTTCTGGGAGTGCAACTTTTTCTAATGGGCTTGCTGGCCGAGATGATGGTCCGCACTTATCACGAGTCGCAATCGAAAGCGATCTACGCCGTACGCGAGAAGCTTGGATTCAAGGACAGTGAAGATTGAAAAGTGAAAAGCGAATGGTGAATAGATGATCTCCTTTCTTACTTTTCACCCGTCACTTGTCACTTTTCACTGCAGTTTCCTATGTGTGGAATAACCGGTTGGGCTAATTTCGATTCACACACACCGCCGCCTGAGGGCGCGAAGGAACTCCTGCATTCGATGTGCGAGCGCATGGTTCATCGCGGCCCGGATTCCGAAGGGTTATTGGTTCTAAATGGGGCTGCGCTGGGAATGCGGCGCCTCGCGATCATCGATCTGGTAACTGGCGAACAGCCCGTCTACAACGAAGACAAGAGTGTAGCCGCAATCCTCAACGGCGAAATCTACAACTATCGTGAGCTACGCGAGGATCTCGAAAAGCGCGGACACTCGTTCAGAAGTCAATCCGATACTGAAGTATTGCCGCATCTCTACGAAGAATATGCGGATGACATGGTGCAGCACCTCAACGGGATGTTTGCGTTTGCCTTGTGGGACTCGAGGCAGCGCCGGATGCTGATCGCTCGTGATCGTTTCGGTGAGAAGCCGCTCTACTGGGGCGTTTTTGACAACACACTGCTTTTCGCTTCTGAGCCGAAGGTGCTGTTGGCGCACCCGGCCGTCAAGACTTCGCTGAATCTTCAGGCCCTGCGCCAGTACCTTTCTTTCGATTACGTGCCCGCGCCGCTCACGATCTACCAGGGCATTAACAAGCTGCCGGCCGCGCACACGCTAACGCTCGCGAACGGCAGGATTGAGACGCGCCCTTACTGGTGCTTGAGTTATAAGACTAAGCAGCCGGTACCAACCGAGGCAGAAGCTGCAGAACATTTGCGGAAACTGCTGGCTGACTCGGTCAGCATGCGCCTGGTTTCGGATGTGCCCTTAGGAGTTTTGCTCTCTGGCGGTGTTGATTCATCAACCGTGGCGGCGCTCGCAGTTGAGGCTTCATCTGAAGCTGTCAAAACGTTTTCGATTTCGTTTGCGGAATCGTCGTTTGATGAATCCTCGTATGCGAGGGCGGTGGCGAAGTTTCTCGGCACGGATCACCACGAAGAACGGCTCAGCGCGAATCTCGCGGCAAACCTGGTTGGTGAGATTGGTTCCTGGATGGATGAGCCGTTTAGCGATCCATCGCTCGTGCCCACCTATCTCTTATCTCGTTTTACGCGGAAGCACGTGACGGTGGCCCTGGGCGGCGACGGTGGCGACGAGCTTTTCGCCGGCTACCCGATGTATCGCGGGCATCGTTGGGCGGAAAACTACTTGAAAGTCCCACAGTTTCTCCGCGCCGGCTTCGAACCGTTGATCGGGCTGCTTCCGGTGAAAACCAAGAATCTTTCGTTTGACTACAAAGCAACTCGGTTCATCAGCGGCACCAAATATGATCGAGTTGCGCGTCATCACATTTGGTTTGGCTCCTTTAATCCAACCGAGCAGGAAATGGTTTTGACGCCGGAAGTGCTGGGTGCCACGGACGGCGATATTTATCGGGAACCGCGCCTGATGCTTGGTGAATGTGATTCGTTTGACGTGGTAGAGCAAATGCAGAGTCTTGATACGCGGCTATACCTCGCGGAAGACATCCTGACCAAGGTTGACCGTGCCAGCATGGCAGTGTCGCTTGAAGTGCGCGCGCCTTTTCTTGATCCGCGAGTGGCTGAGTTCGCAGCTTCGTTACCGCCAAACTACAAACTGCGAGGGCGAAAGACAAAGTATATTTTGAAACGCGCTATCGAAGATTCGCTGCCTTCTTTTGTGACTCGCCGAGGCAAGAAGGGGTTTGGCGTACCGGTGGCCGAGTGGCTAAAAGAAAAATTGCGACCGCTGGCACGTGACCTCTTGTCGCCTGACCGAGTGCGCCGGGCCGGTGTCTTTAATCCCGAGTATGTAACTAAACTACAGGATGAACATGAGCGCGGCGTGGCGAACCATCGGAAGCTTCTCTGGACCTTGCTCATGTTTGAACTGTGGCACGAGAGCTTCATCGAAACACCGCGGCGGATTGAGACGTCGGTGGGCAGTAAGCGGTAGGCAGGCTGACGGCAGGAGTCAGGTCAGATCCACGAAAACACACGAACTAACACGAAAGTCGTTATTTGCGGGCACTGGTTTCAGTTTGGTATGAATCAGCCATTTGCACTCGACGAACGCGTCACACAAATACGGAACCGGGAGCTGTAGCGACCGGGTCCAAGCCTCGCTGTAGTCAACATCGAACGGTAAAAATCAACTGGTTTATCGAGCTGACAACCTTCAATTTAATGTTGACATCTCGCACCGGGCCCCGGTCACTACAGCTCCCGGTTCCGTATTTGTGCAGCGTTCGTCGAGTTGTACTGCCTGACTCATACCAAACCGAACCAACAATGGTAATCGGCGCTGATGCAGTTGTGTAGTTTGTGTGATTTCGTGGATCTCTTCGTCAGGTTATCTGCCGCAACAATTGCCGCGCTGTGTGTTTACCCAAGCTTCAAATGGATGATTCAATTATTGAGCAGGCATTCGCCGATCTCCTCGCATGGTGCCGCGAGCGCGACTTTGCCGGTTACGATCCATTCGATGCACTGAACAGCCGTGTGTTTCAGTTAACTCCTCTTAACCATTCCCGAACAGCACGGCTGCTCTGGACCCAGGCTATCAAACGCTTCCCTTTGAACCTGCGGCGGCTGGCGCTTGTCCCGCCACAGAAGAATTCAAAAGGACTCGCTCTGTTCGCGCTTGCTGCGCTCGCCACCTCTCGACGGGTGAAAACAATCGAGGCTGAAACCGGGGCCCGCGCTCTGCTCGAGGAGCTTTGGCGCGCGCGAATTCAGGGTTACAGCGGGGCCGCCTGGGGTTACAACTTCGCATGGCAAAGCCGCAACTTCTTTGCGCCGCAAGGCACGCCCATGATCGTGCCCACGGCCTTTGCAGCGCGGGCGCTCATTGAAGGGCACCAGGCATTCAGGGACGATAGTTATCTACACATGGCGCGCAGCAGTTGCGACTTCATTCTCAGTGATCTCAAACGCACGATTGATACGAACGAAGAAGTTTGCTTCAGTTATTCCCCGTCGGACAACACGCAGATTTTCAACGCCAGTTTGTTGGCCGCCGAAACATTAGCGAGCGTCGGGGCATTGACGGGGAAACTGCCTTTTGTGACTTGGCTCTTCGTGCTGCCCGTTATGTTGTTCATAGACAAGGCGAAGACGGCTCATGGGCATACGGAGCGGAGGCGGAGCAACAGTGGATAGACAATTTCCACTCCGCCTACGTGCTGCTCTCGCTCAGGAGGATTGCGAAGTCCTGCATTGGTGCTAACGCTGAACTCAATAATGCGTTGCAAGATGGGCTTGCGTTCTGGCGCGAGCGCTTCTTTCTTGCGGACGGGTGGCCGAAATACTACCATGACAGCCTTTATCCAGCGGATGCGCACGCGGCGGCAACGGCAATCATCACACTCCTGGAATTTCGCACCTTCGATAGCGGCGCGCTGCCGCTAGCCGAAACGATTGCCGCCTGGACGATTAGCAACCTGCGTGACGCCCGCGGATTTTTACTATCAACGCCGGCGATTTTATACCGTTCACATGCCTTACATGCGTTGGACACAAGGCTGGATGCTTTACGCGTTAGCGCGTTTGCTGGAAGAGAAAACGTAAATGCCGATTGGTGCTGATGTTTCGTTAGGTAAGAACGTAAAGATTTTCCAGCCCGAACTGGTGAACCTTTATGGTTGTACTATCGAAGCAGAGACGAAGATCGGAGCGTTTGTCGAAATACAAAAAACGCTTCGGTGGGTGCTCGCTGCAAAATTTCATCACACACCTTCATATGCGAGGGCGTAACGATCGAAGACGAAGTGTTCGTCGGCCATGGGGTGATGTTTACCAACGACCCATTTCCGCGCGCGGTCAACGACGACGGCAGCCTAAAAACGGAAGCCGACTGGGCCGTGATCGCAACGCGGGTAAAGCGGCGCGCATCAATTGGTAGTAACGCAACCATTATGGCGGGAGTCACTATTGGCGAGTCGGCACTGGTGGGAGCCGGAGCTGTGGTGACGCGGGATGTTGCTGACTATGCGATTGTCGCCGGGGTTCCGGCGCGCGAGATCGGCGACGTGCGAGAAAAGTCCAGTGGCCAGTGATCAGTGATCAGTGGCCAGTGATCGGACTACTATGAACGTTAGACTTGCCACTGACCACTGGTCATTGGCCACTGAACACTATGATTAAGGTTGGAGTTATCGGTTACGGATACTGGGGACCCAACCTCGTGCGCAATTTCATGGAAGCGCCGGGTTCGACCGTGGTTACGGTGTGTGATCTGCGCATCGAAAGATTGGGAACGCTAAAAGCCCGCTATCCGACAATTAAAACTGTCGACAACTGCTGCGCATTGCTTGCAGATCCGGAAATTGACGCAATTGTCGTTGCCACGCCAGTGTCATCGCATTTTGAGCTGGGGATGGCGGCGCTCAAAGCTAATAAACATGTGCTGATGGAAAAACCGCTCGCCGCCAACTCGGAACAGGCGATTCAGTTGATAGAGGAGGCGCAGGCGCGAAAACGAGTTTTGATGGTGGATCACACCTTCGTCTATACGGGAGCGGTACGAAAGATTCGTGAGCTCATCACGCAGAACGCCCTGGGCGAGATTTACTACTACGATGCAGTGCGTATTAATCTGGGACTCTTTCAACACGACGTGAATGTAATTTGGGACCTGGCGATTCACGATCTATCGATCATGGATTATGTGTTGCCGACAAAGGCGACAGCCGTTTCGGCCACCGGCATTAGCCATATTCCGGGTCAACCTGAAAACGTCGCTTACATCACGCTCTTCTTCGCTAATCCTCAGATTGCGCATGTTCACGTAAATTGGCTTACACCGGTCAAAGTCAGGCACACGCTTATTGGCGGCAGCGAGAAAATGATCCTCTACGACGATCTGGAGCCCAGCGAAAAGGTGAAGATCTATGACAAAGGGGTAACACTTTCGCAAAGTCCCGAAGCAGTTTATGAGATGCTCGTCAGTTATCGTTCCGGCGACATGTGGGCGCCGCGACTGGATGCGACCGAAGCCTTGCAAACTGAGGCGCAGCACTTCATTGATTGCATCGAAAACAACAAACAACCTGAAACGGATGGACAGGCAGGATTGAGACTTGTGAAGATCGTAGAGGCCGCGGAAAAATCACTACTGGCTCGCGGGCAACTCGTCGAGATCGAGTAATGTTGAACTGTCCTGACTTAATCGAAGGTTAGTAACGATATACGCATGATTCCTTTAGTAGATCTTAAAGCGCAGTACGAGAGCATTAAGGGCGAAATTGATGACGCGCTCGCAGAAGTGCTGGCGAGTTGCCAGTTCATCCTCGGTCCAAAGGTAGAAGCTTTTGAAGCGGATTTCGCTGCTTACTGTCAGTCGCGTTTCGCGTTTGGAGTTAACTCCGGAACCAGTGCTTTGCACCTGGCGCTGCTGGCGGCAGGCGTCGGTCCCGGTGACGAAGTGATCACCGTTAGTTACACCTTTGTCGCGACCGTTGCAGCAATTCTGTATACCGGGGCGAGGCCGATTTTAGTCGATATCGATCCGCTGACCTGCAACATCGATCCGGCAAAGATTGAAGCGGCGATCACGCCAAAAACAAAAGTGATCATGCCCGTGCATCTTTACGGAACCTGCGCGGACATGGATCCGATCCTCGACATCGCGCGGCGGCACAATCTGCTGGTGATTGAAGATGCTGCCCAGGCTGTGGGCGCGGAATACAAAGGGCGGCGCGCCGGAAGCATAGGTGACCTGGCTTGCTTTAGTTTCTATCCCGGAAAGAACTTAGGTGCGTATGGTGAAGCCGGCGCGGTTGTTACGAGCAATGAGAAATACGTGGAGATCCTTAAGCAACTTCGCGATCAGGACAAAGCGCCAAATATTTGCACGAGCGGGTTGGTTACAATTTCCGCTTGGAAGCAATTCAGGGAGCGGTGTTAGGTGTAAAACTAAAACATCTCGACGACTGGACCAGCGCACGCCGGCGGCACGCGAAAAATATTCAGAAGAACTGGCAGATTCAGGGCTGCGTTTGCTGGAGGAACCGGGGGCCTGCAAGTCTGTCTATCACATCTTCCCGTTATTCACCGCGCAGCGAAATGAGCTGCGCGAACATCTCCAGGCCAACGGGATCAGCAGCGGCATTCACTATCCCATTCCCGTACATATGCAGCGCGGCTTCAGCAATCTCGGGTTCAGCGAGGGCGATTTGCCGCAAACCGAAAGCGTTTGCCGCGAAGTGTTGTCACTGCCGATGTATCCTGAGCTGGCAGATGAAACCGTGATGCAGATCGCGGATTCAGTGCGACAGTTTTGCCGGCAGCCAATGGCGGTCCACCCGTAGCTGGTTTTATCGGAATAGCGCTGTCGATGGTTAGAATTTCTCTGCGGGCCCAGAGACTGAAATTGGTTTCCTGGTTCACTACTCTGCTCAATGCGAATCTGGATAGATCTGGCAAACTCACCGCACGTGCCCTTCTTCCGCTCGCTTACAAATGAGTTCACTCGACATGATCACGAAGTAGTCGTCACGGCGCGCGACTTTGCCGAGACGGTCAAACTTGCGGAAGCCGCCGGTCTCGCTGCTGAAATTATTGGCGGACATGGTGGCGGCAGGCTTTCAGGCAAAGCGGGAAACCTGGTGCGGCGGGCGTTGACGCTTGCGCGTTGGGCGCGTGGGCGAAACCTCGACCTGGCAGTCAGCCACAACTCGTACTCTCAAATTCTGGCGGCTCGCGCGCTGTCGTTGCGGACTGTCACGCTGATGGACTATGAACATCAGCCAGCAAACCATCTCGCGTTCCGGATGGCTACGCGCATCATTGTTCCGAATGCGTTTCCTGACGCAGCACTCGCACGGTTTGGCGCGTCTCCGGAAAAGGTGAAGCGATACGCGGGCCTCAAGGAAGATGTTTACCTCGCCGATTTTCAGTGCGATCCGGAATTTCAAAAATTGCTCGGCAAACTGGGAATCGACCAGAGCAATGTGCTGGTGACTGCGCGCCCTCCTGCTAGCGAAGCGCTTTATCATCGTTTTGAAAATGAACTGTTTGACCAATTGCTCGAACAGCTTTTAGCCACCCCGAATGTAAAGGTTGTGTTGTTGCCGCGCAACGATTTCCAACGGGACAACTACAACGCACGCGCCGATGCGAGTCTGATTGTACCGGCGGTCCCCCTTGACGGGGGTAATCTGATTGCGCACAGCGATTTGGTGGTGAGCGCCGGCGGCACAATGAATCGGGAGGCCGCAGCGCTTGGCGTTCCGGCGGCATCGATCTACTTAGGTGAGTGGGCTGCGATAGACGAGCAGTTGGTGAAAGAGGGACGTCTGCTTAGGATCGCCACGCGTGACGCTATTCACGATCTGCTAGTACAAAAAAGGGACCAACGAATGCGCGCCGCGAGGTTCAGGTCGTTGCCGAAGTCGCGAATCTGATACTCGAGGCGTGAACTTTGCTATCCTATGTCTTTCGGTGTGAGAGTTGTTGACTGTTCGGCAACAAGGTCTTAGCTATTGGTTTCGCATCCTGTTCATCTTCTAAATCCTGTCGATTGGTCGTTTGAGAAACAAGTGAGAGTTGAGCGAATCAAAAACCCGTTAGTTCAAGCAAGCATCGTGCGTGCTCCTTCGCGCGCGCCTCACTGGGTCATCCCAACCATCAAGACAGCATTACTAATAACGGACAGTTTGATGGCGATGGTTTCATTTGGCGCAGCCTATTATTTTCGTGAAGGCGGCGCGATATTGCAACGGACAGCGGGGGAGGTTTTGCGTGGAGCGCAGGTTTTGCTCCTTACGGCGCGCTTTTGTTTCTGGTAATCCTGATACGAGTGCTCGCGCTGCGCTACTACGATCTATACCGGCTGCGCGGCGAGTTCTCTTTCTTCGATGATGGCATTCGCGTCTTCAAGTCAACGGCCATCGGATCATTACTGATCGTCGCCGCTGCATTCCTGTATCGTGGCGGTTTTAACTTCCGGGCGTTCTCCTATGCCCGCAGTGTGTTCGTGCTCGATTTTCTTATCGCATTGGCCAGTTTCTATTCTCTAAGGCTAATGGTGCGCAGCGCGCAGACGTTTTTTAGACTGCGTGGCATCAACCTGATTCCAACGCTGGTGGTGGGCCGCGGGCCTGAAGCGACTTTCTGCATCAAGGAGATGCGCGAACGTCCGTCACTCGGATATCGGGTAATCGGCGCGGTTGACATAGGCAGTCCGGGCCCGACCGGGGAATATGAAGGCGTGCCCGTAGTGAGCAACCTTGCGGGACTGCCTGAAGCTATTCGCGAGTCGGGCGCCAATGAAGTAATCATTGCCGACTCTCAGGTTGACGCAGACTCGCTGTTTGACGTGATGATGCGTTGTGGGCGACGCCGTGGAATCGAGTTTCGTATTGCCCCCAGCCTCTTCAATTGTTTGCCGAGTAAAACTGAGGTCGACCAAATTGGCGCCTTGCCAATGATCCGGTTGTTTCGGGAGCCACTCTCCGACTTCGCTCGCGGCACTAAGCGCATCTCGGACATTTTGATCGCGGCGTTTACACTCGCACTGTTTTCTCCCTTCTGGCTCTTGATTGCGTTGCTGATTAAGTTTGACTCGAAGGGGCCGGTTTTTACACACAGGAACGGGTGGGCATGGACGGCCGAATTTTTGTGGTCTACAAATTCCGCACTATGCGCATGGATGCCGATAGTGAGATTCATCGCGAGTACCAGCGAAAGTTTATCGCCGGCCATGCCGAAGCGAATGTAGGGGACGCCAACAAGCCCGCATATAAACTGCGCGACGATCCGCGCATTACGCGCGTGGGACGCGTGCTGCGTCGTTTGAGCCTTGATGAAATTCCGCAACTCTTTAATGTTCTGCGTGGCGACATGAGCATTGTTGGTCCACGTCCTCCGATCCCGTATGAAGTTGAGGCTTACGAACTTCGGCACCGCAAGCGACTCGACATGAAACCCGGGCTGACGGGATTGTGGCAGGTATCCGGAAGAAATCGCTTGCCATTCGAAGAGATGGTCAAGCTGGACTTATTCTACATCGAAAACTGGTCGCTGCTGTTTGACCTGAAGATTATCCTGCGCACCGTCCTGGTAATGATCCGCGGCGATGGATACTAGAACTTTAAGAAGTGTGGTTCATCTTCATCTTTCCGTCATCGCGGTTTGGGGTCGCCCAATTGTAGGTATGACTAAATTAAGGTGAAATCGGAATCTCAGACTAAGAGTCGGGCGGCGAAAGTGCTTAATGCGGCCATCGTCACCTTTCTTTTTGTGTTTGCGGCCGCTGCACCAAACTCGATTGCGGCAACTCAAAGCGCTTGGTTGGTTGGTCTCGCTTTATGGCTAGTGCGTTTCGCGTTTCGTCCGCGGCCTAAATTCTATCGAACACCTGTTGATTACCTTATCCTCGGCTTTTTGTTCTCACTGTTCTTTCAACCTTCCTCTCTTACGAGCCGATCGTATCCATCGGGAAACTACGAGCAGCAAGCCTATTCACGATCATTTACTTGTTCGTCGAAAACGTAACTTCGTTGCGAGTCGCGCGTTTGCTTGCGCTCACTCTGATCTCGGCGTGCATGGTTAACGTGCTCTACACTGCCGGCGAGCGCCTGCTGGGACGGGCAGTAAGAGTTGATGATGTCTCGGCAAATAGTCCGCTCTACAAAGCGGGAATCCGCAGCGGCGACACTCTGCTTGAGGTTGACGGAGAAAAATTGCGAGACCCACAAGAACTGATTAATGCGCTCTCGAAAACTGATAAAAATCCGGCCGCCATTCTCACTTATCGTCATGAGTTACAACCCGTTTTCCAAGTTCCAAGAGGTGGCCTGTTGCCAGGCAACACCGTGCGGGAACAACTGGGAATTGGAAGTTGGTCGAGAGGACGCGATTGGCGGGCGACCGGTTTCTATGGCCAGTTTGTAACTTATGCAGAAGCCCTACAGTTGATCATTGCTCTGGCGATGGGAATCTTTGTGAGTCTGCCAGTAAAGCGAAGCTGGGCGGCTGCGTTGTTGCTTATTACGCTCGTCGGATTAGGCAGCGCATTGCTGTTAACTGTAACTCGTGCGTCATGGCTCGGTTGTTTAGTTTCCACTCTAATTATTCTGCTCCTCGGGGTTGGACGCCGCGCTATGGTCTTGATCGGGGTCCTGGCGATTCCGCTCATCCTTGCAGGCCTGTTAGTCCTACAGCAGAAGCGCAACGTTGCTTTCATCGATCAGACAGATCAATCAACAACCTGGCGTGAAACGGTTTGGCGCGAAGGCGTAAATTTGTTGCTTAGCAAGCCGCGGCACTTGCTGTTCGGCATTGGCATGGACTCGATAAAATGGCATTGGCGCGAGTGGGGCATGTTTGACAATGGTCGCATACCATGGGGCCACATGCACTCCAACCTGTTGCAAATCGCGCTCGAACGCGGCCTGCCGGCACTAATCCTCTGGCTGGCATTCCTCTACATTTATGCCCGAACGCTTTGGCGCTCACTGCGAAATGGCGGGAAACTCGAATGGATCGAACGCGGAATCCTATTGGGAGCGTTAGGTGGACTGGCCGGATTCTTTACTTCCGGATTGGTGCATTACAACTGGGGTGACTCGGAAGTAGTAATGGTCTTCTACATGACAATGGGACTGGCTCTGGCGGTTCATCGAATTTCCCGTGGCCGTGCGACATCGGTTAACACCGACTAAGCGAAGAACCAGCCGCAGAAAGAAAACAGTCGAATACGCGAAAAGGGTGAGTCGAATCCGACTCACCCTTTGCTTACTAGATGACTGGCGCCTTTTGAGGGGCCAACTTGTGGAAACCGTGAGGCCCGCCGACGACGTGCTTTTTGTGATTGTCGCGTGCTGACTAGCATTTAACTTTCAAGCTTCAATAGGGTGAGCTCAAACGGTATTTTGAGCTCAAAGATAAGAGATGCGACTAGTCCGAAGGATGAATGTAACCGCGTAAGACGTTTACTCGATTGACGGAAAAGATTGAGACCGTTGGCTTGCTTGGCGCCGAATTGTTTAGGGTGATTCTCATTACGCTGTACCTTCTGCAAATGTTGGTTCGCTTTCTTGACGGACTCCATCAGCTCTTGGCATATCGCTTGCCAATTATCATCGCGCGAGCGCTTTGTTGGCGATCTTCTCGCCAAAATGAATGATCTTTGAGCAAAAGCCACTGCAGATTGACTGAAGTCTCATCGCGATGACCGATCACTTAGATCGTCAGGTTACCGAATCAAGAGGCCAAAAGGAGACTGGTGATGTCGCCTGCAATACTCGTGATGTCGCCCGCGCGGCTGGTGATGTCACCCGGCTTGCTAGTGATGTCGCCCGGCTTGCTGGTGATGTCGCCTGGTTTGCTGGTGATGTCGCCTGGCTTACTGGTGATGTCGCCTGCACGGCTGGTGATGTCGCCCGCAAACGCGGAACAGGAAATTGCCATGGTTAAGAGCGATGCGCATAAGATTGATTTGAGGCTTTTCATTTTCTAATTCTCCTGGTTTCGAGCATTTACTTGGGGCACGGTGCGCTAGGAAAGGATTGCCAGTTGGAATGTCAAATCTCGTTCTAGCGTGCCGATTATCAACTTTGTTCGACAATGGCTATTTCAAGGCTCGTGCCATTGGATTCTTTAGTCGCAGCGGGCCTCTTAAAGCATTGAATCTTCGATAGTTAAGATAACGTCATCAGCGGGTTGAGTTGAAACCTGTGATAGCTGAGACATTGGATAGCTCGTATACAGGAGAGCAAGGGACAGCTTCAAGAAGGGACTTAACTCCAGCCATTGTTAACCTTACATCGAAACAAAAAGCTCTTGTTACCTCGGTATGCAGTGTATACTTGGTATTCAGCTGATCAGGCTCGACCAGTTGAACCCGGAAAACGCGCCATTGCCTCACACCAAACCAGCGAACGCACCGTTGATTGTTACCTGAGCCCACGGCGGCAAAAAGACGATTGCTACTGCTCTCGATTGCCGAATCAATCAAAATGCGACTGATACTAGCGAACCCAAAAGCAATCGAATATTCACCTCTGAGTTTGAGCGAACAGGTTAGGGCCTGTTGTGCCAAAGCCCGGGAAAGCCTGGAAGCCGGTGATTACGATTTGGGATGTGCCGCGCTTCAGCCGTGGTGGACCATTGGCGAGTGGCCAAAACATTCTGGGTTGGAGGATCGCGCGGCCGCCGAACTATTCTTTACGGCAGGCGTGCTGAGCGGTTGGGTAGGAACTACCAGACAAATTTATGGCGGCCAAAAATCCGCGGAGGGCCTCCTGAATGGGGCCATTGCGCTCTTCGAACGCCTGGAGGAAGAGGCGCGCGCGACGGAAGCTAGGATCGAGCTGGCCACGTGCTATTACCGGCAGGGCCTGTTCGAGCTAGCTCGTGAAACCGTGCGGTCGTTACTCCGGACTTTCTCCGCAGCTGAACGGGAATTGAAGGGTGTTGCCTTGATTCGGCTAGCTGTTGTGGAAGGACGTGCCGGACGACTGCATGACGCGTTGTCCCTCCTCAACGAAGCCGCGCCTCTCGTAGAAACATCTGGAGCGTGGACTAAGGGCCGGTTTCATCTTGAATTTGCAACCACGTTAAAGAATCTCGGCATTGGTGAAAACCGAAGCACATACTGCGATAAGGCCCTGGATCACTACAGAGAAGCGCTGAGATATTTTGAAGGAATCGGCAACCATCGCTACACAGCTGTGGTCGAGAACAACCAGGGTTACTTGCTCTCCAGCCTGAAAAGATTTGATGAAGCGCAACTACACCTTGAACGAGCACGGAAACTCTTTGATAGGCTTGGCGACCAGGTCAGGCGCGCCCAGGCCGACGAGACTCTCGCGCAATTGTATCTAGCGTCAGGTCAACATGAATCAGCTGAACATTCAATCAAGCTGGCAGTCGACACATTCGAAACAGCTGGCGAAGAGGCTTTGCTAGCTGAAGCCCTGACTACCCATGGATTGGTGCTGTGCAGGTTGGGGCGCCGCCACGAAGCGAAGCCTCACCTCGAAAGAGCTCGCCGTGTAGCTGAGCGAGGTGGCGATTCCGAGGGTGCAGGGCGGCCGCTTCTGATTTTGATCGAGGAAATGTGTGATCAGCTAGGTGAGGATGAGCGGCAAGAAATTGGCGCTCAAGCCAGCCGATTGCTCGCGAACTCCCAGCAGGCATCAACCTGCGAACGCTTAAGGAACTGTTTGGAGCGGATTGCGGCTGCCCATGCTGAATATGAGGAGCTACGTGAAAGAGCGACTCACGCGGAAAAAATGGCCGCATTAGGCGAACTATCCTTTGGCGTGGCTCACAACGTCAACAACACCCTGACCGGAATTCTGGGTCGGGCTCAGCTATTGTTGCGCACTAACGACACTGAAAAAATTAATGCCGGCATCGAGATGATTGTCAAAAGCGCGGAAGATGGAGCTCACATTATACGGCGCATTCAGGACTTCGCTCGCAGACAGCCGAGCCGCAAGTTTGAGGCGGTTTCTGTAGCTGGGTTGATGAAAGACGTTTGCGAAATGAGCCGACCGCGTTGGGAGTCACGAGTCGACGCTCCACAGATTCGGTTGGCATTGGTTGCTGACTGCACGGCGTCGGTTTTGGGTGATGCGGTCGAGCTGCGGGAAGTCCTGGTCAACATGATTTACAACGCAATCGATGCGATGCCTTCAGGCGGCGAGATTCGCCTCAGTTCGCAGGAAGCTAACGGGGGCGTTGTCCTGACTATTGCCGACACCGGTACGGGTATGACACCCGATGTTAGGTCGCGCTTGTTTGATCCCTTCTTTACAACGAAGGGCAAGAACGGCACCGGAATGGGAATGGCGGTGAGCTTTGGCATAATTCGCAGGCACAACGGTTCCATTGACGTGGAAAGTGAGCCGGGCCGAGGCGCCACCTTCCGTATCTCGCTACCGGTGGCTGAAGAGATCGGCCCAACTGCGGAAGCCAATTCCGCACGATTGGAGGTTGGTATCAGGGAAGACAAGATTCGAGTGCTGGTAGTCGACGATGAAACCGCGGTTAGAGAAGTGCTTCGCGAAGCGCTTGGAAGCAGAGGGTTGCGAGGTAGTCGTTGCCGAGAGTGGTGAGATGGCCCTGAAACTTTACGATGCCAGCGCTGGCAAACTGGATGTAGTCTTCACTGATATTGGCATGCCTGAAATGAGTGGCTGGGAGTTGGCCAGTGAGATCCGCAAGCGCTCCGAAACGATACCTTTAGCGATTGTCAGTGGTTGGGCCGACGCTATCAGTTGCGACGCCCGCCAGGCAATTAAGGCTGATTGGGTGGTCTCGAAACCATTTGATATTGCGATAATTGCCCGGATTGCGAATGAAGTCGCCGCGCAACGCAACAATGCGACGAGCCCGGGTTCCGAACTGGTTCGTAGGGATGTGCGCTCAGTGCTGGGAATAACCTAAGCTCAGGCGCTCGCGCTTAGTTGATAACGTTCCAGCTTGAGATAGAGTCCGCGTCTGGTGAGTCCTAGTTCGCGAGCAGCGCGTGAAATGTTACCGCCGTGCTTGCGCAGCGCATCTGCAATCATGCGACGCTCCACGTCGGCCAAAGCGTCAGCCAGAGTTACGTTTTGCAAGGAACTAGCGGGTATGGAAGCCAAGGTTGATGCCGGTGAGCTGGGGGTTGCAGGCGCGGAAGTTCGTTTGAGTTCTGGAGAGAGGTGGTCGGGAGTTATCACTGTTCCGTCTTCACCGCGCGCGACCACTCGTTGAATTTCGTTGCAAAGTTGGCGAACGTTGCCAGGCCAGTCGCTTACCATTAACAAATCAACCGCCGGCGGCGTGATCTGAATGTCACGGCGTCCAAACTTTGCCGAATAGTGGTTGATGTAATAATTGACAATAGTCGGAATCTCCGAGCGCCGTTCCCGCAACGGAGGCACACGCAAGCGGATCACGTTGAGGCGATAGTAAAGATCTTCCCTAAACTTACCCTGGGCCACCATCTCTTCTAAATCAGTGTTTGTGGCCGCAATGATTCGCACATCAACTTTCAACGGGCGCTGCTCTCCAAGTGGTTGAATCTCACCTTCCTGCAGGAAGCGCAGAAGCTTTGGTTGTAGATCAATCGGCAGATCGCCAATTTCGTCGAGGAAGAGAGTTCCTCCCGCGGCAGTGCGAATAACGCCTGCCGAATCTGTCACGGCTCCGGTAAAGGCGCCGCGACGATAACCAAACAGGTAACCCTCCGAAAGCTCTTTCGGGACTGCGGTGCAGTTGAACGGAACGAAAACTTTCGCTCGACGGCTCGACAACGCATGAATTGCGCGAGCCACTAATTCTTTGCCAGTCCCGGACTCGCCGGTGACAAGAACAGTCACGTCTGAAGACCGAATCTTGTGAACCTCTTCGACGAGCTTAGTCATTGCCGGGCTGGAATGAATGAACCCGGGCATCAGGCTGGTGCCGGTGAGTTCGGCGGGTTGCTGAACTGCGCGAACCCTTCTGAGAGCCGGCCCTCAGGGCGCAAACGTCCATGCCAAGTTCAGCTACTCGCATTAATGGTTCCAGCGAAAGTCCGCCGGGAAGATTCTGCGCGACTGCTGGGCGAGATATAAAGCGTCGCTGGCAAAGCGTGAGATGATCGTAGCTGGAGAATAGTCGCATCTTTCTGTTTCGCGTAGGCGGCTTGCGACTCTTCGTCGATCAATTGATCCAGTCTGTTCCGCAATCTGGGCGCTTTCAGCGGGCGTGCAACCGTGTGCGATAACTACACGCCGGCGATTGTGTTCGCCCGGTTCAGTGATAACCACAGCCTTCGCATTGGTCTCCTGGCGCATGATGGCCGCAAGTTCCCGCAAAAGCAGCTCGCGAGAAGTTACGGCCTCGGCGAGCCGCATGGTAAGGAGCTGGGGCAGGGCTGACTGTTCTTCACTTCTTTCAGGCGCAGTGCGATCGAGGTTGGCAAGGGCCGCTTCGGCTCGCTTCTGTTCAAGTTTTGCTCCCAGCTCGCGAAAGGCATTAACGGCCCGCGAAAGGTGTTCCATAGCCCGGCTCGGCTGGCTGGAAGCGTAGGCTCGTCCCAGTTCGCTATGAGCGCGCGCAGCTCGATAACGATCGCCGAGCATGTCAAAAATTGAAACGCTGCTGCCGAAGTGTTGAGCTGCCGAGGGGAAGTCAGACTGCACTACTGCCAGCATGCCCAGAAGCTCTCTGCGACTCTCCGGCAAATCCGAGGTCGGTAGTCGATTCAGTTGTATCTTCCGTTACTTTCTCTAACTGCGCGGAGCATTTTCCAGTTTCGCCGTTTTGCAGGTGCGCTTCCGCCAGAATCAAGCGCGACTCACAGATAGCCTGTCGATCACCGATGGCCAGGGCGATCGCGAGTGCCTCTGTCTCCTTTGACGAGTGCCTTGGCGTGATCTTCCATAGCTGACGTAACAACGAGCCAGCGTCCTGCAGAGCCTGACCTGCATACCACTTATTGCCATCTTCGGTAGCGAGACCGACGGCGCGTTCGAGGTAACTCCTTGCCTCATCCAACTCGCCGCGCAACATTAGTAACTCGCCAAGCGAATCCAGAATCATCGGGACTTTTTCAGCTCGCTCGTCCGCGTCCGTTGCCAATGAAAGCGCCCGCTCCAGGGCTTCCTGGGCTCGTCCCCACTGACCCATCAAAATCAGATTAATGCCGAGGTTGTTGTAGCCATTTGCGGCGTTGCCCTTATGGTCGGTTCGTTCATAGTAGGAAATCGCCTTCTCGAGGTAGCGAACTCCTTCCTGAGGACGTTTAAGAAACCAGCAGGCACCCGCCATGTTGGAGTAGATTTTTCCGAGGGTGTAACTGGCAGGGTGCTCGCCGATGAGTTTAAGTGCCTGTTGTAAGTTCTCGAGGCATGCTTCATAGGCGCCTTCCTGCATATCCGCCAGGGCGATTCCAAAATACGCCTCGGCCAAGCCGCGCCATTCGCCCGTTTGCCGGAAATGCTCCAACGCTCGCTGGGCGTAGTCGCGTGCAATCGGGTATTCAGTGATGCTGCGATACACGCGGGCCAGGGCCGCATAGATCGGGCCGTTGTTCTGTTCAGTGTCGGTTCCAGAAAACTCGCGTAACGCGCCTTTGAGAATCGAAATAGCCTTGGGGTGGTCCCCATTATAGTTATAGGCGAGACCAATCTGGACCTTTAACAATTGAACAGCCTGATGATCGATCTTGGCTCGCGATTCAGGAGACTCGTACATCGCCACAGCCGTGAGCGAATCACGATAGTTACCTTGCATTTCCAGGGCGGTGGACAGAGCACAACGGGCGAGAGCGAGAATCGAGGGAGTGGTTTTGGCTGCTGCGATCAAGAGTGCAATACGAGATTTGGCTTCAGCCGACAGTCCCTGGTCCAAAGCGATCGAACCTCATCGAGCTCTATGAGCAAGTTTTGCTGTGAGGGACGGGATCGTGAGTTCAACCGCACACGCGCGTCTGCGAGATCGACCACACCCTTGCCGCTTGATGATTCGTTCACCGGCGGGCCACCAGTCTTGGAGCCTGCGTTCTTAGCCATGTAGTCCTTTAGAAACGGTCAATTGAGCCCGCTTTTCATTGCATACGTCGATTTGTAGCAAGCGGTAGGTTGGGGCGCACGCTTCTCCCACGAAGCCGCGCAGGTCATTAAGCAACAAACAGGCAAGAATTTAACACATGCAACTAATGGCGTCCACAAACGTTCTCTTAGTTTGACTTAGGAAAACCAATATTGCATCGCTAACAAGACGCTCGCCGAGTTTTGTTCTCTAAGCGCAACTTTTCGCCGCGTGAAAGCTACGACTTTCGGAGCGCCTCGCTAAACGAGGGTTCCGGATATCTCGCCTTCAAACCATTTTTCCCGCTTCGCGCTCATTTTGGGCGAGATGCCGTAGGTTCCCGCAGTCATTTGATTGGTTTATTCGAGACAGGTTACCAGCCGGAAGTGCTTGCCTTGACACTCTTTTACGCTGGCCGCTATCATCTCCGTTTCCGCCGCTGGCAGGAAATTCGCCTGAGTGATCTATGTTTGAGTCCTTATCTGACAAGCTAAAACGGACTCTGAAGAATCTGCGCGGCGAGGGCGTGCTGACGAAAGAGCACGTTGACGCGGCGTTGCGCGAGATTCGTCTCGCCCTTCTTGAAGCTGACGTCAATTATAAAGTCGCAAAAGACTTTATAGCCTCTGTCAAAGAAAAGGCCGAAGGACAGCAGGTTTGGCAGGAACTCAAACCGTCGGAGCAGGTCGTCAAGATAGTTTTTGACGAACTGGTCGACATGTTGGGAGGCCAATCGTCCCGGCTGGTCTTTACCAGGCAGATCCCAAACGTTGTCATGATCGTGGGCCTGCAGGGCTCTGGTAAGACAACCTCGACCGGGAAAATCGCCCGCTGGCTGGCGGCGAATCAGGATCGCAAGCCACTGTTGCTCTCGGTTGACGTTTACCGGCCGGCGGCTCGCGAGCAGCTCAAGGTTATCGCCAGGGCAACTGGCCAACAGATCTTTGAACAGACCGAGACGAACGATCCGCTGACGCTGGTTCGCGCAGCTGTCAAGCACGCGCAACAGACGGGCTTCGATACGTTGCTTATTGATACCGCCGGCCGCTTGCACATCGACGAAGAGTTGATGGAAGAGCTGGTCAATATCAAGAACGAAACGCACCCGGTTGAAATTCTGTTTGTGTGCTGACGCGATGACCGGACAGGATGCCGTGCGTTCGGCGGAAGAGTTTCACCGGCGCGTCGGGATCACCGGCGTTGTACTCACGAAGATGGATGGCGATGCGCGCGGCGGCGCTGCCTCTCCATCAAGCAGGTATACGGTCAGCCGGTAAAATTCGTCGGCGTTGGCGAGAAATACGACGCGCTCGAGCCTTTTTACCCTGACCGTGTTGCCCAGCGCATTCTGGGAATGGGCGATGTGTTGTCGCTCATCGAAGAGGTTCAGTCGAAGGTTGATCAATCTGAAGCCGAAGAGCAACTTAAGAAGCTTCAGAAGAACGAGTTCACGCTAGACGACTTTCGTTCGCAGCTTCGCCAGGTTAAGAAGCTCGGCTCTTTCTCAAAAATCATGAAGCTGCTTCCTGATCAACTGCCTCGGCGGTATTGGCATGCCGCAGATGGACGAGGAACAGTCGAAGCTGATGGAGAAGGAGTTGAGGCGCACCGAGTCAATCATTGACTCGATGACTCGTGAGGAGCGAACAGATCATCGGATCCTGAATGCCAACCGCCGCCGCCGCATCGCGCGCGGATCAGGGACGAACGTCGCCGAGGTGAATAAGCTGATCAAGCAATACACTGAGATGCGTCAGATGATGCGTCAGCTCACGAGTTCGGGGATGTTTGGGGGCAGCGGCCTAAAGGGCAAGATGATGCGTAAGCATGGCCGGCACTGCCAGATATGGCCGGGCTTGCTGGAATGGGCGGCGAGGGCGATGAAATGCCGTCGTTTCCATCGTTGGGTGCGGCGCCAGCTGGGCCATCCAGAAAAAACTCAAGAAGAAGCGTAAAAAGAAGCGACGGTAAATTTCAGTATTAGTGAAGTTGGTTTTGAGACAACTGGAGGAGTAAGGATTTGTTAGCAATCAAACTGATGCGCACAGGCGCTAAAAGAGACCTTCATACAGAATTATCGTGAAGGAAAAACAATCAAAACGCGATGGTGCCTATCTCGAGAATCTCGGTACCTACAATCCAACACGCGAACCGGCGGAAATTAAGCTTGGATATGGACCGCGTTCGGTATTGGATAGAAAAAGGCGCTCAGCCGACCGAGACCGTTGGTCAATTGATCAAGGCCAGCGGTAAAGCAGCAGGCTCTGCGATTCAGCCAGAAAGCCTAAGAACCGGACCCTCTGCTCACTATGAGAGAAGCTGTCGAGATGGTTGTTAAGTCTTTGGTTGACGAGGTTGATTCAGTGGAGGTGCGCGAAGTGGAGCAGCAGGGTGGCACTCTTATTGAAGTGCGTGTGGCGCCCAGCGACATGGGAAAGCTGATCGGCCGCCAGGGACGCACCATACGCGCCTTGCGCTCGCTGGCTGTACGCTGTGAGCCTGAAGAAAAACATCGCTTCATGCTTGAAATTGTGGGAATGAACTCGCCGAGCGAGGAAACCTGAGACGATCTGATTATCATTGCTCGCGCAGTCAGAACCAGAGGCTTGAAGGGCGAGCTGCTTGCTGACGTCTTGACGGATTTTCCGGAGCGATTCGCGCAGCGTTTCCACGCTGACAGGAGTCAGCACCAGCGGAGAGCGCAAGCATTTTGAACTGGAGAACCATTGGTTTCAGAACGATCGGATGGTGCTGAAGTTCGCCGGTTACGACAGCATCGAATCGGCAACGGCTCTGGTGGGCTACGAATTCGGTCTGCCGTTAACCGAACGCGTCGAGCTTTGGCAAAGACGAGATTTTACGATTGGGAACTCGGAGGTTGTTTAGTTGAAAGCACGCTCGGATTGACTCATCGGTAAGGTCCGGGAAGTAATGAGGACCGGCGGTGTAGAGTTGCTGGTGGTTGAGAATGACGAGCGAGGCGAAATCTTTGTTCCGATGGTCGCGTCGATTGTCGTAGAGATCGACGTCTCTCGAAAGAAGATCTTAATCGATCCGCCCGAAGGCCTGTTGGACTTGTAGTTATCTTTGAAATTTGTATGGTGCTGCGCTGCGACATCATTACCATCTTCCCGGAGTTTTTCGCGAGGCGTTCGACTACGGGATTATTCGCAGGGCTCGCGCCGCTGGATTGGTTGAGACGGAAGCTCATGACTTGCGCCGCTGGACTGCGGACAAGCATCACGTCGCGTCGACGACCGGCCGTTTGGTGGCGGCGAGGGCATGGTGCTCAAGCCCGAACCGATATTCGCTGCCGTACAGGAGCTAACAGGCTGCGGCAGTCGCGAGAGCTTTCGCCGCAAACTCGGTGGTGCTGCTCTCGCCGCAGGGTCGAGTGTTTACGCAGGAAGTTGCGCAGGATCTTTCGCAGAGCGCGTCACACCTGGTTTTAATTTGCGGACGCTATGAAGGCGTTGACGAGCGCGTGGGTGAAGCGCTGGCGACGGACGAAATCTCGATTGGAGATTACGTGTTGTCGGGGGCGAGCCGGCGGCGGTCGTCGTGATCGATGCGGTTGATGCGGTTGCTACCGGGCCCTGGGTAACGAGACGTCGGCGGCGAACGAGTCTTTCTCCGAACGACGTCTGGGTCATCCGCCAGTACACGCGACCGACCGAGTTTTCCGGAATGAGCGTTCCGGATGTTTTATTGACGAGGTAACCATGGCGAGATCGCACGCTGGCGCCGCGAAGCAGCGCTACGGAAAACCGAGCGGAATCGTCCCGATCTTTGAAGTGATGTTAATTGGCTGCAGCTGTCGAAGGCTGCCGCCGAGTCTCCTGGACTTTCAGATTCTTATTGGAGTAACGAAATGAATCGATTAGATGGCATTGAAGAAACCCAACTGCGAAGGGTATTCCTGATTTTCAATCAGGCGATACTGTACGCGTGCACGTTCGCATTAAGGAATCTGGAGACGAAGGAACGTCTGCAGGCGTTTGAAGGAGTCGTCATCGCTCGTAAGCACGGCGGAGCGAGAGAGACAATCACTGTTCGCAAGACCAGCTTTGGTGTAGGCGTTGAGCGAATCTTTCCGCTTCATGCCACCATCGTGGACCACATTGACGTTGTTAAGCGGGGTCGCGTGCGCCGGGCCAAGCTTTATTACCTGCGTGGTTTGCGCGGTAAAGCAGCGCGCATTCGTGAGCGCGGCACACGCGTTCGCCAGAGTGATTCCCCCGCACGGCAGCAGCAGCCAAGAAATAGCTCGTTACGCAGATCCGGGAGCCGTAGGCGCTTGCGAATAGCAATTGACGCCCACTCAGTTGGGACTGGACTTGGCGGCAACGAAAGCTACGCAACGAATCTGATTGAAGCGCTCGCGGAGATCGATCAGACGAATCGTTATACGTTTGTACGTAACGAAGCGCGAGGCCGTGGAGCGCTTCGGCAACAGGTGGCCAAATTTTTCGGTCCGTTCGACGCTGCCACACACCCCGCTAATTCGCATTCCGCTAACTCTCAGTGCAGAGCTGAGACGAAACCCGGTCGACGTCCTTCACGTTCAGTCTTACGGCTCCGCCCTTTTCACCTTGTCCCGTCGTAGTCAGTATTCACGATCTCTCATTTGAGCATCTGCCGCAGACTTTCAAGCTGGCGTAGCCGGAAGCAACTGCGGATCACGGTTCGCCGCACGGCGCGTCAGGCTTCGAAAGTGATCGCGCTCTCCGAAACGCGCGCGGAACGACATCGTCAACAATATCACGTGAGCCCCGACAAACAGTAAGCGTCATTCCTCTGGCGGCTGCGGATCATTTCCGGCCCATCAGGGACGAAGAAGAACTGCAACGCGTTCGACAAACTTATGGGATAGATAGGCGAGTACATGCTCTCGGTCGGTGCCATCCAACCACGCAAGAATTTGGGCCGTCTGGTCGCTGCTTATTCTCGCTTGCGCCGCGCAAAACCGGAGGGTAAGCTTCCCTAAACTAGTACTCGCCGGGAAATGTGCCTGGCTCTACGATGAAACCTTGCACGCGATCAAAGAACTGGAGCTTAGTGACTCGATAATCGCTGACCGGGTACGTACCAGATAGCGATTTGCCGGCACTGTATTCTGGAGCGCTTTGTTTTATTTACCCGTCATATTTCGAAGGGTTTGGCCTACCGCCGCTGGAGGCAATGCAATGCGGCGTGCCTGTTATCGTAGGAGATCGAACCAGCTTACCGGAAGTAGTCGGAGATGCCGGTGCTTGCTTGTAGATCCATTTGACGTGGATGCGCCTGGCAGCGCGCAATTGAAAAGGTAGTAAGTGACTCAAACTTGCGGGCGCAGCTTCAGCGTCCAGGGTCTGGCCCGTGCGAAACTCTTCGACTGGCGAGAAACTGCTCGTCAAACTCTTGCGGTTTACCAAAAGGCTGCCGGTATTGAATAGCCGGGTCGACAGAGCTTAAGCATCACGCTGGTGGAACCTAACGGATCGATTTCAGTTCTTTATGCGCATCGTTATTCTCGGAACTCGTGGCATTCCGGCCAGCTACGGCGGATTCGAAACCTTCGCTGAACATCTATCAACTCAGACTCGTGGCCCGCGGGCATGAGGTTACCGTGTATGGCCGAGCACACTACGTTTCACCACGGCAGTTGGAGTATCACGGTGTTCGGCTGAAAGTTCTTCCTACGATTCGGCACAAGTACTTTGATACGGTTGTTCACTGCTTTCTTTCCGCGGTCCACGCCGTCTCGGCGCGGTTTGACGCCGCCTTGATCTGCAACGCGGCTAACGCCCCGTTCGCTCCCATACTCAGGCTCACCCGGAACGCCGATAGCACTCAACGTCAGACGGCCTTGAACATAAACGAAAGAAGTGGGGCTGGTTGGGACGCCGCTACTACCTGGCGGCCGAGCGTTTGGCTACCATGCTGCCGAACGTCATGGTGACGGACGCACAAGTTATTCAGGATTACTACTTGGCGCGCTATAAGGCTCCAGTCGGAGATGATCGCATACGGGTCGGAAGTTGAACAGACGCCCGGATCGCGCCGCGGTTCGTCGCTGGCGGGCCGAGCCGAATCGGTATGTCCTTTACTGTCTCCCGGCTGGAGCCGGAAAACAACGCCCACCTGGTTATAGAGGCTTTCAAGAGAGTGCGCACTGCCTATCGTCTACTAATCGTCGGCGATGCTCCCTACGCGCACGACTACATCACCGACCTAAAGATCGCGCGCGTGGCGACAAGCGCATAGTTTTCACTGGTTTCGTTTTCGGCCAGGACTACCGCGCGCTCTCAACAGAACGCTTACTGTTACGTGCATGCTACCGAGGTCGGGAGGAACACATCCGGCTCTGTTGGAAGCTAATGGGCTATGGCAACTGCGTGCTTGACTCTGGCGACTCCGGAAAACATCGAGGCCGTTGGCGATGCTGGAATACCTTATGCAGAACGAGTTTGATCTCGCGGAGAAACTGCAGCGAGTCTTGCGAGCGACGGCTCGCTGGTGCAGAGTTATCGCAATCGGGCACAGGTTAGAGTGCCAGCGATATTATGATTGGGATCGAGTCGTCGATCAGTATGAAAAACTCTTTGCTGAGATAAGCGGAAAGTTAGACGAGATCCGGCCTTCACCAACTCCGCGCTCCGAGCGGTTCCGCAAGAACGAAGCGATGATTGCGAAGAAAGTAGTTCTAACCATAGCATCGGCTAAGGTTGAAGAGAGGTGCCCCGCCAATCACTTAAGATTGGCGGGGCAAATACTTTCCGGCAGGTTCGGGTAATTCAGGCGGTGGCAAAGAACTGAGAATCGTCACTGTGGACCGATCCCGTAAACCAGTGGGTGCGATCTGCGGGTTGGATAAAGCTCTCGCGACGTAGCGATGAAAATAAGCCGCGTCCCCTCCAGAAAAGGCACATGTCAAAATGAATGGCCGCGTTACATGTGCGAAATTACACGAACTTGCCGCAATGTGTCAAGCACAACTTTACAAGATTCTTGTGACATTCCGAAGATTTCCACGCCAGTTGTGCTGGGATGTGCCCCGGTTCCTCTTAGGTTTCATTCACCGGAGCGTGCCTGGGACGAGGCGTTGGGCCTGGCGGCGAGTAGCCTCGGGAGACATTTCGATTCTGAGTCAGGTTTTTAAGGTCCTTAGTCCGAATGCGAGGAAGAGTGCTGAGCACGGTGGGAACGGGTGTGCGAGGTTTGCGAATCTAGATTGTGAATAACGGGATAGGATCGGGCCCAGTTGCGATTGAGCGCGATTAGCCGCAACACTTCATCAGCCACCGTCCTCATGGCCGCAATGTTTTCAACCTCCTGATCGGTGATCCGCGGATTGTGAATCACGGCCGTAGCTACCATTCTATTTGAGTCGCGAATCAAGATACCCCTGGCTTCGCGGTCACCCTTCGAGGCCAGCTTCATACGGTCCTTGCATTCAGGAACATTAGCTGTCGCATCAGGGAAACGCGTTCGGGCGGAAGCTCCCCAACTTCGAGTCGTTCAGACCTCGAGAACGCGTTTGAAGTTGGCAGCCCGTTCTTCCTCAGTTTCCAGTTTCAGTTCTTCATAACGTTCCGTAGGCAGCCAGGAGTTATCCAATTCAGCATCTGAAACCTCGATGTGCTGCGCTATTAACCAGGCATGACGTCGACACTTCAACCCGCCGGTCAGGTCGGCGTTCTCAAAAACTCCGCTGCCGCGCTGTTGCCCCGGCTTGAGTTCCTGACGCAATCTGCTGGGCGCCTCTTTCCTTCTCAAAAACTCCTGCCTGGTTTCACGGGCGCGCGCGTCCGGCTTCTCCGGAGCGGTCGGAATTCGCGAGGATGCGCATCGATGATTTCCGGAAAGTCGAACCGGTCGCTGCTGATTAGGTTGCTATTAGATCGCGCAGCGAGCTATCGGAAGTAGTCGAAGCCAAGCCAGCTATCGCCTCATCCGGGGTTCGGTTATTCAAAACTATCGCTTCGTGAATCCTCACGATTGTCCTGGAAAACGCAGCCAGATAATTCAGCACCGCGGAAGAGGTTTCGCTGCTTCGGCGTTGCGGCGGTCAACGCGCCGTCCACAGCCTCCGGGACGCAAGAGTCTCCCCAGCCACCTGTTCTCAGAATCCTCCACGCCGCAGCACGACCAGCACGTAGAACAGACTGCGGCAGTGGCAAAATCACTGCGCCGTAAGCCTGGCGCTGATGGGGGCAGTGCCGCCAATGATCGCCTGACCGCGGGATTGGTTGACGTGGTGCTGCTCATTTTGGAAACAGTTGCGATATTCCAGGGGCAATAACTCAGTTAGTTGAGTTTACTCGATCTAACCAACTGCGTGTCCCGCGCTCAGTCTAGTGATCCTGCGATATTCTTCTCCTGTGGCAACAGATTGTTGTACTCAAGCTGAATGTACATGGATGGCGCGCCTTGCCGTCTTTCATCGCCGGCGTGGAATTTTATTTGGCTGTGCCGCCTGGGATTTCGCTGCCGCCGGCGGTGGAGAATGCGAAAGCAGAACGCTGGGGTCACGCGAACGTTGTGCCTCTTTGACCTCACCGTCTGACGAAAACACGGCGCGCAAAACGACGGTAGTCCCGCAACGACTCCGCGCGTCGTGCCGTGAGCCAAGCGGCATACGATGGTTCGCTGCCGGCATTGTTCAGACGCGCTGCTGCGAGGCCCCCGGCCTGGATGAGGCAGCGGGTCCCACCGTGACGGCAGCCAGCTGACTGGGAGTCGCGGCTCTCGCAGCGCTAGCGAGCGTTGGGATTGTTCCGCCAGGAAGTCGGCATCCAGGTCATTACCAGGACTTGAGCGCCAGAATCGATCTCAGGCTCGCGGCTTCTGAACACACCTGTGCGCTTTGACTGAGCTGAAGCCGGCGATCAGTGACCAAAGCGCTTGTGAGAAATTCGCGCTGATTTTTAAAGTCGCATCAGCCTCGATCGATAGCCGCGCCGTCAACTCGCCGGCCGAGCGTCCTTGTCACTGGAGACTCCGCTTCCGGCGATCGCGTAGTGAGCTCGGCAGCCAGTCGCCCTGCCCAGCGCTCGACCTGCGCCTGCGCCATAGCCAGGGCTTCTTCCGACTGGCACTCGCGAGAATCCAGCAGGTAAGAGAGAGCTTGCCGCGTGCGCTCGGCGCGACCTGGGCGCAATCTCAATCCACGCGCTCGAATGGCGAACGCGCCGCTCCAATCCAGCCCTGTCTGTGGTAGAGCGCCGAGAACCGGTGAGTACTGCCGCGCCAGGCGGCGCATCATCCGGCCGTTTCGCGACAACCTCGTACAGCAATTTGGCTGCTCGCCGCCAGATGTTCACCTTCCTCGCAGAGCTGAATCCCCGCGGCGCCGTGTCCGTGCAAAGCCGCCCGGCTCTTGCGCGCGAACAGAATTGGATCCACCAACCAGAAAAAAGCATAGCACAAAGGAATGCTGAGACAAGCGCCACGGAGCGCGCAAAGCGATGAAAGATGCGCATCGGCAATCCTCCGGCAGTAGGTCAGGGCTCAGACAGACGATTCCGTCGACACTTCTTATATTTCTTGCCTGAGCCGCAGGGGCAAGGTCTCGTTGCGGCCAACCTTTCGGTTGATCGCGAACGACGGTCTTGACCTTTCCTGCTTCTTCTGCCGGCGGCAGCGGCGCCCTGATTCGGTCCGGTGAAGGTCATTGGCGTAGTGGCGCCGCGGCAGACGGCGCTGCCGCAGCGCCTCGGGCGGTTCTTCTGGAACAACCTGCAAGATTGAAGAGCGAGCCGGATCGTGCTGGTGTCGATGCGATCGAGCATCTCCTGAAACATATCGAAGCTCTGCTTCTTATACTCAACCAGCGGATCCTTCTGGCCGTAGCCAACCAGCCCGATGCCCTGCTTCAGGTGGTCGAGCGACAGCAGGTGATCCTTCCACTGGGCATCGATGATGTTCGAGCATGATGATGCGCTCGTAGGTGCGCATCGCTTCGGGTCCGATCTGCTTTTCCTTCTCGGCGTACTTGACCTTGAGCTTTTCCCAGATCGTCATCGACCACTTCCTGCGGACGTGAAGTTCGGAATATCGAGTCCTTCAGCGTCCGCGTCGAAATCGTAGATAGTCTTGATTTGAATCTTGTAGTTTTCGACGTCCCAGTCGTCGGGTGAAACGTCCGGATTCAGATACTGCTTGGTCAAGATCAGACAAGCAGGTCGTAGGCCACTCCGGCCTGACGGCGGATCGCCCATCAGGTATTCGCGCTGATCCGGCTCTTCCATCAACTGGCGGCGCAAACCGTAAATCGTCTCGCGCTGCTTGTTCATGACGTCGTCATACTCGAGCAGGTGTTTGCGCGATTCGAAGTTTCGACCTTCAACTGACTTCTGCGCCGACTCAATGCGCTTGGAAACCATCTTCGATTCGATGGCCACGCCTTTTTCCATTCCCAGGCGCTGCATCAGCGCTTTGACTTTGTCGCCGGCGAAGATGCGCATCAGGTCGTCTTCAAGCGAAAGGAAGAAGCGCGACGAACCAGGGTCGCCCTGGCGTCCGGCGCGTCCACGGAGCTGATTGTCGATGCGGCGCGATTCGTGACGTTCGGTGCCCAGGATATGCAAGCCACCGATTCCTACTACTTCTTTGTGCTTCGTCTTCGACAATACGCTTGGCGCGCGCGAAGGCTTCGGACCACTGTTCTTCGGTTGCCTCGTCAGGATCGATTTCCTGCTTTCTTCAAAAACTCACGGGCCATGAAATCCGGATTGCCACCCAGCAGAATGTCAGTGCCGCGTCCAGCCATGTTGGTGGCGATCGTGACTGCGCCTTTGCGTCCAGCCTGCGCAATGATCTCCGCTTCGCGCTCGTGATACTTCGCATTCAAAACGTTGTGGGGCACCGCTTCACGTTGCAAGCGGCTCGCGATCAGTTCTGAGTTTTCAACTGAAACGGTACCCACCAGCGCCGGTTGGCCGCGTTCGTGACAGTCCTTGATCTCCTCGATCACGGCGTCCCACTTCTCGGGCAGCGTGCGATAGATCACGTCAGAAAAGTCGCTCCGCACCATTGGCATATGCGTCGGAATAACAATCACGTCCAGCTTGTAGGTCGATTGAAACTCCGCTGCCTCAGTTTCGGCGGTACCGGTCATCCCGGAGAGTTTTTCGTACAGACCGGAAATAATTTTGCAGCGTGATAGTCGCGAGGGTCTGATTCTCCTTCTCAATCTTGACGCCCTCTTTGGCTTCGACTGCCTGGTGCAGCCCATCTGACCAGCGACGACCCTTCATCAATCGTCCGGTGAAGTCGTCGACGATGATTACTTCGCCGTCCTGGACCACGTATTGATGATCAAGCCGGTAAAGCGTGTGCGCTTTCAGCGCCTGCTCGACGCAGTGAAGCAGCTCCATGTTTGAGGGATCGTAAAGGTTCCCAACGCCCAACAGCTTTTCTGCTTTATCGACGCCGTCTTCCGTCAACACGGCGGTATGTTGTCGTTCGTCAACCACGTACTCGCCGGTCTTCTTGCCGTCGACCTCTTCGCCTTTCTTCAACTGCGGAATGATCGCGTCGGCTTTGTAGTATTTGTCGGTCGCCTCATCAGATGGACCGGAGATGATCAACGGCGTGCGCGCTTCGTCGATCAGGATCGAATCGACCTCGTCGACGATTGCGAAGTAGTGGCCACGCTGAACGCAGGTGGCGAGATCAAACTTCATGTTGTCGCGCAGATAGTCGAAGCCGAATTCGTTATTGGTGCCGTAGGTGATATCGGCTGCGTAAGCTGCCTGCGCGCTCGAAGTCGTCCATGTCGTTCTGGATACAACCGACTTCGAGACCGAGGAAGCGATGAATCTGACCCATCCACTCCGCGTCGCGCGAGGCGAGATAATCATTCACCGTGATTACGTGCACGCCGCCGCGTCCGGTGAGCGCGTTGAGGTAGGCAGGCAGCGTGGCAACCGAGCGTTTTGCCTTCGCCCGTTCGCATCTCAGCGATCTTGCCCTGATGTAAAACGATGCCGCCGATCAGCTGCACGTCGAAGTGACGCATGCCGGTGGTGCGCACGCTAGCTTCTCTAACGATCGCGAAGGCTTCCGGAAGAATCTCGTCAAGCGCTCTCGTTCGCGCCGCTTGCGCTCGTCCATGTCAGTTGATGCCGGCAACGGCTTGTTGCAACTGTCTCCTTAAACTCTGCCGTGCGCGCGCGCAGTTGTTCGTCAGACAGCTGCTTTATCGCCGGCTCGAGTTCATTGATTTGTTCGACAATCGGCTGGATTGATTTGAGGTAACGCTGGTTGCTGCTACCGAATACTTTGGTTAAGTAATTTGATCGAAACCCATAGTCTTTTTCTTAAACCAAAGCGGCGGCCAAAACCGCGCCTTTTTTCTTCGTTTTTAATAGTCTGTTGATTTTAGTTGAGCGTGAATAAGGTATCAAGCGGCCTTCATTGCCGCCGCTCAAGTGATTGTCTGGGACCGCGGCGTCCCGCCCGCAATGAGCGCGAAGCGCGAAAAGGGATTAAGAACAGCAGCTTGAAATCTCGCAGCCTCCGGCGCACGTTGCGGGCGCGGACGCCCGCGGTCCCAGACAATCACTTGAGTCTCAGCTTGGTTTCTCGGCGAGTTGCTTCTTTATCAGATCAACTACAGCCTGCCGTGGCATTATAAAATTGAAGACGACCTTCTTGCCGACCGGCTCGGCGCTGGTATTTCTGAGCAGCGCCTCTTCATCTTTTCCCGCGCGCGATTGTGCGCCAATGGATAGCGCCAGTTGAAACCCTTTCGCCAACACGCGCGCGCTTCCTCAGACGAAGCTTCAGACTCTACCGTCGCCAACACTTCATTATCGCCTTGCTTTACGGTGAACACGATTTTCGAACCAGGGTTATCTTTGTCGACCGGTTTCAGGTAAATAAGAAAACCGCTATCGTTCAATGCCGCAAACCATGTGACCAAACAAATCTACGAGGTTGGCATCACCAGCCTTCTTCGTAAACTTGGCGTCTTTCAGTTTGCCGTCTTTATCGAGTTCTGCTTCGATGATGATTTCGAAGGGCTGGTTCAGATCGAGCTTACCCTGCTTCCTCAAATCGTTGGCATAGTTGGCGAAGTCTTTCATCGCCTTCTTGTTGATCTTCGCTCTTCCTCTCGGGAGGCTGAGATTGTTTTTTCAGCAGTCTTATCGAGTTCAGTTTGAGCCTCGTCTGCCGTCATCGCCGGACTCTGAGCCGGAGTCGGACTGGCGTTAGTTTGCGCAATCGCCGGCGACGGCGAAGCAGTTGCGCTGGCAGCCGGGGAAGGCGATGCATTCGGCGCGGGAGTCGGAGACGCCGAAACTGCTGTCTCCGGCATGACTGCTGGGGTTGTGCCTGGGAGATAAACGCCGCTGCGCCAGGAGCCGGCGGAGGTTCAACCGGTATTTGTCCCTCGGGCGCGAAGTAGCCCCTCAGGGTAGTGAAACTTGTCGCTGGCCAGTTCTACCAATTGGACGTCATCACCGATTTGTGTTTTCTCATAGGCTTTGTCTACAAACCTGGTGTCGGCGATTAAGCTTCGCCAGATTGAATGCGCTTCTGAGACCCGGAACATAAAGCAACACAAGCAGCGAGGCTGACGTGCATGACGAGCGAGCCCGCCAGCAACTTCGAAACGATCGGCCAGCGCGGCTGCTTATTGACCTCAAAATTGGCGAAAAGTTCTGACATTCCTTATTAAAACGCCCTTATGAAAGATAATGTTCCCTGCCTTAGACGCGCATCAACGGCCTCGCGTTGTGATCTTTTGCTGTCTTTCTCTACGTTAGCACTTCGCGGGCAGTGTGCCCAAAGCTAGAATGAACTATGCGCCGTTCTCGTGACAGAGTTGTCAACAAGAAGCGTCGATCTGGTAACAAAAACAGAGCACGCGGTCCGGAACAGTCTGCAAAACCTTTCGCCACGCTTCAGCGAGCGTGAAAGGGGCTGAGCCCACCCGCGCTCAGTCCGCCGAGGTGAAAAAGCTGTTAGCGGGGATCGGCACACCGCCGCGTACCGAGTCATTCAAGCCCGATCCGTTTCAACTGGAAGCGCTTGCTGGCGGTGGAGTTTGAAGATGTGCTGGTAACGGCTCCGACCGGTAGCGGCAAGACCTGGATCGCGCGGGAAGAGATCCGACGCTTGCTGGAAGCAGGACGTCGTGCGTGGTACACGACGCCGTTGAAAGCCCTGACGAATTCCAGGTACCAGGAGTTTGCAGAAGAGTTTGGCGAAGACCGGGTAGGGATACTTACCGGCGATCGCAAGGACAACACCGATGCCCAGCTGATAGTCGGTACGACTGAAATATATCGCAATCAACTTTTCGATTCCTTGCGAGGCGGCAACGACGTCGACGCGGATCTGGTTGTGCTTGATGAAGCCCACTACCTCGGCGACGAAGATCGCGGTCATGTTTGGGAGGAGGCAATTATCCTGACGCCGCCGCGCATCCGGCTGCTGCTGTTATCAGCGAACTGTAGGAAACGCAGATGAATTTGCCGCGTGGATCGCCGAGGTGCGTGGCGTTCGCTGCGGTGTGATCACGCGTCCGGGCGCGCGGCCAGTGCCGCTGCGTTCGGCAATGCTACTCCCGACAAGCGGTTGCTGCCTTTGGTGAACGAGAGTGGGAAACTGAATCCGGAGATTGCGCGCGTTGCTGGAAGAAACCGCCAAGGACTCCAAGGTCGCCAAGACGAAGATGGTAAGAATGGGTGGCTGCTAGTTTTCGAATCGCCTGGCCCGCTTTCCCTGGGACCGCGGGCGTCTCGCCCGCTCCAAGCTACGCGCGTTCACGCGACGCACAGCTGAACCTGGAAGCTCTTGCAAGGTGGCATTCCGCGCGGCCGGGCGAGACGCCGCGGTCCCAGTGAGAGCGGGCCTGATAAGAATCGGTCTTGCTTGGTATTCCTCGCGTTTTTGGCGGTTAGATACACCATGAAACTTCGCATGCCGGAAATGCCGCCTGCCACCCTGCTGGGCGCACTCGGCTCTTACAACTTGTTGCCCGCGATCGTGTTCATGCCAACGCGCCGGCGTTGCGATCAGGCCGCATCGGAAACTGCTCTAATGCGACGGGATGGAGGCGTCGAACGTAGCGAGGCCCGGCGCGACTTCATGCGCACCTGGGTTGAGCAGCATCCGGAGATCCGCGGGCATCGTCATTGGGACACGATCATCCGAGTGGCGGTCGCTTCGCACCATGCCGGACACATTCCTGCCTGGAAGATGGTTATTGAAAAACTAATGAGTGCAGGTTTGCTCGACGCGATCTTTGCTACCGCGACCGTTGCTGCCGGCGTTGATTTTCCCGCGCGCACGGTTGTCCTAACGGTTGCCGACGCGCGTACGGGTAGTGGCTGGCGACAGTTGAATGCATCGGAGCTGCAACAGATGACCGGCAGAGCGGGTCGGCGCGGACGCGACAATGTGGGATTTATTATTGCAGCTCCGGGTTTGCACCAGGATCCGCAAAGAATTGCGGAGTTGTTAGGGCCCAGCCCGATCCTCTGATCAGCCAGTTTCGCGCCACCTACACGACTTTGCTGAATCTGCTCGATGCCTTTGGCAACTTCGCGCAGGTTCGCGAAATAGCGGAAAGAAGTTTTGCGCATCGCGAGGCCGCTTTGGAAATCGCCCAACTTGAAGAACGCCAAACTGAAAGCAAGCGTCATATCCAACTGAAACTTACAGCAGCCGGTTGCAATCTGACGATATCCACCGTGGTGGGTTTTGAAAGACTCGTCAGCGCGCGTGCGCGCCTGCACGAGTCGCAGCCGCAAACGCGAGCCGAAGTTTTGCATCGCTGGCTGGATGAAGTAGTGCAGCCTGGTCGAGTGGTTGGTATTGGCCGCAGCGGCCGCCGGCTGGTCCTGATTACCGAAAAGCGTGAAGGAAATGTTCGCGGGATACGTGAAGACGGACGCAGCGCCAGCTTTGCCCTGGAACGCATTGGGCGAGTGTACGCGCCCGTCTATCGCCAGCGGGATGAATTCATCGACGAAGCATTTGCCGACGTGCGCGAGCGTGGCCGGGAACTGGTTATTCCTGAACCGCGTTTGCGTGATGCGCAGGTTGAAGAGAGTGAAGCCGTAAATGTTCTGGATGATCAGATCGAAGCTAATCCTACCTGCGGCGCTCGACGCCGAGGAAAAGTTGCGGTGTACACAGGCAATGTGGGCCGTGCTCCTGATGCCGAAGATCTTGAGCGCGCCACGCGTCGAATAGCGCGGCTCCGTGAAGAAGTTTGGGAACCATTTCACCAGCGGGCGCGTGCTCGCCACTTTCGGCTATCTCGATTTTGACGCGGAGAAGATCACGGACCGTGGTCGCTGGCTGGCTGATCTGCACGTCGATCGTCCACTGCTGGTTGGCGAAGCGCTCGAGAACGGTCTTTTCAACTCGCTCGACTTTCAGAGAATCTCCGGCGTCGTAGCCGCGCTTACCGCCGACGAAGAACGCGATTACGGCCAGCTGGAACTGGAGGACGGTTTGGTAAACGCCCTGGCCCAGTTTGAGGATATCGGGTTCAAGGTTTCATCGGAAGAGTGGAAACTCGGAATAGAACCCGCGCCTGAGTTGAACTTTTCGGCTGCCGCCGCCGCCGCTGCCTGGGCGACGGGAACGGCGTGGACGAAATTGGTTCGCGAGACCGGCGCTGAAGAAGGCGATCTGTTTCGTATGCTTTCACGCACGGGCGAAGCGCTTCTGCAAATCGCGGGATTGCGAAAGACGCACGCCAATGCGGCGCGCACAGCCGCTGTCGCTGCGGACGCAATCCTGCGCGAACCGGTGAGATGAACTTGGAGTGTGGTGACCTGTCACCGCTTTATTCCGTGGCGGCTTGACGCCACCTCTAGTGAAATGAGTTCAACCGGCGAGCGTCGCGACAGGTCGCGACCGACGAAAGCGCTGACAGGTCAGCGCACTCCAAGAAAATGCCAGCCGTATCCCTTCCATTCTCTCCGCTTGTTCCCGGCGTTAGTCCGGTAGAGATCTACTACCGCGAAGAGGGCCACGGGGAGCCACTTGTCTTGTTGCATGGCGGCTGGGGATACGGACTGAATCCTTTCAATCGTCAGCTGGAAAAATTGCGCGATGAATTCAGAGTGATTGCTCCTGACCGTTCCGGCTATGGTGGCTCGACCCGGCTGAACAACGGTTTTTCTATTGACTTTCATTACCGTGCAGCCGCTGAGACCTTGAGTTTCCTGGATGCGCTCGGTATTGAACAGGCCTTCTTTGGGGACATAGTGATGGCGCAGTCATTGCGGCAATCATCGGTTTCACTGCGCCGGAGCGAGTCCGCGGGCTTATTCTTGAAGCGTTTCACTATTACCGAATGAAGCCGAGCTCGAGGGAGTTTTTTGAAGCGCTTGCGAGTCAGCCTGAAGCGTTGGGGGCCGAACTTTGCGGGCGATTTGCGCTCGAGTTTGAGAGAAGAATTGGCGTGAGCTGATTACCAGTCACGCAAAGGTTTGGTCGGAGATCGCTTTAAAGAACCTCGGGACCCGGAGGACGATCTCTATGGCGGCAGACTAAACGAAGTGCCGGCGCCGGCGTTGTTTGTTCATGGACGTCTCGACCCGCGTACCGAACCTGGAGAGTTAGAGGCAGTCACCGCGCAGCTGCCACAAGCAGAAATCCAGCTGCTCGACTTTGCTGGTCACAGCCCGCACAGCGAGGCGGCGTCGGCCGATCTGGCGACGCGACTGGCGAGGAATTTTCTGTTGCGGCATTCGTAAGACTACGCTAACGATTTTCGTGTTAGTCCGTGTTCTTTAGTGGATCGCCATTTCTGAATCGAAGTCTCAAGAAGGTATTGTTATTGGTGGAGGATTAACTGCATGGCGCTGATTACAGCTAACGAACTGAAACGAAAACTCCTGATCTCGGTTGACGGGCAACCCTATGTGGTGCTGGAAGTTTTCTTCGCGTCGCCCACCGCCCGCGGCGCCGCGACGATGGTGCGAACACGCCTGCGCCAACTCCTGACCGGCGCCGTCCTGGAAAAGAGTTTCCGATCGAGCGAGAAGTTTGCTGAGCCGGACATCGAGCTGTCGCCGGCGTCTTTTCTCTATAGCGACGCCCATGGCTTCCATTTCATGGATGAGAAGAGTTACGAACAGTTTACTTTTGACGAAGGAGCGATCGACGCCGATCGCGGCTATCTGAAGGAGGGCGTGTCGCTACAGGTTTTGAAATACAACGGTGCGCCGGTTTCGCTGCAATTGCCGCAATACGTCGAGCTCGCTGTTACCTCAACCGAACTGGGACTGCGCGGCGACACTGCCGCCGGCGGTGCAACCAAAGTAGCAACCCTGGAAACAGGAATTTCTGTGCGTGTGCCGCTGTTTATAAAGGAAGGCGAGCTGGTCCGTGTGAATACGCAGACAGGCGAAGTCGCCGGCCGCGCGTGATTAAAGCTTTCTTCTGTGCCCACTCTGTGTTTTCTGTGCCTCAGTGGTGGTTTTCTCAGCAACTGGTAACCACAGAGCCACAGAGAACACAGAGGACGCACAGAGAAGATTTCCCACTAAACCCCGCCTATTTAAAGAACAAATTGCCTTCAAGTTGAACGATCCTCTGTACGCCTTTGCAACAAAAGCTTGCCTTGTTTGAGTACGTCACATCGACGGTCTACGGCAACAAAAACGTTGCAACGATCACAATAAAAACACCGTCTTAGTGATGGTCGCGAATTTCAAGGCGTTCAGTTCTTTGAGAGTCGGTTGGCCATGCGCAGCGATAAAAGCCAGGGACCAAAATGCGGACGATATCCCCCGCGTTCCCAGGTTAAGAACAAGGTTTGGTGGTCTCTGGACCATCGCTCACATGGAGAATGAGAAATGAAGTTTCCCCGTTTCCCTCGAACTACGCCACGTGTGCGTTCTGCGAAATTCATCCCGATTGTAATCGTTTCGCTCTTCGCTATTTTCAATTTTACTAATCGTTTTCAGCCCGGTAATGGCGCCGGTAGTTAACGCCGCAGAAGTAGAGGCCATTCCGGCAGACATTCCGTTGTCCGGCGATTGCGATCTTGATTGGATCATCTATCGTGCCGGCCAGAAAGCCGGGATCGACCCGCGCTTCATTCACGCCGTCATCAAACAGGAATCGAAATACGATTCGAAAGCGGTTTCGCCTGTAGGCGCCAGGGCCTCATGCGAGATGATGCCGGCGACTGCAGAACGTTTTGGTCTCAAGGATCCGTTTGATCCTGCCGCGAATGTTGAAGCGGGCACCAAATATCTTAAGTGGCTGTTGAAGAGGTTTGATGGCGACGTTTCGCTGGCGCTCGCCGGTTACAACGCCGGTGAAGGAGCTGTCGACAAGTACAAAGGCGTGCCGCCCTACAGCGAGACCCAGAACTACGTCAAAAGATCGTTTCAAACTACGGTAAAACTTATCATCCCGTGCTGACACCAGACGACGCTAAGGTGGCCTTTCATCTGGACGCGGTCGAGAACGGCACTGTGGCGGTCGAGAGCAGCACTGTCGCGGCTCGATAGCGGCATCGTTTCCACGGGACTCTAGTCGAAAGCCATCAGGAAATATTTAGCCGCGGATGAACGCAGAGACACGCGGATCCGAACAAGCACTGTTATTGTTTTTGTTCAGACCCGCGTGTCTTGGCGTTATGCCCGCGGCTAATTAGCTCTACTCATTCCGCCAGGCGCTTTACTCACCTAAGTCCCACCTCGTAACATAGCTGCCACACGCCAGTTGCTTTTCAAAACCAAATTCGGGTTGGAGTTGAATATGAATTCACGTCGTATTTCTCCGCGAGTTGTCTTTGTCTTTACGTTCATTGTTGTCGCGCTGCTCATTCTTCCGGTCACTACTCGTTTGGCTTCTGCGCAAAAACAGAGCACCGCCGAAAAACCAGCGAGGTCACATGCACAGGCCGAGACGCCAACTGCCGCCGAGAACGACTATTCAAAGAAGATCAAAGAGTACACAACCGAAAAGTTTTTCCTGACGGAGCTGGTGGATCACCTGCCAATGTCTGACACGGTGCCGTCGCCTGACAAGGTGCTCGGCTACATAGTTGGTACGCCAAACAAGCTCACCTATTCGAAGGATCTCTATCGCTACTATCGCGAGCTGGCGCGGACCAGCAAGCGCGTGCGGTTGTTTACGGCGCCGGAAAAGTCGGAAGAAGGCAAGGAACAAATCCTCGTGGCTGTGGGTGACGAAGCAACGCTCGCAAAGCTCGATCGTTACAAAGACATCACCGCGAAGCTGGCCGACCCGCGCAGGATTTCTGAGACGGAAGCGCAAAGCCTGATTGGCGAGGGCAAAGTCTTCTACTGGGCCTCGGGTTCCATTCACTCGCCGGAGACGGGCTCGCCCGAGATGTTAATGGAACTGGCTTATCGGCTGGCCGTTGAAGAGAGTCCTTTCATTCAGGCCATCCGCAAGAATGTCATCGTTCTGATCACGCCGGTGTTGGAAGTTGATGGCCGCGACATGATGGTCGACACCTACAACTACCGCAAAGCGAACCCCGGCAAGAATGCGCCTGGTCTGGTTTTCTGGGGCAAGTATGTCGCGCACGACAACAACCGCGATGGTTTGGGAATGGCGCTGGCTTTGTCGCGCAATCAGATGAAGACTTTTCTCGAATACCATCCGGCGATCCTTCACGACCTCCATGAATCGGTCCCGTTTCTTTACACCTCAACCGGCACCGGTCCCTACAACGCCTGGCTCGATCCCATCACGATAGACGAATGGCAGTTGCTCGCGTATCACGAGATTGAAGAGATGACGAAGCGCGGAGTGCCCGGTGTTTGGACGCATGGTTTCTACGATGGTTGGGCGCCAAACTACATGTTCTATGTCGCCAACGGCCACAACGCCATCGGACGCTTCTACGAAACTTTTGGCAACGGCGGCGCCGACACGATCGATCGGACGGTGCGCGCGGCAGTCGCAGCGCGATTGGTTCCGGCCCAATCCGCCGATGGCTCGTGTGAAATGGTCGCTGCGCAACAATGTCAATCTGCAGCAGTCAGCAATACTGCTGGCGATGAACTTCGTTGCGAACAACAAGGACCGGTTTCTGCAAAACTTTTATCTTAAGAGCAAACGCTCGGTGGCGAAGGCCACCAACGAAGGGCCGGCCGCCTACATCATTCCTGCGAACCAGTCGCGTCCGGTTGAAGCTGCCGACACCGTTAATCTGCTCCGCCTGATGGGAGTGGAAGTGAGTCAGGCAGACAAGGAGATCGCCGTCAAGGATCAAAAATTTGCTGCCGGTTCATATGTGGTGCGGATGGATCAGCCGTATTCGCGTATGGCAGACATGCTGCTGGACACGCAGTATTACAACGTCAACGATCCGCGGCCTTACGACGATACCGGCTGGACGCTGGGACCACTGCGCAATATCAAGACGATCCGCGTCACCGACTCCGCCTTTCTGAAACAGCCAATGAGCCTGCTTACTGCCGACGCTCGCGTGCGTGGCAGCGTCAACGGCTCGGGCGCGGCCGGCTTCATAATCAATCACAATACTGACAACACGCTGGCGACGCTTCGTTACAAGCTCAAAGATGTGAAGATGAATGCGGCTGAAGCGTCGTTCAAGGTCGGTGACCAGCAGTTCAACGCCGGCTCATTTGTAATCAAATCTGATGGCAATCCTGCCGACGTGCGGCGGCAGTTGGACGCGGCCGTCGGTGAACTGGGGCTGAAGGCGTTGGCAGTCGACAAGTTGCCGGACGTAAAAACGCACAGCCTGGGCGTGCCGCGGCATTGCGATTCTTCACTCGTGGACAAACACCCAAAACGATGGTTGGTATCGCATCGAGTTTGATCGACTGCAGATTCCCTACAGGTATATTTCCGATCAGGTGGTGAGAAACACAGCGAACCTGCGCGACAAGTTTGATGTGATCATCTTTCCGCCGCTCAATGGCTACGGCCCAGGCCATCGTCAATGGCATTCCCATGCGCGGCGATCCGATTCCGTGGAAACAGTCAGAGATAACTCCGAACATGGGACTCTCGCCGGATCAATCAGACGATATCCGCGGCGGCATGGGGTTGACCGGTGTGTTGAACCTGCAGAAGTTTGTTCAGGACGGCGGACTTTTTGTCGTTGTAGCCAACACTGCTCGATTGCCGATCGACTTCGGCCTCACCAACGGTGTCAGCATTCAGGAGCCGCGCCAACTGCAGGCGCGCGGGTCGATTTATAACGCGAAGTTTAGCGATCGGAACAGCCCAATCGCCTATGGCTACGAGGAGACGCTACCGGTCTACTTCAATCAGGCGCCGCTGTTTCAAGTGGCAGCTCTCAATTTCGGGGGAGGAGACGGCACGCCGGGAGGGCGACCGTCGGGTCGCGGTTCATCTAACCGATCCGGATATCGTGCAGGGAATGCCGCAGCCTTCGCCGATAGCTTCACCTTCGCCGGCGAATCGCGGCGAGGAGCAACTCACTGAAGAACAGCGACTGCAGCTCGGCGCCTTCTATGTGCCGCCGGCGCAAAGACCGCGCGTGGTCTTCGCGGTTCGCGGCCGATGAGAAAAATCTGCTGGTAAGCGGCATGCTGGCTGGTGGCGCCGGAACTGGCAAACGCGCCGGCAGTGATTGATGTGCCGGTTGGCCGAGGTCACGTCAGTGATGTTTGCAACTAATCCCATGTGGCGCCATCAAACGCAGGGCAGCTTCTTCCTGCTATTCAACGCCGCCTTGAATTTCGACTCGCTCGACACCGAGCGGACTATGCCACCAGCCAGGCTATAGGAAGCTGATCATTTGATCTCGTCCAGTCGTGTTTTTGCTTCCACGATGTTTGCTTGAGTCTATCCAGGTCATCGAGGGTCAGTGGAGCGGTAACCCGCTCACAAATGCCGCTGGTCACGGAGGCTGCAATACCGCTACGGCTCTGGCGGAAGACAAGAAACTCAAGGTCACCTACGGTGCGATAACGAGCCTCGAAGCCGGCGAGCTTGGTGACCGATTCGTTTACGCGTCCGATCGCAGTCAAACCCTGCAGTAATCGATCAATCTCGTCGTAGTCAACAAACGATCTGTTTTCGCGAGGATTCTCATCTGTCTCTCTAAGAGCAATAACCAGCCCAATGGCCCGTGTCGCGGTGGCGGTGTCCTTCAGCTCCACCGCATCAACGCGAACCTCGACGTCACGGGCCGTGAAAGTGGCGATCTGGCTAAAGCCCTTGATCAGTACTCTTTCATACTGCCATTCGATGGCCTCTGAGTTTCGTACGCGGTACCACTGGCTCGCACGCGAGCGGGCGACGAAACTGCGGTCCTGGTCTTTGTGCGAAAGTTGGGCCGCAGAAGACGACCAGCAGCAGAACAAGAACAGTCAGGCGAACGACAGACATAACTTACTCCTTTAGCGCTCCGGCGATTTCTGGATATTACACTCGAAGCCAGAAGGGATTCTATTTGTGTGGCCGTGGGCGAGCACCAACGCGCCGCCTGACGCCCACCGACGGCAAGAACAATTCTTCCTGACGCTGGCCGGCCATCTCTTCAGCAGCCTTGAAGGTCTTTGAACGCTTCGAGGGAACAACAGATTCATTTTTGTACAGATTCGCATTGGATGGAACGGCTAAGGCCGTGCGGTCGTATTTGACTAGTGCTAAGATACTCTAAGCCGTAGGAATTCACCGCGGTTATAGGCTTTGGGAGGAATTAATCATGCAGGAAACAGCGGAATCCGAGTCGCAGTACGACTGTGGAAGTAATATTGTTAACGAGCTGTCCGATGCGCTTCGTTATATCGGCGATGTATCGTACGCGATACTGCCGAGGGATTTGGCGCATAACCTGGGCGACCTGAAGAAATCGTTTCTGACCACGATTCGGTCTTTAATAGATAAAGACATTGAGTGGGTTGACGCGCGTGTAGCCGGGGGCGACAAGGGTTCGCGAAGAATGGCAGCAAAGATGTAATCAGGACAAATCGGAAGGCGCGCCTGAACCAATAATCTGATTGTACGCAAGCTGTCACTGCGCACTTGCCAACAACGCAAACTAACAGATTGCGTTTCTTGAAACTATGGAAGTTCTATTAGCTGAAGAATTCGGATTCTGTTTTGGCGTCGAACGTGCCGTCGAAATGGTTGAAGACGCGCTCGATGAAGGCGTACGTCCTATTCGCTCGCTGGGACCGTTGATTCACAACGCTCAGGAGATGGAGCGATTGGGGGAACTGGGCGTTTCGACGATTGACGAGCCAAGCGAGGCCGATGCCGACACGATCGCGGTGATTCGCGCGCATGGTGTAACGCCGCAGGTCCAACGTGATCTTGGAAGGGCGCGCCGCAAAAGTTATTGATGCCACCTGTCCCTTTGTTACCGGGTTCAACATCTTGCCGAACGCGCCGCGAAGGATCGGCCGAGATGTTGTCGTAGCCGGTAATCCGGATCATCCCGAGATGATCGGCGTAGTCGGATACGCGCCGCATAATACCTATGTCGTGCGCGACGCCGGCGGAGTTGCTGGCGCTGCCGCAACTGCGATCACCGCTGGTGGTTTCGCAAACGACAATCAAACTGCAGACTTTTCTTGAAGTAGCGGAAGCAGTGCGCGCGAAATCGGATGCTGAACCGCAGGTAGTTAACACAATTTGTTCGGCCACTCGCGATCGCCAGGATGCCGCTCGCGGCCTGGCGGGACAAGGTTGATGTTTTCTATGTGATCGGCGGCCGCCACTCCTCAAACAGCGTCAAGCTGCTGGCGGTTTGTCAGCGAACAGTGCGCGAAAAGCTATCTGATCGAAACACCGGCAGAGATCAATCCGGCCGACCTGGGAAATGCGAAGCGCGTGGGCGTAACCGCCGGGGCGTCAACCCCGAATTGGTTGATTGATCAGGTAGTTCAGAAACTGCACGAGATTGGAACTGCGAAACAACTAACCGCCAAAGGCGCAAAGATCGCCAACAAAGTAGATCCTACTACCGCTCACCGCTTCAGATTGCCGCTTACATTTCGAAGACAATAACGGTTTTGGGCCTGGATCTCGGCTCAAGGGAAGGCGGCTCTACGGATCCGAAGAATACATTCATCGGTAATCTCCTCGCTCCCAAACGACAAGAACCCGATGCAGAACTTGATGATTTCGCGCGGTCGGTGATAGGCGCTGCACATCGAGGTGCATAGGCACTTAGGTCCGGGTCTCCTGGAGGAAGTCTATGAAGAGGCCCTTTGTATGGAGTTCGACCTTGGGAAAATACCCTTCATGCGCCAGGAACGAGTGGGAATAACGTGCAAGGGAGACCCGTTGGAAAGGGTAAAGTTAGATCTACTGGTCGGTGGTCGTCTCATCGTCGAACTGAAATCCGTAGAGAGACTGGCTCCAATTCATTCAGCACAAATAATTTCCTATTGCGAATGACAAGCCGAGTGCTTGGCTTGCTGATCAACTTTAATGTTCCTGTATTGAAGAATGAATAACAGCGAGTCGTCTTGTCCTGATAGAGTTGGCGCTCTTGGCGTCTTGGCGGTTCGTTTTGAAATGGGTCCTCAGAAGTCATCACTGGAAGCATCAACCTGCGCCAGCGCATTCACAATCTGTCGTGCTTCTTCTGAACCATAATCCATTGCCTGGCGGCGTAAAGCGTCGCGCGCTATCTCCGAAGTCGACCGGATCACCCAACAACCGCAATTAGCGAAGACGTGGGAAACTGTGCCAGCGTCTCATTAGCAAGGGCCCGGACGACACATCCTGCGAGCGAGCCAATTCGCAAATCTCACTGGGCGCGAAACCTGTCAACGCATCTGCCAGAGTATCGATCCTCGCGTAGTCGCGCCGGTTGTCAGCCCGACGCACGAGCTGAGCGAAGACTTCGGCCGAGCGCGTCTTTTCCTGCAACACCGCGGCACAGGTGTCAGCCATATGGCGGAGCTGGACTTCTTTTTCTGCTTCCAGCGAAGCGTCGGTTTCCAGGGCACGTTCGTCAAGAGCGGCCAACAGGCGGCTCAATTCATTGTCTGGCGCGCGCGTCGTAGGGTGGGTTAGCGGTATTTACTTTGCGGGACGCCGCCGGCGAACCGCTCGGCGTTTGCAGGGCGCGTTCAACCAGGCCACGCGTGGTTGGCCGGAGTTCCGACCAAACGCTGGCGAGTCGCCCACCAAAATCTTCAATCGTTAATGACAAGTCTCCAAACTCTCCCTAAAGCAGCCCTATGGGGCCAAAACTAAAACGGCGTACTATAAGCGATGCGAGCGGGAAAAAACAGTAGGCAGGCATCAGAAGCAGCCGGCAGAAAACGCAAAGAAAACTTATGGTTCTCCTCCCTGCCGGCGTGCTTACTGCACCGCTTGCCGTTATGGTCTTTGATTTCCGAGATTGAAGGAAATGGTATTTTTGACTTATCTCACCATTCGCGCATTCCATCTTTACGCTGGGAGTGGTGAGGGCTTGAGTGGTTTTCATGCTGCGAACGACGCCCCGCACACGCTGTCCATCCACAGTTACAATCTCAACATTGTCCTTACCGTAGAGCGGTTGTAGAGCCGCAAGTGCCTTGGTGACTTCCACGTTATGCCTCCTAAGTTCAATAGCCCCTATGGACATCGAACTCAACTAAACTTGAAAAGATATTGCACCCAACCAGGACGGATGTCTAACGGCGGTGCAGGGTTAGACCTTATGGCAACTGATCAAGCCTACGTTTGAGTGAGCACGCGGCCATGCCAACCGCAAGGAAACCCTTACCAGTTACGGTCTCCGGCTGTTTCCTCCCCGGAAATCGCTCTGGCGAGCAGCGGTTCGTCTACGCTTGGGATTACCATAGATGCAACCAGAATGCTCCGTTTGGCGTATAGTAAATCTGCTATTCTTTTGGCAACAGCGTACGGAAACGTCTCATCGATTTAGCGAACCCGAGAAGTAGAAATGTCTATGAAGCCTGAAATGGATAGCCGGCGTCTCGACTTGCGGAAACTGCCGATCGCCTATGCCTGCAGGAGTTACGGTTTTGCCGTAACTGCGGATTTCGCCTTGGCGAAGGATCCGCTGAATACACCGAGACAGTTCGCTTTCAGAACGCGCCTCCCGGAACGCTGCCGGGTCAGAGTCACGCCAAATTCCGGCCCTGTACGGTTTTGCGGCTGGGCCGCTGGCGATGCGCCGCAACGCGGCGGAATTGGCGAAGCGCCGCCGGCGGCATGAGCGGTAATGACCTGGATGTTCATTGGTCTGCTCATTTTCTTCGTGGCCGCCGCCGGACTTACCGCCGTCGTCAAGCAGGTGCGCGCGGAATTCTCGCGGCAGGCGTAGCGACGATTGCGGCCCCGCAAATCGTGCGCAGGCGTTGATGCGTTTTGAATACGGCCGACGGCAATGGCGGAGTCACCTTTGACAGTGCCGAAACACCGGACGGCCCGGCGGACAAAGCAGGGTTGGTCGGCGGCGACATCATCACAACGGTCGATGGTCAATCCGATTACGTACCAGACGACGACATGATGGAAGTCTACCTGCGCCGCACCCCCGATCGGGAAAGACGCTCGACATCGTCTACATACGCGACGGCGAGACTAAAGAACACCAAGCTCACGACGATTTCCGAAGACGAAGAACTGAATCGGCTGAACGAGGTCTTTGATGAGCGACCGCAGGGTCGCGGACTAGTTTGGGCGACGACGACGACAACGTCACGGCGAGTCGAGATTCCCGGATACGAAAATGTTCTGGCGTGCAGCTAGATGCAACAACCTGGCGAACCGTCCGGCGGACCTATCGCGGGCATCAAGCAGGGCGACATCGTGATTAAGTTTGACGACGTCCCCGATTCGCACGCCTGAGGAGCTTCCGCGTCACCGCGTTAGACGGGCAAAACCATACTCGACTGCTGATCCGTGGCGATAATCCGCGGCGGCGAGCGCATATGAGATTCCAGTCAAGATGGGGAAATCGTAAGAGGAAGAGTGAAAGTGATGGGTGAAAAGTGAAGCGGGCTGTAACGCTTCCTCTTACTTTTCACTCTTCACTTTTCACTGTTGTATTCCCGTAAGCTCGCTTCCATCTCACGTCGCACTTCTTCCCGCTGCTCTTCCGTCTCATCTACTTCAAACGTTTCAAACAACGCAAAAGGATTTTCTGGCCAGCAGTCTTAGTCCCAGGCCTCGCGCTGTTCGCGCGAGGGGCGCGAGAACCACAAGCCGTCCACTAACCCTTCTTCCACTTGCACTGCTGTCAAGCGTCAGAAGCAAGCGGAAGCAAGCTGGGCAGTTAGCTCAGTGCTCGTCTCGGGACGCAGCGAGCACGCCGCAATTCCCAACCATGTTGCTGGTAGGTGCTCGACAATTTCCTTGATTAGATTGCGATAATTCATTAGTTAAATAGCGTGCACTTTGTGCCCGGCGCCCACCGTCGCAGACAGTATATAGTGTGAGCCTGGACTGGCGCAGTCTTAAGCTTTGTTGACCGTGTGCGAGCGTCGACTACTATGATCCCATTCGTCAACCCAGTTTCGTCGATCAGGTTAACTGCAGAAGATGGCGGTGAGAAGCTTGTTTAAAGTGCCGCGAAGTCCTGCGGCTCTTGACTAGCCCTGTAATCTTTTTCCTGATTTCGACTTCGCCGGTGCTGGCGCGCGGCAGACATATGATTCGACAAGGTGCAACTCACGGAAGAACCTCCCGGCTGAGATGACTAAACCAACTGAAGTCAACAACGGCGACTCGCCGCGTTGTGTTTTATGAAATCCTGCGCAAGTCGCTCAAAAAACGAAAGACGAGTATCGAGAGCATTTGTCCTTCCAGCCGACCCCGTGGCGCGCCGCGTACTTGAAGACTATGGCGCGCATTTTCGTAGCGAAGAAAGTGATGCCGCCGCCGGTTTGTGTTTTCACCAGCGAAGCAGGAAGTAACCGCAGTTTCAGGAGCGCGCGGGCTACGCGACGCGAAATGTTTGGCTTCGATGAGGTGGAGCTGCAGCCGGAAGCGATGAAGCAGTTGCTGAAGGCGCGCGCGGATGCGCAAAAGGAAGACCTCGACATAACGCCGCGCGATGGCGCTGAGGCTGCCCGCCGCAGTTATGAAGACAGTCTTGCACTTGTGGCAGACGCGCTTCGAACCGGCTCTCGGACTACTGGCTCTCGCAGGGACGACTAACCGAAGACACAGGTTACGCGTCTGAAGAACTTTGCCGCTGCGTGATCAGATTGCCGAGGTGCTGGAACTGGAAAAGAGCGGCATATACTTCAGCAAAGATCTTTCCAAGTCGATCCTCTACTCGATCGCCGCGCCCGGGACGTCGCAACACATCGCCATGCTCGCTTTCGACGTTAACGAGTTTGACAATCCGCGCGTGCGCGAGACTTCTGGCCAAGCACGGCTGGTTTCAAACCGTGCTCAGCGACTTGCCGCACTTCACGTTCCTCGGCTTGAAAGAGAAAGATTTGCCCAAACATGGGCTGAAGTCATGTTGAAGTTGACGGCCAAGTATTCTGGATTCCCAACGTCGTGCCAGCTGCTACGACACTGCTCCCAACTGCCACTCGGCCCAGCCACGCTAAAAATGAAGCGAGCCAAATTCGATGACGCCGCGCGTGAGCGCCACTCACCGACTGCGTAAGGAAGATCGAGACGACGACTGACGCGGAGTTGGTCCTGGTGATTCGCGCTCGCTCCGGCTCTTACCGGCAGGCGGATTATCTCTGCGGCGCGTTGCTCGCTTTCGCCGGCTCTTGCTGTTCTTGCTTTTCTCGCCTTTCGATTTCCATCAATACTGGGTTGCCATCGACGTCGCGCTGCTGTTTGCTGCTCGGAGCTGTGATTGTCTCGACCGCAGCAATTCACTTCGGCGCTTGTTTACTAGCGAAAAATTTCGCGGCGACGCAGTGCGAACTGGCGCGGCGGCGATGTTTTACGAAGCCGGCATCGCCAACACCAACGCCGAGATGGGTGTGCTCATCTACCTTTCCATCCTCGAGCGGCGACTGGAGTTGATTGCCGACCGCGGCATCCTGAAGGGCGTGAACGCGCTCGAGTGGAATCAGACGCTGTTTGAACTGCACGAGGCAGGCGGCAAGCGCGGAGCCGCAGACCCTGCTGGCCGGTCTGGAAAATCTCGGCGGTTTGCTCGGTAAGACACTTGCCCGCAACCGGCGAAAATCCGAATGAACTGCCCGATGCTCCGCGTTTCGAATTGAAATGAAACTGAACGTCTGCCAAAACTGTCTCGGAACATCGCGCATACTGGACCGCGCGCTCGGTCGCGTCGGAGTGAATTAGCTGGCTATTGCTGTTCGTTGCAGCCGCGGCAGTTTGTGCTGGTGATTCCTCTGGAAGGCCTGGCACGCGTCGGTGGCGGCGATCCTACGGCGGCGGTGACGGTGGTGGCGGCGGTAGCGGCAGCGGTGACGGCGGCGCGATCATTGGCGTCAGTCAGGATGCTGCATATGGCTGACGATCGAGTATCCGGCGGTTGGCGTTCCGGTAGACGTTCGCGGTCGTCGGCTTCGTGGTTTACCGCTTTGCAAGACGAGCCAGCAGATCCTCGGAGTCGTTCTCGTCGACGTCCAGTAGACGTATCGACAGCGTCGATGGCGTTTCCGTTGGGACTTGATAGCACCGAGCGCGGCCCGGATCAGACTTTAGTCGCGAGTTTGCGCAGTTGCGTAAGTTTGATCCCAACTTCTCCGAGATTGTCTTCACAGATTTCTGTTACGCGCTGTACGGCAAGGCACACGACGCCGCGCGGTCACGGTGCGAATGCGCTCGATCAGTTTTCACCGTATCTCAGCGAAGCAGCGCGCAAGTCGCTACTTCAGCGTAATCCTAACGGCCTGCAGGAAGTGAAGGGAATCATTATCGGCGGGATGCGTATCGCCGATATGCACGGACTGGAAACTCCGCATCGTTAACATCACACTTGTTCTTTGAAACTAACTACACCGAGGTGGTGAGCACGAACGGCGAGCGGCCGGCGGAAATGACTTACTACGTGCGCGAGCGCTGGCATCTCGAGCGCAAACGCGACGTGCTGTCGCCGCCTCCAGCACAGGCGACAGCGCTGCACTGCCCGAAGTGTGGCGCGCCTCTGCAGAAGGATACCGTCGGGCGCCTGTGCGTTTTGTGGCACGAAGGTCGAGAGCGGAGAGTTTCAATGGTACGTCCGCGGCATTGCCTTACTGAGCACGCGAGGCAAAAGGCCCGCTGCTTACGTCGGACGTTCCGGAGGTAGGCACCGACTTGCCCAGTGTCGTCCAGCCCGGCTTCGCGAGAGATTCGGATTGCATTTGAGAAGAACAATCCCGAGCTTTTACCTGGGGCGAGTTTCAGGCGCGCGCCCGGCTGATCTTCGATGAGCTGCAAGACGGCCTGGTCAACGCTCAACTGGGAGCGTGCGCGACCTCATGAAACTGACAATCTGTTTCAGATGCATCAGTATTGGATCGATGCTTACAAGCGACAGCACCTCCGCAACGCACTTGACCAGATGCCGGATCAACCGCGCTGCAACCGGTAAAGATTCAGGAAGATGCGTTTTACAATTCGATCACGTTGCGAATCGGCGCGCAAGGCTTCGACTACACCGTTGACGAGCGGTAACGTTGTTAGCGGCTCGAAAATCGAAGCTGAGATACGTGGAGCGAGTATTGGACCTTTATTCGCAGCCGAAAGGCCAAGCCGATGCCCGCGAATGCCAACTTGAATTGTCCGAATTGTGGCGCTCCGCTGCGGGTAAACAATGCCGGCGTTTGTGAGTTCTGCGGCGGAAAGATAACTTCAGGAGAGTTTGATTGGGTCTTGTCGCGAGATTGAGCAGGACGAGTCTTATTCCGGCTGAACGCATCAATGTGTATTAATGCTCGGCCGGCCAGTCCGCCGACGTCAATTGCCCACCGTCTGTAAGCCCCAGACTACCAGCCCTCTTCCCCTGTTCATTTTTTCCTAGCGCCAGCCTTCGTTTGTCAATTCGGCCTCGACACGCTAACCTCGACGCGTGCCCTTATTACGCTTAACGACGGGCAAGAATGAAATGAATAGCAGGTTGACATCCTGGGTTCAGAATCTGACATCGAATGTGCTTGCGGCAGATGCAGAAATGGCTGGCCATCGGTCAAACGAGGTCGAATTATTTCAATGGAGTCTTCAGTGAAACGTAGCTTACTTCTGGTCTTGCTAGCTTGGTCTTTGCTTGCGACCCCGGCAGTTACACCGGGTCAGAAGCCAACAAATCCAACCGCCGCGCCGCGTTCGACTGCTGTGGCTCCGGCCCGTGCAAAGTCAGTCCCGCTGGCGGAGGCTGTGCCCTTTGTCAACAAAACGTTGAGTAATGGGCTGGAGATTGTGGTGCTCGAAGATCACTCGGTGCCGCTAGTCACCGTGGAACTGGCGGTGCGCAATGGCTCGTTCACGGAACCGCCCGAGCTCAACGGATTATCACATCTTTACGAGCACATGTTCTTCAAGGCGAATCGCGCCACCTCGAATAGAGAAGAGTATCTGAAGACCATCGATCAGCTCGGCATTATGTACAACGGCCAGACGCAGGAGGAGATCGTCGAATACTACTTCACCACTACGACGCCAAACCTGCCGGTAGCTATGCACTTCATGCGCGACGCCGTTCGTTACCCGCTCTTCGATGAACACCAGTTTGAGCAGGAGCGCGAGGTTGTAATCGGCGAACTCGATCGGCACGAGTCAAACCCGTTCGGCTTTTTGAGTTCCGAGATGAATAATCGGCTGTTCTACAAGTACCCGAGTCGCAAAGATCCCGGTGGGAACAAACAGACGGTTGCTTCCGCGACAACTGAAAAGATGCGGCTTATTCAGGGTCGGTATTACGTGCCGAACAATTCGGCCATCATACTTACCGGCGACATCAGCGCGCCCGCTGCGTTTTCGATGGTTGAAGAGCTTTTCGGCGACTGGCCACGTCGCGCGATAGATCCTTTCAAAGAGTTTCCCTGGTTGAGCATCCGCCGTTGCCAAAGAGCGAAGGCGCGGTCATCAAACAGCCCGTGCAAAATGTGATCATCGAACTTGGTTGGCAAGGTCCATCAATCGGCAAGGACGACGCGTGCCACCTACGCCGCAGATGTTTTTTCGTTCATTCTGCGGCAGCCTAACTCGCGCTTCCAGCGGGCGCTGGTGGACACCGGACTGGCGACCAATGTTGGCTTCGGCTACTACACTCAGCGAAACGTTGGACCGATCAATCTGCGTCGCGCAGACAACCCCGGACAAAGCAAAGGCCGTGACGCGCGCGATCTACAACGAGATCGCCCACTTCAATGACCCGGACTACTTTACCGACGAGCAGCTGGAGAGCGCGAAGGCGCTACTCGAAGCCGAAGATCTTTATTCGCGTGAGAAGCTTGATGACTACACCCACACGATTGGTTTCTGGTGGGCCTCGACGGGGCTCGACTACTACCGTGGTTATCTCGGGCGCCTGCGCGCCACCTCGCGGGCCGACATCAGCCGCTACCTGACCGGCTATGTTCTCGGTAAACCGCACGTGGGTTTGGCACTCATGAACGACGACGCAGCAAAAACTTCCGGTCTGACAGCAGACGACTTAATTGGCAATGAGAGACAGAATGCAAGTTCAACTACCGGCAACTGACGAGACAACTTTGACGCCCGTTCTTCGAGAATCAAAGGGCCTGCGTGCGGACCGCGCGTCTGGGCGCTGTGCCTTGCATTCCTGCTGGTCGCGTTCTCTTCGTCACCAATCGCGGCGCAGGCAACGGCCTCGCCTGAAAATTCTGCAGCCACAACTTCAGTTCGCGTCGCCCGGCCTGCCACCGCTTTGGCTGATACGCGCGAAACTGGTTACCGAGTTTGACGTCAACGGTCTCAAGGTGCTCGTCAAGCGTCGCGAGGGTAGCCAGACCGCGGTTGTCGGACTCTTTCTTCGCGGCGGTGCGACAAACATCAACGAGAAGAATGCCGGGATTGAAGCTCTGATGCTCGATCTTGCTTCGGAGGCAAGTGCAAACTTTCCGCGCGAGCGAATGCGCAGCGAATCCTCGCGCATGGGCACCAATATTAGCTACGGCATTAACTACGATTATTCGGCACTAATTATGGGAACGACTCGGCGTAACCTGGATCGTTCGTGGCAAATGTTTACCGACGTGGCACTTCATCCCAGCTTTGCGCCGGACGATTTTGAGCGCGTGAAGAACCGGCTGATAGTCGCGCGCAACGATGATCAGGACACCCCTGACTCTTACCTGCAGCAACTTCAGTCACGCTCCGTCTATGCCGGCCATCCCTATGTGAACAATCCGGAAGGCACCGCCGAATCAATCAAACGACTGACGCTGGAGGATGTGAAGCGCTATCACCAGCAAGTGATGCAAACCTCGCGTCTCCTGCTGGTTGTAGTTGGTGATGTGGATCCGCAGCAGATCAGGAGCGGGTTGCAGCTTCGCTCGGCAAACTTCCGCGCGGGAACTACCAGGCATCGTCTCCGCCGGCACTGGCGTTCGATAGTTCCACCGTGGACATCACCACGCGCGACCTGCCGACCAACTATGTGATGGGAACCTACGTGGCGCCCTCAATGACGACGCCGGACATCTATGCAATGCGAGTGGCCTCGTCCATCCTGCAAACTCGGGTCTTTACGGAAGTGCGCGTCCAGCGGAATCTTTCGTACGCTCCGGACGCATTTTTGGGCAGCCAACGAGCGAATGTCGGCGGAATTTATGTGAGCGCAGTCGATGCAAATCAGGCGGTGGGCGTTATGCTCAACGAAATAGCACGCCTGCAGCACGAGCCGCTTGACCCGAATGAAATTAAGGGCACGGTGCAACAATATCTCACCAAGCACTACATCGGTCAGCAAACTAATGCGGCCCAGGCCGGCGAGCTGGCGCAGTATGAACTGATCGGCGGCGGCTGGCGCAACTCGGCAGACTACATCGATCGCCTTCGCGCTGTGACCCCGCCGACGTACAGCGCGTAGCGCAGAAATACATGCGCAATCTTCGCTTTGTGGTGTTGGGTAATCCAAAGAGCATCGACACGAGAATCTTTACCGGCGCATCAGCGACGGGGAACTAGGGCAGAAGCAGAAAGCAGAAGGCGAAGGCAGAAAGCAGAAAGAGAAAGGGCACTACGAGAAATGAACTTCGTAGTGCCCTTTCGTTTGCCTACTGCCTACTGCCTACTGCCTACTGCCTACTGCCTACTGCCTACTGCCTACTGCCTACTGCCTACTGCCTCTAGCGCGTTTCGCTCAACAAACTTCTCATACAGCTTCGGGTCAAGCTGGCGCAAAATCTTTGCTTCGCTGGACGCCATTTCTTCATTGCCGCTTTCAGAATAAGCGACCGCGAGATTGTAATGCGCATCGGCATTGTCAGGCCGTAGAGCAGCCGCGCGTTTGTAAGAAGCGATGGCTTCGCTCATTCGGCCGGCGTAGTAATAGGCGTCGCCGAGCTTGTTATGAATCTCTTCCGAGTTAGGCCTGAGTTCGAGCGCGTGCTGGTAAGCGCGGATCGCGTCTGCGCTTTTTCCCTGCTTTACTTTGCAATAACCAACCTGTACCCAGGCGTCTGCGCGTTTGGGATTTCTGTTTGCCGCAGTTTCGAAATAGCCGATAGCGTTGTCGTAGTTGCCCAGCCAAAGAGAATCCAGGCCATTCCGATAGGACGACTCTCCAAGATCGCTCGACCTTTCTCTTTGCCGGGAAGGCGCCCGATGGGTCGCAACTGGCCGGGCTGCAGCTGTGCTACGCGTCCGGCACTAATCGCGAGGTTGATATTTTGTCCATTCGTGACCTTAACGGTAACAACACCGACTACCTCGCCCTTCATATTGAAAACCGGGCTGCCACTGTTGCCATGCGAAATCGGCGCCGTGATCTGGATGATCTTGCCGACGTTTGGAACTTCGCGCACGGCCGAAACGATACCGTCAGCTACCGAGCCTTCCAGTTTGAGGGGATTTCCTATCACCAGGATCTGTTCGCCTTCATCCGGCAGCACGCGAGCCAGTTCGCTGACGCGCGGCCGATCCGGCGGCATGTCAACGCTGAGCAGCGCGAGGTCGCCCTCTTCGTCCGTGGCAAGCAGTCCCGCCACCGGAAACACTTTGCCTTTTCCGTCCAGCGTCTTGACCTCGCCTCGCTGGGCTCCGCGCATAACATGCAGGTTGGTAACAACCTGTCCGGGTCGCACAAAGAAACCGCTGCCGGTCATCAGCGCTTCGCCCTGCGCATCGTAAGTTGCAATTGCAACCACCGATGGCTTAACGCGCCTGACAAGATCGGGCAGACTCTCTTGCGGGAATACTTGTTTGGAAGCGAGTAAACTTACGGTTAAAAGCAGCAGCTGGGGGAAGATGCGTTTGTACATATTAATTTGTAACCGCAACTAGCTAACGACTGATGGGGAAACGAAGCAGCGTTTTCGTTTTGGGTTGAACTGTGAGTCGAACGTCAGGCGATCGACCTGGGGAACCGGAGCCGGGCGAACCCGGCGCAACGGCATATTAACCCAGGAAAGGCCTGGAGGGATAGAAGATTTTCGCGGCTGGCCGGCGGCGACGACACCGCGCGCCAGGGAATAAAAAGGCCGCCAAGCTGGCGGCCCTTTAACGAAACACGCTGGTTAAGCGGGTTACGGCACTATTTGAATTACGCCAAGTCGCGGACCTGCCGGTACGAGCACCGTCTTCACCGCGGCCAGGTCTTCCATCGTCACGAGCAATCCGAAATCATCCAGGGTTGTAGTAGCTTTGATTTCAGCCTCATTTCTTCCCTTGATATTCACGATCTGTCCCAACTTGAAAAACTGATTGTCAGGAGAGACCGCCCAAAGGATGTACGTCTGTCCCGTTGGTGCTTCCTTCAGTTCGTGGAAGCGCATGTTGACTTCCGTTGCCTTGCCATTCTTGTGCGGCTCAATGAAAACATTGGCGCGCGCACCAGCCATGGCGCCGGTGAAGTCCACTTTCATTTTTGTGTCATCGCCCTTTTATAAGCCGGAATGTTCAGCATCGGCACGGCGTAAATACTTGCCGGAGTAGTGCCCGGCGTCGTCGTCGCGCTTACCGTTTCCCCAACCGGCGAAGTCGTGAATGGAATCACGGCGAAGCCTTCAGGCACGGCACTGCGGAAATAAATCTTGGCATTCGGATCGTAGGCCGTCAGACTCGCGTCCGGCGCCGCGATCAGCATGAACTTACTAAGCGGCGTGGTACCGGTGAATTTTCCAGTTCCATTAGTTATGACCACTGGCCCAAGCAACGTCACGACTCCCGTATCGTCCAACTGCATAGACGTTGATCGCGGAGACGTCAGCGGGCACACCCGTCACATCGAGGACTACTCTGGTGCCGTTGTCATCGCGCAGGATTGTCCCGACGGCTTTCGAAGCGGTTAGAGCAGACTGGAGTAAATGTGAGCGGTACTTCTTTGCCCACCGGATACTCGATTATGGTGTAGCTGCCATCAGCATTTTGAACGGTCTTGGTTACAGTCGTTGGGGTTGTAGTAACTATCGTTGGGGTAGTAACTATCGTCGGCGTAGTAACGGTGGTCGGAGTGTAGTAACTATCGTCGGCGTAGTAACGGTGGCCGGAGTTGTAGTAACTATCGTCGGCGTAGTAACGGTGGCCGGAGTCGTGGCGACTATCGTTGGCGTAGTAACCGTGGCCGGCGTTGCAGTGACTATCGTCGGCGTAGTAACGGTGGCCGGAGTCGTAGTAACTATCGTTGGGGTAGTAACCGTGGCCGGCGTTGCAGTAACTATCGTCGGCGCAGTAACGGCAGCTGGGGTTGTAGTAACTATCGTTGGGCCAGCTGCGGCAGTCGTGTGCGGAATTACCGCGAAGCCTTCAGGCACCGCGCTGCGGAAATAGACCTTGGTATTCGGATCGTAAGCCGTCAGGCTTGTGTCTGGCGCCGCGATCAGCATGAACTTACTAAGCGGAGTGACGGCGGTGAATTGTCCTTTTCCGTTGGCGAGCACCACCGGCCCCAGCAAGGTAACGGCTCCAGCGTCGTCCACAGCATAGACATTGATTGCGGAGACATCCGCGGGCACATCCGTTAGATTCAGAATGACGGTCGTGCCGTTGTCATCGCGCAAAATCGTGCCGACGGCTTTCGATTTTGTTAGAGAGACTGGAGTTAAGTTGAGCTTTACTTCTTTGCCTACCGGATACTCGATCACAGTGTAAGTGCCGTCAGGGTTTTGAATAGTTTTGGTAACTGTGGTTGGGGTTTGTGTGACTGTCGTTGTTGTTGTTTCATGTGCTGCTGCTAGTATCGCTGATGAAATAATCAGCAATGCCGCCGCCAGAATTGGAATGCGTTTACTCATTTTTTGGGCTTGCTCCTTCTTTCTCTTAATCGCGATTAACCTGTGCGGGGGAATTGACTTGTGCGTGGTGGGGGATATGACGAGGTGTTTCCTTAGAAGTAGTCGCAAGCACTATGCCGGGGCCTTAGAGGTGGAAACGCTCAGCATAACCGGATTGAACAGAATTCGGACGGCGATTTCGTGAGGAAAAGAGTGCAGGTGTAACGCACAACGATACAGTTGTGTGCCAACTTTGTGCGCCGCTCATAACAGCAGCGAGAAATTAGAAAGGCCCTACGATCGTAGGGCCCCTTTTGTATTTCTGCCGTTTGCGTTGCTGCCTGATTTGGTTACGGCACGATTTGGATTATGCCAAGTCGCGGACCCGCCGGTACGATCACGGTCTTCACCGCGGCTAAGTCTTCCATCGTCACGAGTAATCCGAAATCATCCAGGGTTGTAGTAGCTTTGATTTCAGCCTCATTTTTTCCCTTTGTGTTCACGATCTGTCCCAACTTGAAAAACTGATTGTCAGGAGAGACCGCCCAAAGGATGTAATGTCTGTCCCGTGGGTGCTTCCTTCAGTTCGTGGAAGCGCATGTTGACTTCCGTTGCCTTGCCATTCTTGTGCGGCTCAATAAAAACATTGGCGCGCGCACCAGCCATGGCGCCGGTGAAGTCCACTTTTATTTTTGTTTCATCGCCCTTTTATAAGCCGGAATGTTCAGCATCGGCACCGTGTTAACGCTCGCGGGCGTGGTTCCAGGCGTCGAAGTTGCGGCTACTGTTTCACCAGTCGGCGACATAGTGTGCGGAATCACCGCGAAGCCTTGCGGCACAGCGCTACGGAAATAGACCTTCGTGGTTGGATCGTAAGTAGTCAGACTATCGTCCGGTGCTGCGATCAACATGAACTTGCTCAGGGGAACAGTGCCGCTGAATTTTCCCGTTCCATTGGCAATCACCACTGGTCCAAGTGACGATATCGCTCCGGTGTCGTCCACGGCGTAGAGATTGATTGCGCTTACATCCGCGGGTACGCCGGTCAGGTTCACGATCACCTTAGTGCCGTTGTCATCACGTAGAATTGTGGCGACACCTTTGAATTCGTTAACGTTACTGGATTCAAGGTGAGCTGAACTTCCTTGCCCACCGGATACTCAATGACGGTGTAAGTGCCATCCGGATTTTGAACTGTCTTGGTTACTGTCGTCGGCGTTTGTGTGACTACTGTAGTTGTCGTCGGAGTTTGTGGCACCGTAACTGTTGTTGGAGTTTGTGTGAACTGTAACTGTTGTTTGCGCAGCTGCGACCACCGCCGCTGAAAGAATCAGCAGCGCCGCCGCTAAGATTGAAATTCCTTTACTCATGAATCTCCCTCGCTCCTTCCTGCTTCTAATCGCGATTAAATTGTGCTCGGGGGACTTTAGGGCTCGGTTTCAATCAGGTAACCGCAAGCATCATGCCAGCATGGACCCAGGGAAACGCCGGCCAGTCGGCAGCACAATCAACGTGATAACAGCCAGCTTTGGTTGGGAATTTCTTGCGAGGGTTGGGAATTTGTTGTGAGAAATTGTCAAAACGCGACACACAACGATACACCTGTGTATGCCATCTTTTCGCGGGCAAAGCTCAGTAACGATGAAGCTCAGCTGATAGCCTTCGCAACATCGGCAACCCTGCGGCAGAATGACGTCCTCGAGTTGCGGCGCGTAGGCGACGAAAGGTATCGGTTGCAGCAACGCGGCGCACGGGCGCGTCGAGGAATTCGAAGAGTTCATCGGCAATGCGCGCGGCGATCTCGGCGCCGTAGCCGAACGACAACGAGTCTTCGTGAGCCACGATCACTCTGCTCGGTCTTCTGCACGGTCGCGGTGATCGCGTTCCAGTCGTAGGGTTGCAGGCTGCGCAGGTCGATAACTTCCACACTGATGCCTTGTTGTTCCGCTTGTTTGGCGGCAACCAGCGAACGCTGCACCAGCGCGCCGTAAGTGATGATCGACAGATCAGTTCCTTCGCGCAACAGTTTTCGCTTTGCCAAAGGGAATCATGAAGTCGTCGGGCGGATACGGCGACTTGTTGTACGCCTGGCGGTAGAGATGCTTGTGCTCGAGAAACAGCACCGGGTCGTCGCAACGAATCGCGGTGCGCAACAAACCGTTGGCGTCGAGCGCGTTTGAAGGATAGATCACGCGCAGCCCCGGAATCTGCGTGAAGGTGGAAACGCCCGACTGCGAGTGATAGACCGCGCCGCCCTTCAGGTAGCCGCCCACCGGCACGCGCATCACCACCGGCGCTTTCCAGTCGCCGCCCGAGCGCCAGCGCAGCACCGCCAGCTCGTTGCGAATTTGGTGCATCGCCGGCCAGATGTAATCGAAAACTGAATCTCGACCACCGGCTTTAGTCCGCGCGTGGCCATGCCGATGGCGCGGCCGACAATGTTGGCTTCCGCGAGCGGGGAATTGAAGACGCGCGCACTGCCAAACTTCCGCTGCAGGTTCGCCGTGACTTTGAAAACGCCGCCCTTGCCTTTGACCTGGCCGAGAGACTCTTCGCGCGAACAATCCGCCACGTCTTCGCCAAACACGATGATCCGCGCATCGCGAGCCATCTCCGTGTGCAGGCAACGATTAATCAGATCCACCATTGTGCCTGCGTTGCCGGAGAGTTCGGCGCCGGTCTTCAGTGTCAAACTCTTTCGCAGTGGGATCGACGTCAGGTGAATAAACGTGGAGTTTCACCGTATCCGGATCTGGCTGTGGACTGGCGAGCGCCTGGTCGGTCGCGTCGTTCATGAGCGCATCAACCTCGTCCTTGATTTTCTGCAGTCCATCCTGATCAATCACCTTTTCATCGATCAAGACAGCGCCAAAGCGCTTGAGCGGATCGTGTTCAGCTTCGGCAGTCAGTTCCGCTTCGCAGCGATAGAGCTTCTCGTCATCTGAATAGTGAATGCGAGTAAGGACGAATAACCTTAGCGTGCACAAAGGATGGACCTTTGCCTTCGCGGCAGTACTGGACTGCGCGTTTCATCACCGCCAGAGACTCGAGCGCGTTGGTGCCGTCGCAGCGCTGCAGGTAGAGATTGGGGAAGCTCTTGATGAGCCGCGAAACGTCGCCGCCCGCAGTTTGCACCTCAACCGGAACGCTGATCGCATAGCCGTTATCTTCCAGCAGGAAAAGCACCGGCAGCTTCAAATTACAGGCGCTGTTGAGGGCTTCCCAGAATTCTCCTTCGCTGGAAGTGCCATCGCCCAGCGAAACGTAAACCACTTCGTCCTTGCGGAAGTTTGACGCGCGTTTCCGCAACTCTTTGATCAACTTAAAGCGATATCCAGCTTCCGCGCAGCCGACTGCCTGCAACAGTTGCGTTCCCGTCGGCGACGACTGGGAAACGATATTGAGTTTTGTGTGACCCCAGTGCGAGGGCATTTGGCGGCCGTGTGAGTTGGGATCCTTTGCAGCGCCCACGGCGGAAAGCAATTGTTCGAGCGGCGTCATGCCGAGCTGTAGACAAAGCGCGCGGTCGCGGTAGTAGGGATAAAACCAATCATAACCAGGCTTCAAAGCCATGCCGGCCGCCACCAGGATTGCCTCATGGCCGGCGCCGCTGATCTGAAAGAAAATCTTGTTCTGATTCTTGAGTAGGATTTCCTTGTCGTCGAGCCGGCGCGAGAGATACATCGTGCGATACATCGCAACCAGCTGCTCGCGAGAAAGGCGTGGTTGATCGCGTCGCTCGCGACGTTCGTTCTTATCGCGTTGCCGGCGCTCCGGGGCGGCCGCTGGTTTCGCCGCAGTCGGGGGCGCCACCTGAGGTTTCGGCAGCGAGGCGGGCTCGATTTTCGTGATCGGCGCAGGTCGAAATGTCTTTAGCTGTGGCTTCTGTTCTTCAACCAGCTGCGGTTTCTTCTCTTCAACCGCGGCCGGAGCGGCAGCCGGAGCCGGAGCTTCGGAGACTTTCACTTTACCCTTTGGTACTAGTTTTAGAACCTTTGGTGTCGCTCATGGTGTTTGCAGGACAGGCATTCACTGCCTCGCAGTCTGTCTTTTATCTTACGCGGCGCCTAACTCAAAACTCTTCCAGCGCCAACCGATATTCTTCAGCCATTGACGGATGACCGTGCGTGCTGGCAGCCTCAATTCCGCGCCGGTAAGTCTCTTTGGCTTTAGTCCTGTTGCGCGGCCTGTCTCATAGGCGCGCGCCAGCATGCCAAACGCGTTTCCTTCATCGTCAGCGATAGCGAGGTAACGCTCCAGTGTCTCTATCATCTCCGTGGTTTGTCCAACCTTCTCATACTCTTTCGCCAGGCCAAAGAGTATGCTGCTGTTGATCGGATCACTGACCAGCATTTGCTTGAAGATGTCGATGCGAGAGGCAGTCATAGTCTTAGCGAACAAACAGCAAACAGCAAACAACAAGATAACCTGGCCAACAGTGAGCGCAGGACTTAGAAATTTCAATTAGCATAGCTATCGGTTCCGGCTGTTTGCTGTTTACTATTTCCCAATTAACAGCTTGGCAATCGTCTGCAACTGCATGTTTGACGTTCCCTCGTAGATCGCGCCAATCTTCGAGTCGCGCCAGAATTTTTCCACCGGATAATCTTTCACGTAGCCGTAGCCGCCGTAGAGTTCGATGGCCAGCGAGCTAATCCGCTCCGCTGCGCGCGAAGAGAAAAGCTTTGCCATCGCGGCTTCTTTCACGAAGTTCATGCCCGCATCTTTCATGCGCGCCGCGTTGTAGACCAGCAAGCGCGCGGCCTCGAGTTCCGTGGCCATGTCCGCTATTTGAAACTGCACGCCCTGATACTGGTTAATCGATTTGCCAAACTGCTGGCGTTCGCCCGTGTAAGCGATCGCAGCGTCGAGTGCGCCGCGGGCGATTCCGATCATCTGGGCGCCGATGCCGATGCGGCCTTCGTTTAAAGTCTCAATCGAAGTTTTGTAACCTTTGCCAACTTCGCCCAGCACATTTTCTTTGGGGACTTTGCAATCAGCCAAAATTAACTCGGTTGTCGACGACGCGCGAATGCCAAGCTTGTTTTCTTTCTTGCCGACCGAGAACCCTTCGAAACCCTTTTCAACGATGAAGGCGGTTATCCCGCGATAGCCTGCCTCGGGATTTGCGTTGGCGAACAAGCACAAAAATCTCGGCTTCGTTTCCGTTGGTGATCCAGAGCTTTTGTCCGTTGAGCAAATAGTGGTCGCCTTTATCAACCGCGCGGGTTTGCATCGCAAACGCGTCTGATCCCGAACCCGCTTCGCTCAACGCGTAAGCGCCAACCTTCGCGCTCGCCAACTGCGGCAGGTATTTTGTTTTCTGTTCCTGATTTCCCCAGTGGATGAGAGCGTTATTGACGAGTGTGTTTTGCACGTCGACAAACACGCCCACGGAAGCGTCAACACGCGAGAGTTCCTCGACGGCCAGGATTGCGGTGAAGAACGACGAGCCGGCGCCGCCAAACTCTTCAGGCGTTTCAATGCCCATCAAACCGAGATCGAAACACTGCTTGATGAGCGCCGGATCGAGTTTGCCCTTTTCGTCCATCTCCTCGACACGCGGACGCAGTTCACCTTCGGCAAACTCGCGCACGCTGGCGCGAAACATTTGCTCATCTTCGGAAAGGGTGGTTAACGGGCGGCCGGCAAGTTCTTCAATTGCTGTCTGAGATTGACTCATCCTTCACCTGATTCGTCGTGTCTGGATTGAACGCGAGCATCATAATCAAGGCAAAAGTAAAAACGCAAAGCGGGGCGGTGAAAGCAGAAGGCAGAAGGCAGTACGCAGAAAGCAGAAAGCAGAAGGCAGAAAGCACTACGACAAATGAACTCTCGAAGTGCCCTTTCGTCTAGCGTACTGCTTGCCGCGCTTAAGGAGCGCCAAAGCGAGCGCGGTATTCGGTTGAAACCAGAAACGACTTGACCATCTCAGCGCGACGGAAGTCGCCGCCAAACTGTTCCAGCTTGTTCAGCCAGAAGTAGTAACCCTCCAGATTGATGTCTGGTGCTTCGTCCGGGTTGCGCTGCAAGTAGCCAAAGTATTGCATGAGCACGAAGCGGCGGAGTTCAGCTGGACGTTGCGCGGAACGCCCCGCTCTCCGCCACGCGTCCGCAAGGCGAGTCGCGCGTGCGACCGAGCTCGCTCGTCGTCGGCGTCCGGCAAACTCCTGCGACCGCCGCCGACACGCCGTTTACGCCAAGCGGCGTGAGACTCCACCGGCTTTTGTCGTTGAGCAGACCCACAAACCCGACGGGTGTAAGGTCAGGCTGGCGTGGATACTCAAGGCTTCCGTAACCCGTGCGCGCGCGACGAAGCTCTTCGATGAAGCGCCTGCCTGATTTCCCCTCGAGCAACTGCCTGCCAGCCGCGAGCGTTGACGACAACGCCTTCCCGATCGTCCGCGTGTCCAGCAGCAGAAACCTCCTCCAGGTGTCGCGGCGGGTGTGCCGGCAAACGACGCCCGCGTAGAGACGGTACACCAAATAGCCCGTCTCCCGAAACTCGAGCGGAAGGAAGAACGCCGCCGGAAACGTTCAATGCGCCGGTCGGCGATGCAGACTCAGCGTTTGCGTACCACAGCTGGTTCAGGATCTGGTTAGACCAGAAGGCGAGGCCCTGCCGCATCCGGCTGGGCGGTTGAGGAAGTCGCGGTACTGCTGACGAACGAAAGAAGTCGGCGCCGTCGATCGGGTTAGCCGCCCCCCGCATTGCTATCGTTATCTACAATTGTCAGCGTTGCCGTGTTGTTGCTGAGGTTTGCACCGACGGGCTTGCGCAATTCGAGCGTAAGGTTTTCGTTACCCTCGATGTAGGAGTCATCGTTAATGAAACGTTGAAGCTCTTGCTTGCTTCCCCGGCAGCATAGCTGAGTTTTCCAATAAGCGGAATTACATCAGCGTGTTGTGTTGCCGAGCCATCGGTGGCTGAATAGACAAACTTCCGCAGCGCTCGACGTATCCCCGATCCGTCTCACGTTTACGGCTATAGTTCCGGCCCCTTCCGAGACGTTGTAGCTAGCGGCGGTAAACTCGGGCGTACTTTGCGGGTGGCTTCGAAGTTAGCTACCTGACTACCCGAGACGTTGTTGAACGTCTTGCCCGTGGGCGAGACCAGATAGTTTGTTTTCATAGGAGTTACGGTGTAGCTGCCCCTGGTACAACGTTGAAAGAATTAATTGCCATTTGCGTCGGTTGTTCTGGAACGTGATTGCGACCCACTCAAAACAACAGTTGCTCCGCTCAGAGCCTGACCATTAGCCGTTAGCTGACCGCTGAGCCTGTAGGAGGTGGCGAGAGTTCCTGAAAAGGTCAGCGTTTGATCTTGCCTGAAGCACTCCAATCACGACACTCAGGAGTGAACGAATAGAAGTCTTTGTCGGAACGATTGTATAGCTAGCGCCGGCGGGCTGGGCGGCGAAACAAGCCGGCCGGACGAATCGGTCGTGCCGGTGCTCTCGGTGTCGCTGGAAAGCACTACATTTCATACCGGCTACCGCCTGGCCCGCGGCGTCAGCGCTAATGATGATGGTGATGGTATGCCGGCTGAGAATGCCGGTGAAGTTTAACGTGTGGTTGCCGTTCGGTGTTGTGATTGTTTGCGGCGGCGTATTAATCGTGGTGGGGCGGCTAGCTGTGACCGTATAGACGCCGCTGGTCGGTAGTTTGTCGAAGTTGTAGCTACTGTCGGCGCCGGTCTGAGTGGTCACTGATTGCGAACCGCTAAGCGTGAGCGTTACGTGCGGGAACCCCGCACCGGTTTCTGTCCGTTACTTCTTCCGGCGATAGAAAGTGGGAGCGGGCGCGGCGCCTGATAAGCCTCTAGCGCCGCCCGCTCGGTAGCGAGACACGTGGCTCCTTCGCCACACTGAAGCAGCCGGTCTGACCAGTAGAAATGAGCTGCCGCATCAGGCCATGCCCGAGCGTGGCGTTGAACCGTTGACCACGTATTGGACCGATCGTCTTCCGGAGACGCAGTCGTGATCACTTTGGTTTGCGGCGATAGCGAATTGAGAAAAGTGTAGGTGGAATTGATAACCGTGAGTTTCTTGAGTGGCCGCGTCGGCGCGAATCCGGTTAGCGCTGTCCACGCATTCCACTTGATCGAGGATCGCGTTGCCGGCGCCGAGGAAATAGATGGCGGCATCAGCGTTATGACTCCAGCCGTAATGCGATTTCACAATCAGCGCCCGTTGCGGACCGTAGAGATAGTTTCGTAAGCCGCCAGGTTTGTAACGTTCATATACAACCCGGAAACGTAGATCAGATCAATAGGAGCGGGAGGCTGGCAAGTAGCGGTAGGGGAGTGCTCGAGATTCCAGGCGCCGCCAGCTGCCTTCATCCAGAAGATCGCTCTTGATCGTCGCCCGCGCCGCGGCGAACTGCTCTCCGGGCGGCAGCGTTGCCGATGTTCACCCAGGAATACGGCGGGGCTAAACCAAGTTTTCCATAGAACCCAGCCGGCTGGCCGTAGTCAGCAAAAACAGCGTCAACGATGGTCACGCCTTTCCATTCGATATTTTCGACCACTGGGGAGTTGAGTCCACTGTTGGCGGTGGTGCCCAGAAATACGCTCTGCTCGATGTTGAGTTGACTTCTCACTGCCATAACAATGGACCCACCCACCAGGGTGCTCAACCCATAGAACTCGCAATGCCGGATGGTTGCATCCGGGATGCCGAAAAGAGCCAGGGTGACTAGTGCGTCTGTGGTAACGTCTGGCTGGCCAATAAAAGCGATGTCTTTGATCAGGAAACTTTGCAGACCAGTAATCTTAATGGCCACACCCTGTGTGCCGGTACGGGGCAACCCGAAGTGAGATCCAGTCCCCTGGTCAATACAGCCCCAGGCGCATTGGGTGGCGGAACAGGCGTCAACGACTCTACTCCCAAACTATGAGCGAAGCGCCCAGACCGGTGAAATCTTTCTGGACCGGCGTGTTTATAGCGTAACGACCCGCTGGCACAAATATAAGAGCTACCGCCGGCAGCGGCGATTGCGTTCAGTGCGTTTTTGCGGGAAGGGTTGCCAGCCATCGTTTGCGATCCCATCGCCAACGGCGCCGAATTGAAGCGGAGGTTGAAGTTATCTTCGACTTCAAAGGAAGGAGTGCGCCCCGCCTGCTCGGCGTTTTGCCAGAGGCCGGCATAAACCCGAGGAAAACCAGGAGCACTAAACAAATTACCGTACGGAACTTCATTGGAACCCTTCCCTGAGCTTCGGCCCGTGTCATAGAGCTTTTCGACGAGACCGAGCCAGGCAAAAGGCACGGATATCTATGAGAAAACAACTGCGATACGAATTAGCTTGCGCCAATCAAATCAATTAAAGCGATCGGACTAAATTGTCCGAGGGCTGTCGGAATCTTACAGTTAGCGCCTTCTGATTCCAAACACTCTTTAAAGCTTGTGGTCCTCACCTCACTCGGGCGGCTTAGACGCCTGGTAGCGGAAAATAGTTGCGTTTTGTGCCGAGAAGAGAAAACCAACTGGAGGCGAAACCAAAACCTTGGCAGCAAGAACCGGGAGACGGAGACTGCCGCAATTGTTTGGCACTGTGATAGGTTACTTTCATTTGACGCAAAGCAGAGGACCTTCGAGTTGGAAAAAGAACCATCGCCCCCTCGGCAATCCTGATCAGGCTGTTGAGGACCACACGGTTGCGGTCCGGGCAATACAAACCAGTCCAGGAACTCGGCGCTGGCGCGTTTCGAATTCCCTTTGCTCTGCTGGGCCTGCTGCTCTTCGCCTACTTTGTCAGGAAGGCCGGCGTTTCCCAGATCTGGGCCGGCATACAGCGCCTCGGCTCTGGCTTCCTACTAATCCTGGCAATTTCCGCGGTGCGGCAAATAGCGCGGTCGCTCGCCTGGACGCGTTGTTTTTGAAGCCCCTTACAGCGTCCGCGTTTTCGCGACGCGTTTGCCGCCCGATAATGGGTGACGTGCGCTCGGCAACATCGTCCCGCTGGCCAGCGCCGCGGTTAGCGAACCTTCAAAAGCCGCGTTCGTTACTGATCGCGTACCTCTAATGGCGAGTCTGGCCGCGCTCGCACTCGAAAATATCTTCTACAGTCTCTCAGTTGTTCTCCTAATCTTTTCCGGCACCACCGCATTGCTGCTCAGCTTCTCGCTGCCAAAGCCTCTGCGTTACGCCAGCCTCGGCGCTCTTGCTGTCACAGTTGTAATCGCGCCCCTGGGCTACTTCATCATCCGCAGACGATGGAAGTTTTTGAGTGGTCCAATGTCGTTTCTAAGCGGTCGCGGGATAGCGCAGGGCTGGATGCAGGAAAAGGGAATTCCTCGCGGACGAAGTCTTGAAGATCGCATCTACGGTTTCTACTCCAGAAACAGCAACCGGCTGCTCTCAATCTTTCTGCTTGAAGTTTGTTTTCACCTGGCGGGCATCGCCGAGATTTACGTTACGCTTTCGTTCATTAGCGAGGTCGTCGCCCCTACGTTGCTGACAGCCTTCATACTTGAATCGGTCAATCGCATAATAAACGTCGCGTCAAGTTCATCCCTTTCCGGCTCGGCGTCGATGAAGCCGGCACCGGCATGCTTGCGAATGCGCTTGGATTTAGTAAGGCAATCGGTACAACTTTAGCTATTGTACGCAAAGGGCGAGACCTCTTTCTGGACCGGAGTTGGAGTAGGGCTTATGGTCCGGCGGGATTGTCGCTGCGGAACCTGGATAAGGTAAGCGAGGGCGGGACACAAAATCAGAGCCGGGAGCGGTAGCGACCGGCTCCTGACTCAAGCGATTTGCTGGGACCGCGGGCGTCCCGCCGCAATAAGCGCGCAGCGCGAACAGAGGAGCTTACCGATATCAACTTCCTTTGGCAGCGTTTGCGGGCGGGACGCCGCGTCCACAGCAAATCGCTTGGGTGGCTCAGAAGAAATTATTCGTAGGCGAGCGCGCTCACGGCATCGAGGTTTGACGCCCGCCGGGCGGATACAGCGCGCCGATGGCTCCGCCAAGAATGCCGATGGCCGCCGCCGTCAGGCCCCAGCTCCAGCTGTACTCAAAGAAGAGTCCATAGACCTGATGAATTGCGTAGCCGATTGCAAACGAGAATACAAAGCCGGCCACTAAACCTACAACACTGATCACCAGCGCTTCCGATTCAATTATGAAGACTATATAACGGCGCGAGGCGCCCATCGCTTTCAGGATGCCAATCTCGCGAGTGCGCTCGGTGATGGTGGTATACATCGCCAGCATCACGACCACAGCGCTAACGATCGCCGCCAGTCCTACCAGTATTCGCAAAAAGACGCCGAGGTAGGGAATAGTTTTCTCGGAGTCGCGAATATGTCGCGAGTCAAGTTGAACTTTGTTACCCGGCAGGGTCGAGTTGATTCGATTTGCGACTTGGATCTCTTCATTTGGATTACGAAGCTTAACCAGAATATGAGGTTGGCTTTTCCGGGCGACTCTAGAGCCTCCTGCATTGCCGCCAGCGTCATCTTTACACGCGCTCCCGATTCGGGGAGTAAATTCCCACAATCCGATAGGGCTTGTCCCCAAAGACTTTTATCGGGTCGCCAATTCGCAGTTTGCTATTCCGGGCCTTAACTTGATCGATAACAACTTCATCGGCTCGCCTGTGGCGGCCGGCCCGGAATCGATAGTCAGCTCGTTCACGCGCGCGAATGGTTCCCACTCGACACCTTCGATTTGTTCAAACCCGAACCCCTTGCCGCCCTGGAGAAACGTATTCGATAACGGGCAACGCTTCCAGCCACGCCCTCGATTTGTTTCAAGCTTTCGACGTACTTGGTGCTAAGGTTGGCGCTGGAACCCGTCAGCATCATCGCTCCTGGTCGTGTGAAGATAATTTCCGCGCGCAGATTGGAAGCCCGCCGCTGCAAGTCGTTGGACATGCCGCGAGCCAGCCCTGTGAAAAGCATGACCAGGCAGACTCCCAAGCACGACTCCGGCCACGCTAACGAGCGTGCGAATGGGTCGCTGGCGGATGTTGGAAACGACGAGATTGTCCATGCGGGTAATTACGATAAGGCATTTTGCTTAAAGCTGCCAATGGGCTGGGCGTGAGCCGCGAAAAAACCTGTGATAGTTTTGGACTACGATTGACGACTCTCGAATAAAGGGATAGATCCATTTTGGATCCAACAAGCAACTCCGGCCCAGCCACTGAAGCCGGCGAGGATATTGCTCAAAGCCGGACTGACAATTACGAACCGGCGCAAAGGTTTGGGAGTCCGCAAGGGTGGGCGGTGGCCGGCGTGCTTGTAGTACTCGTCGTAATCGGCCTCGGCTTCCGCGTCAGTCGTCTTGGCGCTGTCGGCTTCGCTGAAGACGAAGTGAATAAAGTCGAAGCGGTGCAGGCTTACAGACGAGGCGACATTACCGCCAACGCTGAGCACCCGATGTTTATGAAGGCGTTGATGTTTGTTTCAATGACGCTCGCAGTACAGGGCGGCGGCCCGGATAAGGTGAGCGAACGAATTCGCCCTCCGTCTTCCCAATGCCATCTTCGGCGCCTTAACGGCAATCCCGCTGTTTCTCCTCACCGCCGCGTTCTTCGATCGTTGGACTGGATTAGTGGCAGCGGCACTTTGGGCTGTCGGCATAAACGCCATTACCTATAACCGGATTGGCAAAGAAGACACGCTGCTGGTTTTCTTTATGCTATTCGCGTTCTACTTTTATTTGCGGCCAAACAGACAGAGCAATACGTAACTGAACGAAGTACAAT
>ERZ1370068.6652-contig-5622_pt1 | contig 74426 bp, 116 predicted proteins | sample MGYA00561227_ERZ1370068 | MGnify/ENA primary metagenome ERZ1370068 (study PRJEB38410, sample SAMEA6850437) | metagenome | study: Metagenomic assessment of the ecological functions of the soil: analysis of the soil microbiota associated with the... | reverse complement strand
GTGTACTTCGTTCGGTTACGTATTGCTTAAAGCTCGGGCGGCGCGTATTCCGACAACATCCGAGAAAGGCCATGTGCTACAATCGTCGCCGTTGCACGTGCCCCACCGCAGGGAATGGCGCTGCTGCCGCTTTCGCTTCTCGGCTGGCCGCTGGTGTTCTATCCAGTCCCACATCGTGTTTCTGGAATTCGTGATCGGCCCCGCGTGCTCCGTCGCGTTCGAGGCGGAGCCCGCCAGAGCGCGACGTGATGCAGCCGGCCGCCACACGGCGAGCGGCGTCACGCACTCTTCTGGCGACGGCTGGATGCATCGCCGCCGGCGTCCTGCAGGGCGCAAGCGTGTTGCCCAGTTTTGCGGTAGCGCTGCTGTACGCGCTGGTGCTTGCGGCCGGAACTTGCCGGAGCCGGAGGCGCGTGCCATGGCGTTTGCCGCCATCGTGCTCGGCAACGTCGGGCTGATCCTTTCCAATCGCTCGCGTCCGGGCGTACGCTGCTCGCAACGCTGCGCCGCCCGAACGCGCTGCGCTCTGGTGGATCGTCGGCGGAGCGTTGCCTGGAGCTGCTCGCGCTCGCGCTGTACGTCGAGGCCGATGCTCGAGATACTTCCGGTTCGCGCCGCTGAGCGGGTACCAGCTACTCATAAGCATAGCTGCCGCGACAATTGGTTTGACAGGGCTGGAGCTATACAAATGGCTGCGTCGACATACCATGCGGCCTCTTGGGTTGCACCCTCAACGGATGATGCGAAACGCTTGACTTCGATTTCGGCAATGTACGTAGTCCCGGTAGCGCCGGCTTCCGTAACCGTTGGGGAAGTTCTGGCTCCAAGGCGCGCGCGCGCTGGCGGCCGCCGACCAATGATGGCATTGCTTGGTTGCTCTGCCGGCAACCACGCGCGGGACGCCGCTCCTGCGTGGGAATTGATGCACGTCAATGTATCCCTGCACTCGATCGGTTTACATTAACCAGGCGATTTGGCGGTGCAGTTGCGGCAACGAGATCCCGGAGCGCCGTACATGGAAGCAATCCGCGTCATTGTCAACGAGCATCGCTCGCTCGCAGCGGTCTTGCACGGCATGCTGTATCTGGTTCACGGGATTCGCGATCACGACGACAAGCCGGATTTCAACCTGTTCGGAGCGATGATCTACTACATCGACTGCGTTCCCCGAGCGCTTCCACCATCCCAAGGAAGACCAGTACCTTTTCCGGGATCCTGCGTATGCGTCATGCCGAGGCGGCGCCTCGCTCGATCGCCTCGAAACAGAGCATCGGGTGGGCGCCGAGAAGATCCGACGCTCGAGCAGGCGCTGGCGCGCTATCAGCAGGGCGGCAAGGCGGAGTTCGCCAACTTCTGGCCGCAGTGGAATCCTATGCGGATTTCCACTGGGGACATATGAAGGCGGAGGAACAAAGGAGGCCTTGCCCATGGCGGAGAAGTACCTTTCCGCTGCTGATTGGGAGGAGATCGACGCCGCGTTTCTCGGACATAGCGATCCGATGCTCGGCGTCCGCGCTCGCGCCGAATTCGACAGCTTGTTCACCCGTATCGTCAACCTCGCGCCGGCGCATCGGCCCCAGGCCCGCGGCGCGATGACGCGGCACACGGCACTGAACGGTACCAATCAAAGGTGGAGATAATTTCCGTGCAAGCGAAGCGCATTATCGAGGAGGAGCACCGCTCCTGGCGGCGGTGCTGCACGGCATGCTCTACGTAGTACGCGAGATCCGCTACGTGGGAGATCAAGCCGGATTTCGTCTTGCTTGGCGCAATGGTCCACTACATCGACGCGTTCCTGGAGAAGTTCCACCACCCCTAAGGAAGATGATACTTGTTCAAGCTGCTCGGGACGCGTTATCCAGGCGCAACTTCGCTGCTGGATCGCCTGAAGCAAGAGCATGAACGGGTACCGTCAAGCTGCGCAAGTTGCGGGAGGCTCTGACCGATACGAGCAAGGCGGCCGCGATGAGTTCGGCGCAGTTTGCGGCGCTGGTCGCCGATTTTGCGGCGCGTTTCACTGGGAGCACATGCGGCTCGAGGAATGAGCTGTTGCCCATGGCGACCCGGCATCTGACCGACGCCGATTGGGACGCAGTCGACGCCGCGTTTCTCGGCCATACCGACCCCCTGCTCGGCGTACAACGAGGCGATGAGTACCGGGATCTCTTTCGGCGCATCGTCGACCTCGCGCCGCGGCCCATTGGCGTTGCGGCGGCGCGCTAGGCAATCGGTGCGATTGGCGGAACGGCGTCGCCTTTGCAACTTGTGACTTAAGCGGAACGCACCGACGTTGGGTGAGGCAATTTGCCGCAGGCGAAGGCCCGATGAAGGCCCGAGACCGCCGCAGAACACCTGGTCTTGATGAACCAGGTGTCTCGTTTTCACCACACCGATCGACTCCGCAGCTAATACTTGACCTTGGTCATGAGTCGTTTTGCAGCACCTCTGATAGCATTTAAAACCGATCCGCGCCGGGGCGGATCCCGCGCCGCGACTGATGGTTGCGTGGATCGGAATCCGACACCGGCTCGCTGGAAAACGATCTGCTTGGGCTGCGATCGTTTGTCGCGCACGCCACTTCGCGATCGCGCTTGAGGATGGCGCTGGTTGCTGTGCACGACACGAGGGAGGTGTTCGATGCGATTCGACACGTTTGCGACCCTGCTGTGTTCTTGCCTGTGCGCAATTTCCTGACCGCAGTTCGCGCAGCAGCCGGCGCGCGACGTTCCAGGGCGCGACAGGCCCATCTGCGCCAATTGCCACGAGGACAAGCACCTCTCGATCACGCTCACCGCCCACGGGGCGAGAAATGACGCCAGCGGAAGCATGTGCCAGGCCTGCCACGGCGACGCCTACCGAGCACCTGAAGGACCCGACCAAGTCCAAGCCGCCCAATCTCGTCGGCAAGGGCACGGCCGCCGAGAAGGCCGGGGTATGCCTGACCTGCCACGCCGGCCAACGGCACTTGGCGTTCTGGGAGTCGGGCAAGCATGCCAAGAATGAGGTCGCCTGCAGCAATTGCCACGACATTCACGGCAACCAGGCACCCGACCCGACAAGGGGTAGCGTTGAAGCAGCGCGACCCGGCGGTGGCGCCGTTCGAGACGACCTCACGGCAGATCGAGGCCAATACCTGCGGCAAATGCCATCAGGACATCCGGTCGGCGCTTCTCAAGCCGTCGCATCACCCGATTCTCGAGGGCAAGGTCCGGTGCTCCGACTGCCACAACCCGCATGGCTCGCTCAGCCACGCGATGGTCAAGCAGGAGACCGTGAACGAGCAGTGCTGCGTCCTGTCACGCCGACAAGCGCGGGCCGTACGTGTTCCCCACCCGCCGGTCGAGGAGAACTGCCTGTCTTGCCACAATCCGCACGGCTCCTCGCACCGGAAGCTCCTCAACGAAGCCGTTCCGAACCTGTGCCAGGATTGCCACGACGTCGCGCGGCACCCGGGTACGCCGTACGGCGCCGGCGCAGGATGGCTATGCGCGCCGGGTGACACAAGCACAGCCTGCGCTGGCAAGACCGGACAGTTCAATACCGCTGTCAACACGCGCTTGATCGCCCGGGCATGCGTCAACTGCCACAACGCGATCCACGGCTCCAACGCACCGGCCGCGCGCGGCCAATTCCTGACTCGATGAGGCGGGGAGGAAGATCATGACCAAGAAATTGATTTCTGTTCTGGTCTCGAGCCTGTTCGTCTCGGCGCCCGCGCTGGCGCAGGTGGCCCCGGTGGGGCAGGCCCCGCCGGTGGCGCAGATCGGTGGATGGGATACGCAGGGGCTCGATCAGTCTTGGCGGCATCGGGGTGTCGAAGAGCGACACCAGGCGATGCATCCAAGCTCGAGGAATACCGTGATTTCTCCGATGGTGTGCTGTCGACCTTCGATCTGCGCGCCCGCAGCGGCAAGCAATGGTTCGACGCGTTCGGCGAGAACATCGGCCGCGACGACATGTACCTCTCGGCACGCGGCGGCATTTACGATGTATTCAAAGCGCGCATCTATACCGACTGGCTCAAACACAGTTTCGTGTTCGACGCGCGCTCGCCCTTCGCGGGCGCGGGCACGAACACCCAGACGGCGACCTTTCCGCAGCCGAATCCGGCCACGTGGTTCACGACCGACATCGGCTATAAGCGCAAGGACACGAGCGGCTTCTTCGAGTGGCAGAGCTCGACGCCGTGCTACTTCCGCGTCGACGCCGGCGAGGTCGAGTACGAGGGCAGCAAGCTCGGATCGGCCGCCAACGGAACGAGCCCAGGCAACGGCTTCACCGATCTTTCGTTCCCGGTCGAGTACAAGGTGACCAACGTCGCCGTCGAGGGTGGCTACAACACGCCAGAAGATGCACCTCGCGCTGAACTGGACGTACAGCAAGTTCGACAACGACAACGAAACGATCAAGTGGAACAACCCGTTTTTCGCCAACGCGATCGACACGACCTACCTGCCGCCGGATAACAAGTATCAGCGCGTCGGGGCTCAACGCGACGTTCCGGCAGCTGCCCTGGGATTCGACGCTCGCCGATGCGCTACACCTGGAGCAAGACCGAGTCGCACGCCGATCTCGCCACCACCGTGCTCAACGGCGGAACGGGCGCCGCCCCGATCTTCGCGCCGACTCAGCCCAACGTCGGCACGTTCAACGGCAAGATCGAGAACCAGACTTTCACGCTGGCGCTCGCGTCTTCGCCGGATGAAGGATGTCGACACGCGCGCGTTCTACAACTATTACAAGCGCAAAAACGATTCGACCGAGGTCATCTATCAGCGGTCCGGCGGTCGACTGCGGCGGGCCGTGCCAAGGCCTGCTGTTCGAATACAACGAAGAACAACGTCGGGTTCGACGTGTACTGGCGCGTCGCCCGCGGACAACGGATCGGCTTCGGATACCAGCATTGGGACGTCGACCAGAACCGCGAGGATTACGACCATCACACCGACAATGTCTTATTCGCCGAGTACAAGACCACCGCGATAGAAAACGTGACGGCGCGTCTCAAGTACGAGTATCTGGAGCGGCGCTCGAATTACCTTCGCGGCAATTCCGGGGTGGACGCGAACGATCCAAATTTTCTCGAGCGTTTCGTCGGCCGCTTCGATCTGGCGAACTTGAATCAGAACAAGGTCAAGCTGACGGTCGACTGGAGCCCGATGCCGCTCTTCGACCTGTCGCTCGAGGCGATCTACAAGGACAACGATTACCGCGACTACACCATCGGCCGCACCAAGGACAGGCGCGACGAGATCTACGGCAGCGTTTCGTACGGCGACCCGGCGAAACTGCGCTTCACGCTGTTCGGAGACGTCGAGAACATCAAGTACGACTCGGCCCACCGCAACGTGGGGGCGAGCCCATGCAACGCGCGTCGAGCCGGGCCGAACTGCTACGACCCGAGCAGTCCGCCGAACTCTACCGCGTACAACTGGTCGGCGACGAACAAGGACAAGAACTGGACCGTCGGTGCCGGGCGTCGACTGGCCGGCGATGGACCGGCTGATGGTCAAGGCGTCGGTGCTGTACTACAAGACCGACGGCACGGCCGACATGGCGAGCCAGGGCAACTTCGGCAACCCGCTGCCGATCCACGACTACGACACCACCGAGACGACGTCGCTCAATCTGAAGGGGATCTACAACATCAACAAGAACTGGTCGGTGACGGCAGGTTACTCGTACGAGAAGTACAGGTATTCCGATGTCCGGTTCAACGGCTACCAGTATACGATCCCGTTCCCGGGCGTCACGAACAATGTGTCGCAGAGCTACCTCAACGGCTACAACGCCTTTGACCCCGTACGAGGCGAACATCTATTACCTGGTCGGGACCTACCACTTCTAGGCGCGCCTTTTCGCCCGCGCTCGCATGCGGCTTCGGAAATGCTTTAGGGACCTTGATGAAACCGCGCGCACAGACCCTGCTGCTAGTGGCGCTGGCGCTCACCGTGGGCGGAACAAGCTTGTGCTATTCGCCAATCTCGGAGCCCAGCCTGGCGCGATCTGCCGGGCAGCGGTGACGATTTTGAGGGCTGTCTACGCAACACCTCAGGACGTCGCGGAGGGTAAGCGCGCTCGCCGAGGCTTCGTGCGTGGGTTGTCATGGGGTAAACGGCATCAGCGCGACCAAAGGAGTCCCACATCTCGCCGGGCAGCGCCCCGCATACACTTACCTCGAACTCAAGGCCTACAAGTCGGGTGCCCGCGGTGCCGAAGCCATGACGAATGCCGTCAAGTTTCTGAGCGACGATGCGCTGGTTAAAGTTGCCGCCTACTACGCGAGCCTCGATCCCCGCAGCCCGCACCGTCGAGCGGCACAAAGATCGGCGCTGCCAAACCCGACCCCGTCCAAGCCGGCAAGGCCGCGGCGGCGGGTTGCGCCGGCTGCCATGGCGACGGCGGTGTCAGCAAGACGCCCGGCATGCCGAATCTGGCCGGGCTGGATCCCGAGCACCTCGTTGCGGCGATGAAGGCGTACAAGAGTGGTCCACGCAAGAGCGAAATGATGAAGACCCTGGTGTCGGCCCTCAGCGATGCGGATATCAGTAACATTGCGCTCTACTATGCGCTCCAAAAGCTGGCCCGGGCCCGGACCCCGGCGGCAGGCGACCAGGCTTCGGGCAAGTCGGCTGCTGCCGCCTGCGCCGGATGTCACGGCGAGCAGGGCGTCAGCGCGAATCCCGCGAATCCGAGTATCGCGGGTCAGGACGCGCTAGTGCATCGCCACCGCGCTGCAAGCCTACAAGGACGGGGCGCGCAGCGATGAGACGATGAAGGCGCTGGTTTCGCCTCTCGACGAGGGCACGATCAAAAATCTTGCGGCGTTCTACGCGAACCAGCAGCCGCAGCCACCCAATGTACGCAAGCCGCTGGCGACCGCCGAATTGGCGCAGCGCTGCGACCGCTGTCACGGGGTTGACGGCAACAGCACCGATCCGCGTCTGCCGGCCCTGGCAGCGCAGCGCGTGGACTATCTCGATGACGTGCTGCGAGCTTATCAGAAGGGCACTCGCAAGAGCTCGGCAATGGCCGCAATGTCCGAAGCGCTGAGCGACACCGATGTCGAGAATCTCGCAACGCATTACGCTGGCAAGAAAGCCCGCAGCGTCGTATACATTACGCTGCCTGCCAGAGTAAACGGGCTCAACTGGAGATGGCTACGGGCGAAGCCGAACGTCGGCGGACTTCGCGGGCAGGATGTCGTACTCTGGTCGCGCGACACGGACCCCGACATGCACCAATCATTGAACTTCGGCCAATATCAAACTGAAGGAGCTATAAATGAAACGCATGCTTTCGACATTGGGGATCTTCGCATTGCTCGGTTTTGTGGGTGCCGCACAGGCGGCGGGGACGCGCAGGCCGGCAAGGCTAGCGCCGGCGCATGCGCCGGGTGCCATGGAGCGAACGGTGAAGGCGTAAAGCCGAATCCCGCATTGGCAGGCAAGTCCGAGGCCGACATCGTACAAGCGATGCAGGACTACAAATCAGGCAAGCGCGCCAACCCGATCATGAAGACGTTTGCAACCCCGCTAAGCGATCAGGACATGGCCAATCTGGGCGCTTACTACGCGTCGCTCAAGGCAAAGTGATCGACTTCCTCGCGTTCGTAGATCGAGACCAAGACTGGAGCGCGCGAGATGCGGCTTGAGCCGCGCTTGAGCGCGTCCGCCCGCATGACGAGAGGATTGTGACCGATGAGTGACGTTGACGTCCAACTGCACCAGCATTATCTGCATTATTCGGAATTGCCTTACAGCATGCGTGTGCTGTACACGGCGGCGCTGCTGGTGCTCGGCTTGGGTTACCTCTTCGCGTTGATCTACCTGTATCACACGTACGCCGGACGAGCTGGAGGCAATCCGGCGTTTCTGGCCTATCAGGATCTCGTCGTGGCATATACCGGTAGCGGGAAGGGCTCGCGCCTCGAATCGGCACTGCGCGGTCCGATGTCGACCATGCTGCCTCCGGACGAGGCGCAAGCGATGATTTCCTGGGTACAGCAAGGGGCCGATCGCGCCCGGTACGAGAAAGATATCAAACCGGTGATCGACAAGCGCTGCATGAGCTGCCATGACGGAAGCAATCCGCACATTCCGAACTTTGCAGGGTGGGACAGCCTGAAGAAGGTTACGGAGCAGGATACGGGCACCGATATCTTCACGCTGGTGCGCGTGTCGCACATTCACCTGTTCGGGATAACGTTTATCTTCTTCATCGTCGGTTTAATCTTCAGCCATGCGTATATGCGCCCCGTATGGCTGAAGTGCGTGGTGGTCGCGCGCTCCGTTTCTCTGCCTCGCGACCGACATCAGTTCCTGGTACCTGGTGAAGGTCTCTCATCCGTTTGCCTGGGTCACCATGGGCGCTGGCGCGTTGATGGGCATGGCCTTCGCCTTCATGTGGATAACGTCGATGTATCAGATGTGGTTCTCCAGGACGCCTTCCGCGGTTACCCAAAGAACGGGCGCCCGTACCCCGGTCGTCGGCTGAGCGAGGCTCGACAAGGGACACAGTTCATGATGCAGAAGACTTGCACAGAGATGTATCCCGCGTGCCGCAACGCGCTGGAGCACACGGCGATGTTGCTCCTTCTCGCAGTGGTTGGATGGATCGGTGCCACAAACGCCGTGGCGCAGCCCGTTGAGCGCAGCGGCAAGGAAGTCGTGGAATCGCTATGCGTTTCCTGCCACGGGATCGGAGCGCGCGGCGCACCGAAAATCGGCGACAAGAAAGCGTGGTCGAAACTCTCGGCGCGCGGGCTCAGCGGGCTCAGCAAGAGCGCGCTGAAAGGCATTCGGGACATGCCGCCGCATGGCGGCAATCCTAACCTGACCGATACCGAAATCGAGCGCGCCATCACATACATGGTCAATCAGTCGGGCGGTCATTGGAACGAGCCCGTCAGCCGCACGACTCGGACAGCGGAGCGTACGGGTGAAGAGATCGTCAGCGCGCGGTGCTCGCACTGCCACCGGACCGGCGTGAACGGTGCGCCAAAAATTGGCGATAAAGAAGCCTGGATACCGCGACTCAAACCAGGACTCGATGTCGTAGTTCGCTCGGCGATTAACGGACATGGGGCCATGCCCCCGCGCGGCGGGATGGCCAATCTGACCGATGCGGAAATACGGAGCGCGATTACCTATATGTTCAGCGGAGGCGCCAGCTCCAACGAAGGCGCCCTAATCTACGCGCTCCGGAACGCGCACGACGTGGATGCTGCAGTGCGCGTTGGCCGTGACGCTCGAGGCAACCGAACGCCACCATGCTAGCGCACGCTGGGACGCTCCCGGTGCGCCGAGGACGATGAGATCGACGTGGTTGGCTCGCGCGAGCTCGAGCAATGTACTACCGGCGTTGGCACCCTTCGATCACATGCAGCGAAACCCGTGATGCGGGAAACCTCAGCGGTTCAACCCAATGGCGAAGGCGCATCTTCGTAGCTCGAGATGCCCTGCCCGTCGTGGTGTCCAGATCGCCCGGGCCTTCGCGTATCGGAGCGGCCCTTACAACGGAAACGCACATCAGGCGTAATTCGGAATACTGCGACACCAGCTGCCGCGTCGCGGCCTGCAGCGCACGGCTGGCGCTCGTCGTCCGGGTGCTCGGTATCGATCGCCACCATGATTACGGGCATGCGATTGATCGGGCTCTGTCTTGCCTGCGGCGCGCGCCGCGCCGCGATTTCGTGCGCGCCACCACCTCGCGACCTGTGTCATGCGAAACGTATCTGCCAGTATCGCTGGCGCGTTTGCTGAGTCCGACCTGCTCCGGGATGGCGCAGGTCGAAAGCGATGTGCGCAGCTGATTGGTAGCGCGCGCCTGCCGCGGGTTCCAGGCAGCGGAGGATGATCTCCTGCAACCAGGGCGGCACGCGCGGATTGAGCGCGCGTGGCGGAGCTGGCTGGCGCCACAACCGATCGCGCATGCCGGCGGCAGTCTCGGGTTGACCAAAGGGCTGCGCGCCGGTGGCAAGTTCGTAGAGGAGGACGCCGAGCGCGAAGAGATCGCTGCGAGGATCGCTGCCGATCGTGCTGCAATTGTTCCGGAGACACGTAGGCTGCCGAGCCCGCGGCGAGTTGCTTCTCCTCGGCAAGAAGATCCGGATAGCGGGCGTGACGCGCAAAGCCGAAATCGAGCAGCACCGCCTTCGCCCGTCGGACGCAGCAGAAAGTTCTCCGGCTTGATGTCGAAGTGAATGACGTCTTGCAGATGAACGCTGTGGATCGCGTCAGCGAGCGCCGCGCCGATCCGCGCGACATCTTCCGGCGGCAGTGGTGCGCGTGCCATGATCGCCGCGCGACGACTCGCCATCGATCCATTCCATCACCACGTATGGCGACGCTCTGACATCGCCGGCTGAGACGAACCGCGGAACATGGGGACCGCGTCAGCTTGGCCAGGATCATCTGCTCCATCTCCAGCCCGATGATGCCGATAGCGGATTCGCCGCGCCCGAGGAACGGGCGCCTTCAGCACGATCGGGAAGCCGGGATCCTGTTGCGCGGGGGCCGTCGCGCGATAGATGACGCCGGTCCCGCCCTTGTGGATGCAATCGCCAAGCTGGTACCCGTCGATGGTGCCGCCAGGATGCAGTTGTTCGCGCATGACGGAATTTCGGCCTGGCAGAAGACGTGGGGCTCGACTGCAAGGACTAGATGCCCAGTTCCACGCGATACGCCAGCGAGCTGGGCAGGCCACAGCGTCGGATCTTGTCAGCCGCAGCCATTGCATCGTAGGGAACACGGAAAAAGGTAAGCTGTCTGCTCGGCAAGATCGAACAGCGTATAGGCGGCCGCCGGATTGCGGTCACGCGGCTGGCCCACGGACCCAACGATCGCGACCCAGCGGCGGTGACTGCGCACCGGAATCGCGGTGCCGGGAAAGGCCGGAACTCGCTCATCTCGCCCGTGCGCGTTCTCGAAGTACAGCACCTGGTCATGCACGTGGCCGCAGAAGGTGTAGCAGGCGTCTGCAGCGTCGGCGCAGCGTTTGGCGGCTGCCGGACTGTCGATGTAGTCCCAACGTTCCGGTGCCGCGGCCGACGCATGGACGAAACAGACCGTGTCGTGGCGCACGACGAGCGGTAGCGAAGCGAGGAAGTCTTTCTGCTTCGGGTGAGCGTCTCGCGCGCTCCATTCCAGTGCCGCGCGCGCCGCGTCGTTGAAATAGCCGCCTCGCTTTGCGATCGCCTCGTCGTGGTTGCCCTTGAGAACCACGGCGCCTGTCGCGGCGTACCGGGCGACGACCTCGACAACGCCACGCGCATCAGCGCCATAGCCGACCAGATCGCCGAGAAGCCAAAGCGCTCCGCGCCGCGCTCCCGAGCATGATCCAGGCACGCGTTCAAGGCTTCCAGATTGCCGTGGATGTCGGACAAGAGGGCGGTCAGCAATGGACATACCCCATCGGTTGTGGCGGCGTGAACACGCGCAATGCGCTCGCGTCACCTGACATTATCGGTGGATTGCTGTTTGGCGTGCGAGCGATTGATGCGACATTGACTTGCGTCAATTTCGACGTATGGCCGGGCACGTTAAATTCTCTGCATGGAGCCACGATTTGTTCGTTCGCAGATTCCTGCGATCAATCAGGAAGCTGAGAGATACGCGATGCCGACTGCGTCGCATCGGAATGCCGACATTCGACCAAGCCTGCTGCTCGTTGACGACGACACCGCCCTGTGCGAAGTCCTCGCGAAGGCGCTCGCTGCGCACGGGTTTCAGGTACGAGTCGCGCGCACCGCCAAGCAGGCGTCGCGGCTCGTCGATGACGATCCGCCGCAGTATGCGGTGATCGCGCTCAAGTTGCCTGATGCATCGGGACTGAAGCTTGTCTCGGCGCTCCTCGCGCGCAACCCACACATGCGCATCGTGGTCCTGACCGGCTATCCCAGCATACGGACGGCGGTCGAGGCGATCAAGCTCGGCGCGACTGACTATCTGGCTAAGCCCGCAAGCGTCGACGAGGTGATCTCGGCGCTCCACCGCGATCACGGCAACGACAGCGTCCCTCTTGGCAAGAAGCCGATGTCGGTACATCGAGCCGAGTGGGAATACATCAGCCACGTGCTGCGCGAGAATAACGGCAATATTTCGGCAAGCGCGCGGGCGCTGTCGATGGACCGGCGTACGCTGCAACGCAAGCTGCGCAAGCGTCCTCCACGCGACTGAATCGTTTGCTGCCGGTCGGCTGCGGGAGAATGCAATGACCAATCGCGTGAAGGCCTGGCAGTGCATCGGATGCGGAAAAATCGAGGCTCCGCAAACGTGCATTGGAGTTTGCCAAGACCGCAAGGTCAGAATTTGTTTACGCCTTCGAGCACGAGGAAGCGTTAGCGCAGTTAACGGGCGCACTGACCAGGATCGACGCAACTCGAAGCGATCGCATACCAGCTCGCGTGGACCAAGCCGCGAACCGGTGAATGGGAGCATTCCTATCGGGCGCTTCAGCAACGCGCTCGCAAGATATTGGCGTCGATCAGCGCCACTTCTCCGCCCCTCGCGAACGGCGAAGCAAGATGAATGGTGAACGATGACCCGGGGTTGAAACACATGCGCAATTTGACGAAGGTCAACGTAAGCCGGAGACAGACGTGCAACACTCTGTGGTAATACTGCTGAGCGCCGGAATGATCATGATAAAACCGAGGAGAAGACAATGATCAAAGATCCTTTCGCAATCAAGCCGCCGCCGCTTTATCAAGATCAGCACCGCCGCATTCGCCGCCGCACCGTCTCGCCAATGTCCTGTTCAGCGGCGCCGCCCAGGCGGCTGGACGCTCTGACCGAAGCGGATCCGACCGCGACGGCGCTCGGATACAAGATGGACGCGACCAAAGCCACCAAGCGCACGGACAAAACCGCGTTGTGCAGCAACTGCAACTTGTATACCGGGCAAGGCGGGCGCAGCCGACGGTCCATGCAGCATATTTGGAGGCAAGCTGGTCAACGCCAAAGGCTGGTGCACGGCCTGGGTCAAGAAAGCCTGAGAGCCTGAGACCGACATGCTTGCGTTTGTACCCGGTGCGTGGCTGCATCGCCGCGCTGGCACTTGCCGTCACTTTCATCGGGCCAGGATGCGAGCGTCAGCCGGCGACCCCATCGCTTGCCCGCGCCCTCGACCGCGGCGCCGACCGGATCGTCCGGGCGGCCGATCCATACGACACGTCGAAAATGGACTTCAATTCCGGGCCAGCAACGCTGAGCTCCGAGCGCCATAGGGCCATTTGCGGCGGGCGACTCCGCTCAGGCTATGGACGAGACGGTGAAGCCGCTCATCGCCTGGCCAAGTCAAGGAAATTCGACTCGACACGACGCACAAGATCATCGAAATCGCGCCGGGCGTGAAGTTCAGCGCCTGGACCTTCGGCGACCAGGTTCCGGGACCCGTCGGTTCGCGCGCGCGTCGGCGATCGCATCAAGTTCTCGATGACCAACCGCAGCGACGAGCCGGTGCCCGGCTTGCAGGTGATGGCCGCGCCGATGATGCACTCGATGGATTTCCACGCGGCGATGGTTTCGCCGCAGGACAAGTATCGCTCGATCGCGCCGGGACAGACGATCAGCTTCGAGTTCACGCGCCAACTATCCCGGGCATCTTCATGTATCACTGCGGCACGCCGATGGTGCTCGAGCATATCGCGTCGGGCATGTACGGCATGGTGATCGTCGAGCCGCGCAACGGCTATCCGACCAAGGTCGATCGCGAATACGCGGTGGTGCAGAGCGAGTTCTACACCAAGCTCGATCCGCAGAAGCGCAAGGTCGACGGCCAGCCGCTTTACGTGCTCGATGGCGAACGCGTGCGCACCAAGGCGCCGACCTACACGGTGTTCAACGGCCGCTACAACGGCATGGTCGACAAGCCCGCTGCCGGCGAAGCCCGGCGAGCGCGTGCGCCTGTTCGTGCTCAACGTCGGACCGTCCAACACGTCGAGCTTCCACGTCGTGGGCACGATCTTCGACCGCGTGTGGATGGAGGGCAATCCCGACAACCAGTTGCGCGGCGCACAGACGGTGCTGCTCGGTTCGAGCAACGCCGCGATCGTCGAGTTCGTGATTCCGGAGGCGGGCAGCTACATCATGGTCGATCATCACTTTGCCAATGCATCGCAGGGCGCGATCGGCTTGATCGCGCGCGGGGCGCCGTCGCAGGCGGCGGCGAAACGGAGCATCACAACATTCCCGCAACCTCGGTGCCATCCGATCCCGTTGCGGTCAAGGGCAAGCTCTCCTTCGAGTCGAAGTGCCTGGCGTGTCACTCGATCGGCGGCGGCGACAAGCTGGGTCCGGATCTCTACGGAGTTTCGAAGCGCCGTACCGATGCGTGGCTCGCGAAATGGCTCAAGTCGCCCGAGCAGATGCTGGCAAGCGACGCCGACGCCAAGGCGATGTTCGACAAGTACAAGCTGCCGATGCCGAACCAGAACCTGATCGGACGAGGAGATTCGCGAGTACGTCATCTACTTCAAGTGGGCGGACACCAATCTGCGGCCACAAGCCAAGGAACAGCCGCAACCCGCGGCGCAAGGCGCGGCGCTGCCACCGAACAAAACACTTTCCGGCTCTCCCGGCGCGCTGACGGCGCCGGTTCCGGGAGAGCCAGTCGCCCGCGAAGGCTTCAGCTGCGCCGGCCGCAAAGGAGAAGGGAAACCTTGAAACGCACGCTGATGGTGATCGCCGCAATAGTCGCGGCCGCTCCACTGTGCAGTGACTTGAGCCTGCGGCGCCTGCGACGAGGACAAGATCACGGCGACCTACGATCACGCCGTGATCGATCGCGCAATGGCGAGACACCATCAGGTTGTCTTTGTCGCGATCGACGGATCGGTCAGCGCCGCGGAGATCAACTGATCGGGTCGCCGCCGCGGCGTCGAAAGTGCGCGGTGTCGTGGCGGGAACGCTGCGGACTTCTTTGTCGCCGCCGGCATTTTCGTTTGCGCTCGATGCGACACAGAAACCCGAAGCCGCGATGTCGGACTTCAGGAAGGCCGTCGGAGACCGCGACGCCCGCTTGACCCTGGTGCGCATCATGCGCGACGGCGCGTTGGTCGAGCCGAACCTAATAACGCATTCCTGCGCTGGCATCGACCGGATCAGCCCTCGCCGCGCGCTATCCGATGGTCATCAGGCTCGCGTTGCCGCCGGCAGCGGCGGTATTGATGCTGATCGATCGCTCGGTCACCAGCCACTCCAGCGAGTAATAAGCCTTCTCCTCCGGAGATATCGTCCGGGGTCAGGCATTGCGGGGTCACGATCGGCCCGTCGCGCGCGGCGAGTTGGCGCGCCCATGCTGCGGCCATTGAAGGTTCACCTTCGAACAGCGCCGCGGCGAAATCATCCGCTCACTTCCGGATGAGCGCTCGATCGAGTTTTCGACGAGACACGTCCTGTTCCTGATCCCTGGGGAAGTTGCGCAAGCAGCGTCGAGCTCACGGCGTTCTTCGTGAAGCAGGCAAGGTTTCCGGTGGCGAGCGCGGCGCCAAGCTGCGCTAACGCGCCCAGACGGGTCTCGGCGTGACAGAGCACGCGTCCGCGAGGACGCAGCTCGTAGGTGTTCAGCTCTCCAGTCGGCCCTGGCAGGATCTCGACGTCGCGCAGTGGCGAAGTATCGAGGTAATGCGTGCAGAGGCGCGCCGCAGCGCATGTCGCCAGCCGCCGTCAGCCAGTCGCGCAATTCGATCAGCGCCGCCATGCTCGCGGGCGGCGCGCCGCCGGATCCGCGACGGGGAGGGCAGGCCGCCAACAGGCGTCGCACATAGAGTGGGCCCTCCCGCCTTCGGGCCGGTTCCCGACAAGCCCTCGCCGCCGAAGGGCTGGACGCCGACCACCGCGCCGATCATGTTGCGGTTGACGTAGATATTGCCGGCACGCACGCCGTCGATGACGCGCTCGATGGTCTCGTCGATGCGGCTGTGCACGCTGAACGTCAATCCGTAACCCGTCGCGCGTATGTCCTCGAGCAGCGCGTCGAGCTTGTCGCGCCGGAAGCGCACCACGTGCAACACCGGACCGAACACCTCGCGCTTCAAGGTCCTGATGCTGTCGAGCTCGATGAGCGTGGGTGGCACGAAAGGTTTCGGCCGCGGTGTCTTGCGACAACGGCCGCCGAAATACGGCGTGCCCCTGCGAACGCATGGCATCGACGTGGCGTTCGATGTTGTCGCGCGCCTCGCGGTCGATCACCGGTCCGACATCGGTCGCGAGACGATCGGGGTTTCCGGTCGACGAGCTCGCGCATTGCGCCCTTGAGCATGTGCAGCACGCGCGGTCGCGATTTCCTCCTGCAGGCAAAGTACGCGCAGCGCCGAGCATCGCTGCCCGGCGCGAATCGAACGCCGATTGCAGTACATCCTGCACCACCTGTTCCGGCAGCGCCGACGAATCGACGATCATCACGTTCTGGCCGCCGGTCTCGGCGATCAGCGGAATCTGGCGGACGCTATCGTTGCCGGTGCCCATGCGCTGGGACAGCGTGCGCGCGATCACGCGCGCGACGTCGGTGGATCCGGTGAATAACACGCCCCGGGTGCGCGGGTCGGCGACGAGCGCGGCGCCGACCGTCTCGCCATTTCCGGGCAGGAGTTGCACGACATCGTCCGGCACGCCGGCTCGGTGCAGCAGTCGCACCGCTTCGGCCGCGATCAGCGGCGTTTGCTCCGCCGGCTTGGCCAGCACCGGGTTTCCGGCCGCGAGCGCCGCGCTCACCTGCCGATGAAAATCGACAGCGGGAAGTTCCACGGACTGATGCAGACGATGGGACCGAGCGGCAGGTGCGTGGCGTTGTCGAATTCGCGCCGCACCTCCGCCGCGTAGTAGCGCAGGAAGTCGACCGCCTCGCGCACTTCGCCGATCGCGTTGGGAATGGATTTTCCCGACTCGCGAATCACCAAGCCGAGCAGCAGCGGCATGCGCTCCTCCAGCAGCACGGCCGCGCGCTCGAGACACGCGGCGCGCTCGCTGACCGGGGTCGATCGCCACTTGGGCGCTGCGCTGACGGAGCGCTCGACCGCGATCGTCACGCCCGATAGACCCACTTCGACAAGCCTCCCCACACGGTCGCGCCGGTCCGCCGGGTTGAGCACCTCGTGCGGCGTACGTTCGTCGACACTGGCGTCCGGGCCCTCGGGTTCCGCGATCCAGCCGCGAGTCGCGCTTTCGCTCAGGACCTCGGCGAGCGACGCCAGCGTGGCCTCGTTCGACAGATCCAGGCCGGCGGAATTTATCCGTCCGTGCGCGTAGAGCGCGCGCGGCAGCACGATCTTCGGATGAGGCGCTCCCGCAGGAACGATGCGTTCGGCCTCTCCCACGGGATCGGCGATCAGCTCGTCGATGCCGACCGCGGGATCGGCGATTCTATTGACGAACGACGTGTTGGCTCCGTTTTCGAGGAGACGTCGCACGAGATAGGCGAGCAGCGTCTCGTGCGTGCCGACCGGCGCGTAGATGCGGCACGGACGGTCGAGCCTGCCTTGCGCGACTGGGCCGACGACCTGCTCATAGAGCGGCTCTCCCATGCCGTGCAGACACTGGAATTCGAACTGTCCGGGGCGGTACGCAGGGCCCGCGAGATGGTAGATCGACGCCAGCGTCAAGGCGTTGTGTGTGGCGAACTGCGGGTAGATCGCGTCCGGCGCCGCGAGCAGCTTTTTCGCACATGCGAGGTAGCACAGGTCGGTGTAGATCTTGCGCGTGTAAACGGGATAGTCGGCAAGACCGTCGACCTGCGCGCGCTTGATCTCGGTGTCCCAGTACGCGCCCTTGACCAGTCGCACCATCAGACGATGGCGGCTGCGCGTTCCCAGGTCGATCAGGTAATCGAGCACGAACGGCGCACGCTTCTGGTACGCCTGGACCACGAAGCCGATACCGTTCCAGCCGATCGAGATCGGCGTCGAAGCACAGCGCCTCCAGCAGGTCGAGCGAGAGATCCAGCCGATCGGCTTCCTCGGCATCGATGTTGATCCCGACGTCGTATTGGCGCGCGAGGACGGTCAGCGCGCGCACGCGCGGCAGCAGCTCGGCGAGCACGCGCGTTCTTTGCGCGCGTGAGTAGCGTGGATGCAAGGCCGAGAGCTTGATGGAGATGCCGGGACCATCGTAGATGCCTCGTCCCGCGGCCGCTTTGCCGATCGCATGGATCGCGTGCTCGTAAGCCATGTAATAACGCTGCGCGTCCTCGGCGGTGGCCGCGGCTTCGCCGAGCATGTCGTAGGAATGGCGAAATCCTTTGGCTTCGCGCTTGCGTCCGTTGGCCAGCGCCTCCTCGATCGTCTCGCCGGACACGAACTGCTCGCCCATCAGCCGCATGCCGAGGTCCACACCCTTGCGGATCAGCGGTTCGCCACCCTTGGCGATGAGACGCGTCAGCGCGCTCGCCATGCTCGCCTCGCTCGACGTCGCGACCAGCTTGCCGGTGATCATCAGCCCCAGGTGGCGGCATTGACAAACAGAGACTGCGCGTTGCTGGTGTGCGCCGCCCAATCGCCGCCGCCGATCTTGTCGCGGATGAGCGCGTCGCGGGTGGCGGTGTCCGGGATGCGCAGCAGCGCCTCAGCCAGGCACATCAGCGCCACACCCTCCTGGCTGGACAGAGAAAATTCCTGAATCAGCGCTTCGACGCCGCTCCGGGTGCCCGATGCCCGCAATGCGGTTACGAGCTTGCGGGCGAGGCGCGCGCGGCGTCGGCAACGGGCGCTGCGAGCCGTGCCTGCTCGATCAGCGCCGGCACGCATTCCGGCTCGGGCACGCGGTAACGCTGCGGTGATGGCGGCGCGCAATGCCGATTGTGTGACGACCTCCTGCTCGAACGCGGCGAACGGTCGCGGAGCCTGCGTGTTTTTGTTGGAAGTGTTCAATGGCAGATTCGGTCGATCGCGCTATTGGTCGGGATGCGCGCTCGACATCAGGCCGAGCTCCGTGCGGGCCACCATCGCGGCCGCCAGATCCGACATCGCCGTTCCGACAGTCTTGAAAAGCGTCAGTTCCTGCGCGTCTCTGCGGCCTGGATGGCGGCCGGCGCACAGATCGCTTAAGGTTCCCGCCAGCCGGCCGACGACGAAGGCGCCGCTTTGCAGCGGCTGCAGCAAGTCGCCCGATTCGGCAAGCGCAGTCTCGGTGTCGACAAAGACCGATGCTCGGCGGATCGCCGTATCGTCGGTCTCGCGCATTTCCGGCGTGAAGCTTCCAATCAGATCGAGGTGTATGCCGGGATGAAGCCAATCTCCCAGGATCAGCGGTCGCGTCGCCAGCGTTGCGCAACTGACGATGTCGGCCGCACGCACCGCGCCTTCGAGGTCCCAGTGCGACCGAGGCGTCGAGAAATCGAGAGTGCGCAAACGCTCGACCAGGGCTTGCGCCGCCGCAGGCGCCCGGTTCCATACGGTGACACCGCGAATGGCGCGTATCTCGCGGTACGCCTCCGGCAAGAGGTTCGCGATGCGCCCGGCGCCGACGACCAGCAGCCGATCGGCATCGGATCGCGCGAGGGCGTGACGCGGCCAGCGCCGACACGGCGGCGGTTCGCCGCGCGGTAAGGACATTTCCGTCGAGCGACGCCATCGGCGTCCCTTGCTCGGCATCGAACAGGCAATAGATCGAGTGGACACCCTGCAGCCCCTTTTGCTGTTGCCGGGAAAAACGTTGGCGATCTTCACGCCCAACGCATCGTGCGACTTCCATGCAGGCATCAGCAGCAGCGTCGCATTCGGTTCGGGGTCGAGCTCGATACGATGATGATGGCGCGGCGGCGCCACGCATCCGCTGACAAACATCTCGCGCAGCGCAGGTATCAGTCTGGCGAAGGGCAGCGCGCGCTCGGTCTCGGCGGCGTCGACGACTCTCATCTCACGATTCCTGCGCAAAAGGTCCTGGCGGCCAGGCAGCGGACTCTCAGGGTTCGTCACGGCGAGGTCCCTGATATAAAGCACCACGCAGACGACAGGAGTCGAAGCGATTGACCTCGAGTCTCGCAGACCCCATGATCCGAGTCCCATAATAGGCATTGGTCAAGCCCAAGGGCCCAGTATTTGTACGCTATGTCGACGTCACTCAATGTGATTACATCCAGGCCATGTTTCGCGCGGGACTACGAACTAGGCCGTTCTGCTGCGATGCGGGATCTGGAGCGTAGCGTTCTCGGCTGCGATTATGGGGGAACCAGCTGGACAACGCGCCGGGAGGCTGGCCGGATTGCGGAACTCCTCGGCCTTCGCCCGGGCGTGCGGCTGCTGGACGTGAGGGCCGGCGCGGGATGGCCCGGTCTGTATCTCGCGCAGCTTACCGGCTGCGATGTGGTTTTGGCGGACCTCCCTGTCGTCGGTCTTCAAATAGCGCTGAGCGCGCCGCGGCCGACGGCTTCGAGGAGCGATGCAAGGCTGTGGTGGCAGACGGCGCCACGCTGCCTTTTGGAGACAATCTCATTCGATGCCCTGAGTCATGCCGATGTCTTGTGCTGCATGCCGGCGAAGCTATCCATGCTGCAGGCGTGCCGTCGCGTGGCCTCGCGAAGGCGCCAGGATGGTGTTTTCCGTTATCGCGCCGGCGCCTTCTCTGTCTCCATCCGAACGTCAGATCGCGGTAGAGTCCGGCCCGGAGTTTGTCGATGTTGACGGCGACTACGCCCTCTTGCTCGAGCAATCGGGGTGGGAGCGTTCAGGAACGAATAGACGTGACGGCGGAATTTGCAAAATCCATGTGCACCTGGCTGGAAGGAATGAAGCTAGGCGTCGGGGCACTCACCAAAGTGCTCGGCGCCGATGAACTCTCGGAACGCGTGACGCGGCGGCAAGCTACGCTCGCCGCCGTTGACCGAGGGCTCTTGAGGCGCGAGATTTTTGCCGCTGTAACGGCGACAGGTGCACAAAGCCCGGCGGCCTGATGCTCTTCGTTGGAAGCCGGCTCGTCAACCTCTGCACCAGTTCCGGCGAGTCGTTCAGCCAAGCCTCCAGGGGAGTCAGCGTCAATCGCTTGACGGTACGCAAGCGACAGCCGAAGATTTGAGAATCGTGGACACCAAATCCCACTGGGAAAAGGTCTACCGAACCAAGCAGCCCGACGAGGTGAGCTGGTACCGCCGGCATTTGGAAATATCGCTTCAGCTGATTGATGACGCCGCCCCGAATCGCAATGCGCAGATTATTGATGTCGGTGGCGGTGAATCGACGTTGATCGACGACTTGCTGGCCCGCGAATATCGCAATGTTTCCGTTCTGGACGTTTCATCCACGGCGCTGCGTGTGGCCAAAGAAAGACTTGGCGCCAGTGCGAACCAGATCAATTGGCTCTGTGGAGATGTCACGACGTTTCGCTTTTCGCGCCATCAGTTCGACGTGTGGCATGACCGTGCGGTCTTCCACTTTCTAACGGAGTCAAAGCGACCGGGCGGCCTACGTGCGTCAAGTCGCGCACGCCGTTAAGCCGGGTGGCCACGTCATCGTAGCCACATTCGGCCCGGAGGGACCGACTATGTGCAGTGGATTGGACGTTGTTCGCTACGATGCGGATGCGCTTCATGGCGAGTTCGGGGCCAGTTTCCGCTTGGTTAGGCATTTGACCGAGCTTCATCAAACGCCAACCGGTTCGAATCAGCAATTTATCTACTGCTACTGCAACATTTCACAAGCACCTTCGTAACACGCTTATTTGGCTTCTCCGCGAGGTTCGGAACACCTCGTGTTATCATGGTCTTATGAGTCGAACGGGCCGAAAAAGTCACGTGGCTTGCCTCGGGCGCGCTGCTGTTCTTGCAGCCTCGGTGGCCGCTTATGCCTGTCCAGCACCGACTGATCGCGGTGGTTCGATATCGGCCACCGCCGATATCGAGGTCATGCCGTGTCAAGGCATGGATCAAGAGCGCCCCAAACTCTGCGAGCAACATTGCGTTCACGATTCGCAGACGGTAGATACCCAGCCGCACTCGGCGGTAAGCGCGCCGCTGTTGCCGCTTCTGACAGTCGTTGTTCAATCCGATGTTCATTTCTGCCACGGGACTCAGTGCCCATGGCGCATCACTTGCCTGCGGTCGTTGATCCTCCTCCCTTAGTACGCTTCGGCGTATTGCGCATTTGATCTTCCGGTAGGCCTTCGGCCGTTGCCCATCCTCGGGCAGCGGTGTCGGGACTTACTTGAGATCTCCATGAAATCTTGCCTTGGCGCGCTGCCAACCGCCGCGCGCCCCAAACCACGAGACGGATACTGGCCGCGCTGGCCATGACGCTGGTGTCGGCCGCGGACGCCATGGCGCAATCACCGCTGACGTTGGCAGACGCCCAGCGACAAGCCATCGAGCGCTCGCGCATGCTGGTGGCGCAGGACTCCGCGATCAATGCCTCGCGCGAAATGGCGGTGTCCGCAGCGCAGCTGCCCGACCCCGTCGCCAAGCTGGGAATCAACAATCTACCGGTCAATGGCGAGGACCGCTTCAGCGTGACGAGAGACTTCATGACCATGCTCAGCGTGGGCGTCACGCAGGAGCTCACCGCGGGCGGAAAGCGCGAGGCGCGCGCCGAGCGTTTTGAGCGCGAGGCAGATAAGTCCGTCGCCGAGAAGCGCGTCACCATCGCCGCGATCCAGCGCGACACTGCCATTGCGTGGCTCGATCGCTACTACGCCGAGGCGATGTCGGCGGTCGTCTCCGAGCAGAGCCGCGCAGCGGCGGCCGAGATCGACGCCGCCGAAGGGGCCTATCGCGCCGGGCGAGGAAGCCTCTCCGACCTGCTCTCCGCCCGCGCCGCTTCGGTCGCCTTGGACGATCGTGCCAGCGAGCTCGGTCGCAAAGTGCGCGGCGCCAAGATCGCCCTCGCGCGATGGCTGGGCGATGGCGCGGAAGCGCCGTTGGCAGGCCGTCCTCCGATCGACTCGATCCGGCTCGATCCGAAGACGCTGGAATTCGATGTCCATCACCATCCGGAACTTGCGGTGCTCGCCGGGAAAGAAGACGTCGCCGCCGCCGAAGTCAGGATCGCGCAGGCGAGCAAGAAAGCAGACTGGAGCGTGGAGTTGATGTACAGCCAGCGCGGTCCCGCCTACTCGAACATGATTTCCGTGATTGTTTCGGTGCCGCTGCAATGGGATCGGACCAACCGCCAGGACCGCGATTTCGCATCCAAGCTCGCGATGCTGGATCAGGCGCGCGCCGAGCGCGAGGACATGCTGCGAGCCCACGTCGCGGAGATCCGCGCGATGATCGCTGAATGGGAAAACGATCGGGAGCGCAGCGCGCGCTATCAACGTGAGCTGCTGCCGCTCGCGCACCGAACGGACGCTAGCCACGGTGGGCGCCTACCGCGGTGCCAAGGCCAGCATTACCGACGTGCTGCTCGCGCGCCGCAACGAGATCGATGATACGCATGCAGGCGCTGCAGCTGGAGATGGAAACAGCGCGCTTGTGGGCACAACTCAATTTCCTGGTCCCCGACGGCGATGCCGCGAAGCACGCCGGCGTAACTTACACCAAGGATACGCAATGAAAACAAAATATCTTGTTTTTGCGCTGGCTGCAGCTGTCACCATCGTAGCCGGGGGCTATGGCGCGTATCGGGTCGGGATGAATCGCGGCATGCAGATGAGCAATGGCGCAAACGTCGCTGCAACGCAATCGACGAGCGCTGCGCAAAAGCCCGGCGACATCGATCCGGCGACTGGCAGGAAGGTGCTGTACTGGCACGACCCGATGGTGCCGGGCCAGAAATTCGATAAGCCCGGCAAATCGCCGTTCATGGATATGCAGCTGGTGCCGATGTACGCCGATGGCGGCAGCGCCAGCGACGAGGGCACGGTCGCCATCAGCTCGCGTGTCCAGCAGAACCTCGGCGTACGTGTCGCCGAAGTGAAACTTGGAACGCTTACGTCGACCGTCGAGGCTAGTGGGCAGCGTGGCGTACAACGATCGCGATGTGGCGGTCGTGCAAGCGCGTAGCAACGGCTTCCTGGAGCGGCTCCATGTTCGCGCGCCGCTCGACCCGGTGCGCAAGGCCAGCCGCTGGCCGAGCTCTACGTTCCCGATTGGGTGGCGGCGCAAGAGGAATACCTGACCGCGAAGCGGATCAGCGCCCAATCGACTGCCAGGAGTCTCTCCGGACTCGACGAAGGTGCGCGGCAACGCATGCGGCTCGCCGGCATGAGCGACGCTCAGATCGCGGCAGTGGAAGCGACCGGCAAGGTACAGACGCGGGTCACGATCACGGCGCCAATCGCCGGGGTCGTCGGCGAGCTCAACGCGCGGGAAGGCATGACGGTGATGGCCGGCGCACCGCTGTTCCGTCTCAACGGCTTGTCCACGGTGTGGGTAAACGCCGAGCTGCCGGAGAGTCTCGCCGCGCAGGTGCGTCCCGGCAATCCGGTCGAGGCTCGCACGCCTGCGCTGCCCGGCGTGGTATTCAACGGTCAAGGTGAGTGCCATCGTTCCGGAAGTCAACGCCGCGACGCGAACGATCAAGGCGCGCATCGAATTGGCCAATCCCGCAGGCCAGCTCGTCCCCGGCATGTTCGCCACCGTCAATTTCACACCGCAGGCGCGCAAGGAAGTGCTGCTGGTCCCGTCCGAAGCGGTCATCCAGACCGGCAAACGCAGCGTGGTCGTCGTCAGCGCAAGGCGGAGGGCAGGTTCGCATCGGTCGACGTCGAGTTGGGACTGGAGAGCAACGGCCAGACGGAGATACGCAAGGGCTTGCAAGCTGGCCAGAAGGTGGTCGTTTCCGGCCAGTTCCTGGTCGACTCCGAAGCGAACCTCAAGGCCGCCGCAAGCCGCATGGACGCGATGCCGGCGAGCAAGCCATGATTGCCAAGGCTCATTCGCTGGTCGATCGTCAACCGTTTCCTGGTGCTGTTGGCAACGCTGATGCTGACCGCCTGGGGCGTCTGGTCGCTGCTGCGCATCCCGCTCGACGCGATTCCCGATCTCTCCGACGTGCAGGTGATCATCACGCACGACGTATCCCGGTCAGGCCCCGCAGATTGTCGAGAACCAGATCACCTATCCGTTGACGACGACGATGCTCTCGGTTCCCGGAGCGAAGTCGGTGCGCGGCTATTCGATGTTCGGCGATTCGTTCGTCTACATCCTGTTCGACGATGGCACCGATCCGTACTGGGCGCGCTCGCGCGTGCTCGAGTATCTGAACCAGGTGCAGTCGCGCTTGCCGGCGCAGGCCAAGGCGTCGCTCGGTCCCGACGCAACGGGCGTGGGCTGGGTCTACGAGTACGCGCTGGTCGACCGCACGGGAAACATGGACCTGTCGCAACTGCGCGCTACAGGACTGGTTCCTGAAGTACGAGCTGAAGACCGTCCCCAACGTATCCGAGGTCGCGAGCGTCGGCGGCATGGTCCGCCAGTACCAGATCGTGCTCGATCCCGATCGGCTGCGCGCCTACAACATTCCACTGGGCAAGGTGATCGAAGCCGTACAGAAGGCGAACCAGGAAACCGGCGGCTCGGTGCTGGAACTCGGCGAAGCCGGAATACATGGTGCGTGCCTCCGGTTACCTGAAGTCGCTCGATGACTTCCGCCAGATTCCGCTGATGACGACCGACGCCGGCGTTGCGGTGCGCTTAAGCGACGTGGCGCGCATCCAGGTTGGCCCGGAGATGCGCCGTGGGATTGCCGAGTTGAATGGCGAGGGCGAGGTGGCGGGCGGAATCATCGTGATGCGCTTCGGGCAAGAACGCGCTCGAGACGATCGACGCGGTCAAGGCGAAGCTCGAAACGCTCAAAGCCAGCCTACCTCCGGGCGTCGAGATCGTGCCGACCTACGATCGATCCAGCCTCATCAAGCGCGCGGTGGACAACCTCCAGGAGAAGCTCATCGAGGAGTTCATTGTGGTCGCGCTGGTGTGCGTCGTGTTCCTGTTTCACCTGCGCTCGGCCTTTGTCGCGATCGTCTCGCTGCCGCTCGGTGTGTTGATGGCGTTCATCGTCATGTATTACCAGGGTGTCAACGCCAACATCATGTCGCTGGGCGGGATCGCGATCGCCATCGGCGCGATGGTCGATGCCGCGGTGGTGATGATCGAGAATGCACACAAGCATATCGAGGCGTGGCACCGCGCGCACCCCGACCAGAAGCTTGAGGGCGAAGCCCAATGGCGGGTCATCGGCGATGCCGCCGCGCAGGTCGGGCCGGCACTGTTCTTCTCGCTCTTGATCATTACCCTGTCATTCATTCCAGTCTTTACGCTCGAGGCTCAGGAAGGCCGATTGTTCTCTCCGCTTGCCTACACCAAGACATACGCAATGGCTGTAGCCGCCGGACTGGCGGTGACGCTCATCCCCGTGCTGATGGGTTACCTCATTCGCGGCCGGATTCCGGAGGAAAGGAAAAATCCGCTGAACCGCTTTCTGATCGCGATTTATCGTCCGGCTCTGAATGCTGTGCTCCGCTTCCCGACGCTGACCTTGGTCGGCAGCAGTGGCCGTTGCCGTGGCGACGCTCTGGCCCGCAAGCCAGCTCGGCGGTGAGTTCATGCCGCCGCTGGATGAAGGCGACCTGCTCTACATGCCGTCGGCGTTACCAGGCATTTCCGCGGGCAAGGTGGCCGAGCTTCTGCAGCAGACCGATCGGTTGATCAAGACGGTACCCGAAGTGGCGAGCGTGTTCGCCAAAGCCGGTACGGGCAGAGACGGCTACAGATCCAGCCCCGCTGGAAATGTTCGAGACCACGATCCAGTTCAAGCCGCGCGAGGAGTGGCGTGCCGGGATGACACCGGACAAGCTGGTCGAGGAGCTCGACCGCACAGTCAAAGTGCCAGGGCTCTCCAACATCTGGGTACCGCCGATCCGCAACCGCATCGACATGCTGGCGACGGGTATCAAGAGTCCGGTGGGGGTGAAAGTGGCAGGCACCAAGTTGGAGGAGGTCGATCGCATCGCGGCCGAGATCGAGCGCGTGGTGAAGCAGGTGCCGGGCGTGACCTCCGCATTTGCGGAGCGCCTGACCGGGGGACGCTACATCGATGTGCAAATCGATCGCGCGACCGCCGGACGCTATGGTCTGAACGTGTCTGATGTGCAGAGCGTGGTCTCGGCGGCGATCGGGGGCGACAACATCGGCGAGACGATCGAGGGGCTGCAGCGCTTTCCCGATCAATGTGCGTTACCCGCGCGAAATCAGGGACTCGGTCGAGATGATTCGCGATCTCCCGATCGCTGACCGAGCGCGGCGCGCAGATACGCCTGCGCGACGTGGCGGCCATCCGCATCAGCGACGGTCCGCCGATGCTGAAGAGCGAAAATGCCCGTCTCTCGGGATGGGTCTACGTCGATCTTCATGGGCGCGACTTGAGCTCGGCGGTCCGCGACATGCAGCGCGCCGTGGCGCAGGAGGTCAAGCTGCCTCCCGGTTACTCGATCGCGTGGTCGGGCCAGTTCGAGTTTCTCGAGCGGGCGACCCAAAAGTTGAAGATCGTGGTGCCGGCGACGCTGATGATTATCTTTGTGTTGCTCTATCTGATTTTCCGCCGCTTCGCCGACGCCTTGCTGATCATGGCCACGCTGCCCTTCGCCCTGGTCGGTGGATTTTGGCTGATGTATCTGCTGGGCTACAACATGTCGATCGCCTCCGCCGTGGGATTCATCGCATTGGGAGGTGTCGCGTCGGAGATTGGCGTCGTGATGCTGGTCTACGTCAATCAGGCGATAGCCGCCCGCACGACGGATGGAAAGCTCAACGACCAGAGCGAGCTTATCGGAAGGAATCGTCGAAGGCGCGGCGCTTCGTGTACGTCCAATCGCGATGACCGTTGCCGTGATCATCGCGCGGGCTGCTGCCGATCATGTGGGGCAGCGGCACCGGATCGGAGGTCATGCGGCGCATTGCCGCGCCGATGGTCGGCGGTATGATCACCGCACCGCTGCTCTCGATGTTCGTCATTCCAGCGGCCTATCTGCTCATTCGCCGGCAAAGGGCACGGGGTACAAGCGGCGCCGCGTATTCCATTGAGCAGGTAAGACCATAGAGGTCTCGAGATAAGCCCATGGCGACCGATCCAGTATGTGGCATGCAGGTCGACGAGCGAACCGCGGCAGGCAGCAGCGTGTTCGAGGGCGGCAACTACTACTTCTGCTGCGCCGGTTGCAAGAACAAATTCGACGCAAATCCGGCTCGCGTACGTTGGCACGGCCGCCTCGCTGGTGCGACCGAAGCCGCGCGAACACGCACATTCCCACGCTCAAGGCGCAACGGCTGCGGATTCCGGTACGTGCGAAAGCCTGCCGTCCCGAGCGCGGTGGCGCCCGGAGCGGTCTATACCTGCCCGATGCATCCGGAAATCGTGCGCGACGGGCCGGGCGATTGCCCGATCTGCGGCATGGCGCTGGTGCCGATCGCGGGCACAGGCGAAGCCGACGGATGATTCCGAGCTGCGCGATCTCACGCGGCGGCTTGTGGATCGGTGTCGCGCTATCGATCCCGCTTGTGGTGCTCGCGATGTCGCCGATGATCGGCATCCATGATCCGTTCGGCCTTCAGCCACGGCCGCGCGGCTGGATCGAGTTCGTGCTGGGCACGCCGGTCGTGCTGTGGGTCGGCTGGCCGATCCTGCGCAAGTTCTGGTTCTCGCTCGTGCATCGCGCGCTCAACATGTACACGCTGATCGGGCTGGGGTCGGGCTCGCCTATGTGTTCAGCCTCGCCGCGGTGCTGTTCCCCGGCCTGTTTCCGCCGGAGTTCCGCGAGCACGACGGCGCGGTCGGCACCTATTTCGAGGCGGCGGCGGTGATCGTGACGCTGGTGATGCTCGGCGACGTGCTGCAGTTGCGCGCGATGGGCCAGACCGGCCAGGCGATCCAGCAATTGCTGGAACTCGCGCCCAACCTCGCCTGGCGCCTGCGCGACGACGGCATCGAGGAGCAGGTGCCGCTCGACACGGTGGCCGTCGGCGACCGTCTGCGCGTCAAGCCGGGCGAGAAGATGCCCGTGGACGGCACGGTGCTCGAGGGCGCGAGCAGGGTGGACGAATCCATGATCACCGGCGAGCCGGTGCCGGTGGCGAAGGCCGCGGGCGACAAGGTCACCGGCGCAACCGTGAACGGCAACGGCTCATTGCTCATCCGCGCCGAGCGCGTGGGCGCGGACACGCTGCTGGCGCGCATCGTTCACATGGTGGGCGAGGCGCAGCGCACGCGCGCGCCGATCCAGCGGCTGGCCGATATCATCGCGGCATACTTCGTCCAGATCGTCGTGGTCATCGCCGTCGTGACGGCGCTCGCGTGGTGGTTCTTCGGTCCGGAGCCGAAATTCGCGTACGCGTTTCTCAACGCCGATTGCGGTCTTGATCATCGCCTGTCCTTGCGCCGTCGGTCTCGCTACGCCCATCTCGATGACCGTCGCCATGGGGCAGGGCGCGCGCGCCGGCATCCTGTTCCGCAATGCCGAGGCGATCGAACGCATGCGTGACATCGACACCGTGGTGATGGACAAGACCGGCACGTTGACGCTCGGCCATCCCGCGCTGACCGATTTTGTCGCCGAAGGCATTTCAGAGAATGAAGCGCTCGCGCTGGTCGCGGGCGTGGAACAGCTTTCCGAGCATCCGATAGGGCTGGCGATCGTCGAGGGCGCAAAGGCGCGCGGCCTGACACCGGGAACGGCCACGGCATTCGAGGCGGTAAACGGTCTCGGCGTGCAGGCCGAAGTCGATGGCAGACGCGTGCTGGTGGGAAGCCGCGGATTCCTTGACCCAGCGCGGCGTCGACGCCAGGCGCTGGGAACAGCGCGCGCGGAAGCTTGGCGCAAGGACGCCAAGACGGTGGTGTTCTTCGCCATTGGACGGTGCGGCGGCGGGAATCGCGGCAGTGGCCGATCCGATCAAGGAAAGCACGCCGGAGGCCATCGCGGCGCTCAAGCGAACGGGCGTGCGCATCGTGATGCTCACCGGCGATTCGCAGCGCACCGGCTGAAGCCGTCGCCCGGCAACTCGGCATCGACGAGGTGCTGGCCGAAGTGCTGCCCGAGGACAAGGCTGGTCACGTGAAGCGCCTGCAGGCCGAAGGGCGCAAGGTCGCGATGGCGGGCGATGGCATCAACGATGCGCCGGCGCTGGCGCAAGCCGACGTCGGCATCGCCATGGGTACGCGGCACCGATGTTGCGATGGAGAGCGCCGGCGTGACGCTGGTCAAGGGCGACCTGCGGGGCATCGCGCGCGCCGCCGTGCTGTCGCGCGCCACGATGCGCAACATCCGGCAGAATCTGGCGTTTGCCTTCGGCTACAACGCGCTCGGCATCCCGCGTTGCCGCCGGCGTGCTCTATCCCGCTTTCGGTTTGCTGCTATCGCCGGTCTTCGCCGGTGCTGCCATGGCGCTGAGCTCGGTCTCCGTGGTCACCAACGCCTTGCGTCTGAATCGCGTCAAGGAATGTGAGAGGGAAGAGCAGCGATCGCGTCAACGGTGCATATGCTGATGACTGGGCAGAGCCTCCGTCGAAGGCGATGAGCCCGGCGCCGTGGCCGTATAGCCGCGCATCTCGTCATACCTCGCAATTTGTTCCGGCGTCAGGATCGTGCGCATCGCGAGATGCGCGCTGAGATGGGCGTAGCGGAACTCGGCTTGCAAACGCGCGAGCTCGGTGACCAGTCCCTTGATGGAGTCCGGCGCCGCTTAGTCCGCTCGCGTAGAGAGCGTCCAGTTCCGCTTCCTTGGCGACGATCGCCGCACCGGAGCGTTTGGCCGCGATGCTCATTGCGTCGAACACCGATTGCGTCTCGGTCTTCTGCCTGTCGGTGAGTCCGAGCCGGGATGAATCGCGCAATGACGTGCATCGGTCCGGGATAATGGTTCAGCTCGGCCGCTTTCGAGCTGCCCATGCCGCGACCTTCCACATAGTCCGCTACCTCCTGATCGGAGAGCGCCTTGATCGTTCGGTTCTGCTGGCCGGCGTAGGGCATGTCGCGCGGCGCATGCGATCGCAAATCCAAGCAGCGCGAAAATTGCAATGCAGGATGTCGAGAATCGCTTCATGAGCTCTCCGTAAGGACCGTAGCGCGCATCACGGACATCCTGCACCCGATGCAGGCTTCATGGCTTGGCCGCGCTGGCGAAGCTGAAATCGTCAAACGAAGTCACGCTGTCGGCACTTGGTCCAGACGCCGACGGCGCCCGGCCCGACAATATGCTCGTCGTCCAGCTCGATGTACACCTTTCCATCGAGCGCGACCTTTATCCGCTTGCCGCTGAATTCGATGCGCAAGCTGTGCCACTGATTCTTCGCGACGGGAGCGTTGACGTACTTGATCGTGTTCCTGCGGCCGTTCTGCGTGTAGTAACAGCGACACATTGTCCTCGAGCGCGTTGGCGCGGGCGACGTAGTAGTTGTCGCCATCCTTCCAGCGCCAGACCAGGCCGCCCGCGGCATCCTCGCTTCCGGAAATCGGCTTGAACTTGACCTCGAGCGCACCGTCCGTCAGTGAAACGTCTTTCTTCACGCACCACGGAAACGCGCCGCTGCCCGACTGCTTGAGCACGTTGGGTGCACTCGGCGCGGTGGCAGTCGCTTTTCGATGGCCCATTTCGGAGCGCCGCGGCCCGTCACGCCGGCAACCCAACCGGCGGGAAGGGCGCCGACGGGATCCTTGTCGAAGGTGATCGTTTCCGCGGCGACCGGCAACGCCGCCGGCCACCAGCAGTGTAGTCAATCCGGGCGTATTCATGCGGCCTCCAGCCCGTTGGGAACATCGTGAAGCTTGACCGGTCCCTTGATCGCCTTCCACGCGGAGTGACCGCCTGCCATGTAACGCGCGTCGAAGCCCGGCCTTGCGCAGCGCCGCTGCGGTGATGCATCCGACGTGAAAGCCGTAGGCGCAGAAAACGACCACCGGCTCGGACTTCGACAGCTCGCCCATCCATTCATCGCAGGCGTTCCGGGTCGTGCCAGACCGCGCCGGCCATGATGTCCTGACTCCGCGCGAACGTAGTGCCGCGGGCGAGCGTCGACGATCTGCACCGGCGTTGCCCGAGTCGAGCATCGCCTTGACCTCCTCGACGCCGACAGACGGGCAGGTCGCCGAACTCCTTCTGCTCGAGCGGCCTGCGGCGGCGCTACCTTGATCGCGTCTTCGTAGCGCCCCTGCACCGCGTTCCAGTCGATGTTGCGCATGAACGCATCGACGTAGGCCGCGGCATTCGCGCCGAAGTCGATGTGATACGCGTGCTCGTACATGTCGAGCGCGAGGATCGGTATGCCGCCGGCGAGCGTCTGGGAGTGGTCGCTGGCATACTGGTTGATCAGGCGTCCGTCGCGCGGCACGTAGACGAGCAAGACCCAGCCGGAGCCGCCTGCCAGCGCGTTGCCCATCGCGACGAACTCGCTGCGCCAGCGCTCGACCGAGCCGAAATCGCGCGCCAGCGCCTGCGGCAAGCACTTCCGGTCGGCTTCCTTCCGTCGCCGCCCAGGCTCGCGAAATACAGCTCGTGCAGGAGCGTGGAATTGAGCGCGATCAGCTCCTCGCGCTTGAGGCCGTTGATGACGTAGCCGGGCGTGCTGCTGAAATCGAGCGACTCGAGCTTTTCGGTGATCGCGTTCAGGCGGCTGAGCGCGCCGCCGTAGTTGTTTTCGTAGTGGCTCTCGATGAGACGCGGCGTGATGCCGTTCAACAGCCAGGGCCGGCAAAGATGGGTCTAAGACGGTAGCGCATGGTGGATTCTCCAAGACAAAATGACAGATGCGTCCGCGCCGCCCGATGTTGAAGGCGTGAAAGCGATGCGGCGGAAAGCAGTTTCATGGGTGCCCACGCTCGACGCGTTACGTTTGCAGGAATTGGACGGGGCACCGTCTTGGAGGGAATGATCCCGGGGTCCTGCGTTCCCCTGGAGAGATCATACGACGCACTACGTCGGTTTGCAACCGGGTGCGAGCTACGGGTAGCTTTCATCTGCATCGGCGGGCACCTCACCGACCCGAACGAGCAAAAGACACAGCAGTTCTCCCGGCTTGGGACGCAGCAACGCTTTGCATCCCTCGCACTCGTAGTAGAACTGGCACGCGTCCGTGGGCATCGTCTCCCGTTTTGCGAAGCCGCACTGCGGGCAGGTGATGACCGAGTCGACCTCAACCGCACTCATCGGATCCCACTCGCGTACTTTTGCACATCGACATGGCCGATAATACGTCAGCAGCCGGCATCCGACCCAAACCGTCAAAGAACGATATGCCACGCATCCACTGGCGTAGCGCGGCGCTTGCGGGGATCGCCGCCGGCGTTGTCGCAACCCTTGCCCAGATCGCCTTGTGGTGGCTTTCGTCGGAGCCGCTGCCGGCGATTCTGCTACGGGATGCGCGCCTCACCGCCGCCATCATCATGGGGCGCGAGGTGTTGCCGCCGCCCGCGACATTCGACTGGTCGGTGACGTTGATCGCAACACTCGTTCACTTTGCGCTATCGATCGCATACGGCTTGGCGCTGTCCGTGTTTCATATCGCGTCTCGGTACGCCGCTTTCTCTGCTCGCCGGCGCGGTATTCGGTCTGTCCTTGTACGCGATCAATATGTATGGCTTTACGTTCGTCTTTCCGTGGTTTGCCGCGGCCCGCGACTGGATCACCGCCGCCACGCGCGTCATCTTCGGCATGGTCGTGTCGGCTGTATACAAGACGTGGCCAATGCAGGCTTCTCGTTCGACTAACCCTGACTGACCCCGTCACGGCGGCAGTTTCATCCATGCGGATGCCGGTGATGGATGTCCGGAAAGTGAGCGTGCCGGTGCACGGTGGCTTCGTGCGAATGCGGGTGCGTATGCGGTTCGTGTGCCGTCCCACGCGAATGAGTGGGTATGCTGATGGTGTTCGTCATGGCGGTGAGAATGCATGTGCTCGACGGCTTCGTGGACGTGCTCGTGGACGTGCTTTTCGCTGAGATGCAACCACAGACCGAGCGCCATGAGTGCCGCGGCGATGCATAGCTGCGAACGTGAGCATGTCGCCAAAAACAGCACCGCCAGGATGCCTCCAAAAATGGGGCGAGGCGCAAAGTACGCGCCCTGTTCTTGCCGTTCCGAGGTGTCTCAGCGCCAGGACGAACAGGACGAGGCTCAGCCCGTACCCAAAGAATCCGAGCGCCGCGGCCGCCGCGACCGATCCAAGGCGAGGCATGGCGTACCCCAAGCTCAGCGCGAGGCAGACGTTGACCACGCCGGCGACGACACCCTTCAGGCCGGCGATCAGGATCGGGTCGCTGGCTGAGACTTTGCGGGTCAGATTGTTGTCGATGGCCCAGCAAAGACACGCTCCGCCCACGAGCAGCGCGCCAGCCGATACTCCGCCCGATCCTCCGGGCCCGATGGACAGCACGATACTTCCTGCGACAATTGCTGCCATGCCCAACGCGATCCGCCAGTCGAAATTCTCGCCAAAGACGAACCATGCGAGTCCTGCCGTGAGCGCCGATTCGAGCGTTCGAGAAGTAAGGATGCCGTCGATGCGGCCGTGCTCACCAGACCCGACATCAACAGGATGGGGCCGAAGATGCCGCCAAACGACGATCGCAGCGCCGAGCCACGCCCATTCGCGGGCGATGGCCACGCCACCGGCGCCGCTCTTCGGATGACGAAGACGCGAACCAACTGCACCATCGCGAGACCTGCACCCGATCCCGCGTACAGCAATCCGGCCAGCGTGATCGGATGCATATCGCCAAGCAGCTCCTTCGCGAGCGGCGTGCTGGCGCTAAACAATGCCGCAGCCAGCAGTGCGTATATCACCCACGGTACATTTTTCTCGCGCAAAGTCGACGCAGACGAAGACCGGTGAGCGATGACCAGAAACGGGCCGAAATGCATGGATCGTCCGCTTTCATCGCCCATCAGGTTCGCTGGCCTTGCCCGCGCTCGGTGGAAAGTGGAAGCATTGCCAGTGGGTAACCACTTCCAGACAAAGATACTGAAGGCTGTCGATCTCGTTGTTTCTCGTTCGACTAGTCAGTAGAGCCGAGCGATAAAGTGGCCGGGACGGCCCGGAACAGCCTCGCATCTAACCCTAAAGCCTAAATGGAGATATGACCATGCGATTCATGATTCTGCTCAAGGCCGACAAGAACACGGAAGCGGGCGTGCTCCCCGAGCGAGAAGCTTCTTACCGAGATGGGGAAGTACAACGAAGAGCTGGTGAAGGCCGGCGTGATGCTCGCGGGCGAAGGGCTGCAGCCGAGCTCGAAGGGCGCGCGCGTCAGGTTTTCCGGAGCGAAGCGGACGGTGATCGACGGACCCTTCACCGAGACGAAGGAACTGATCGCCGGCTTCTGGATGTTGCAGGTGAAGTCGATTGGAGGAGGCGATCGAATGGGTCAAGCGCTGCCCGAATCCGCTCGACGGGAGATGCCGAGATCGAGATTCGCCAGGTGTTCGAGGCGGCGGACTTCGGGGCCGAGTTCACGCCCGAGCTGAGGGAGCAGGAAGAGCGCCTGCGCGCACAGGTCGCGTCGAAGCAGGTAGCCACGTAGCAGCATTCGCAGACCTGAAACACTAAGGAGTCGCCATGTCTCCAGCTCGATACGCTACCTTGTTCTTCGACGGCACCTGCGCCGACGCGATGCGCTTCTACGAGCGCACGCTGGGCGGCAAGCTGGATCTGATGACGCACGGGGACTCCCCCATGGCGGCGCAAATGCCTCCCGGCAGCGCCAATCGGATCATGCACGCGCGTCTCGAGCTCGACGGCGGCCGCGTCCTGATGGCGTCCGACGCGATGGCCGGCCAGCCCTACGATAGGATGAAAGGGTTCTCGCTGTCGCTGATCTACCCGACGGTCGCCGAGGCGAATCGGATGTTCGCTGCCTTGGCCGAAGGCGGCCAGATAACCATGCCGATAGCCAAGACTTTCTGGGCCGAAGCTTTCGGCATGCTGGTCGATCGCTTCGGCACACCGTGGATGGTCAACGGCGGCATGGCGAGCAAATGATCCTGGTAGCTGGCCATCATCTGGCTGATGATCAAGGGCGCTTGAGGAGTTCCAACCGCGCCACGCCATAATTTCAACATCGCATCGGAGGAATCCTTGTTCAAGACCATTGCCATCGTTGTCGTTGTCGCGATTGCCGCGATTCTCGTCTATGCGACGACCCTGCCTGACGACTTCCGTGTCCAGCGTACGACGAGCATCAAAGCACCGCCGGAGAAGATCTTTCCCCTCATCAACGACCTCCATCGTTGGGGTTCCTGGTCGCCATGGGAGAAAATGGATCCCGAAATGAAGAGAACCTACAGCGGCGCGGCAGCCGGCAAGGGCGCGGCGTATGCGTGGCAAGGCAACAGAAAGGTCGGCGAGGGGCGCATGGAGATCGTCGATGCATCGCCGCCATCCAAGATCACGATCAAGCTGGATTTCATCAAGCCGTTCGAAGGCCATAACACTGCTGAATTTACGCTCGAGCCCAAGGGCGATTCCACGAACGTCTCCTGGACCATGTATGGCCCGAGCATCTACATCGCGAAAGTCATGGGCGTATTCGTCAGCATGGACAAGATGATAGGCAAGGACTTCGAGACCGGTCTTGCCAACCTGAAGAGCGTCGCTGAAACCTAAAGCGGCATACATGTCAACCCGTGCAGTTGCTGTAAACCCCGTCAAACCTGGAGGCGATATGAGCTACGTTGATGGCTTTGTGGTACCGGTACCGCGGAAGAACCTGGCGGCCTATCGGCGCATGGCCCAGAAGGCAGGAAAAGTCTGGAAGGAATATGGCGCCCTCGAATACAAGGAGTGGATCAGCGACGACGTGAAGGTCGGGCAAGCTCACCTCGTTCCCGCGGAGCGTCAAGCTCAAGCCCGGCGAAACCGTGGTCTTCGCGTACATCGTGTACAAGTCGCGCGCGCATCGCGATCAGGTGAACAAGAAGGTCATGAAGGACCCGCGGCTGGCCGACATGATGGATCCGAAGTCGACGCCTTTCGACGGCAAGCGCCTGATCTACGGCGGGTTCAAGAAGCTGGTCTTCGTTTGAGCGGTCGCGCAGCCCAATCGACGCATGAGGGTCCGCAGCCTGCGACGATAAACGTCGACGACACGCATCGCGTCTCCGGTTTGCTGCAAACGCCACCGCGAGGCGCGCGCCTGTTACGTCATGGCGCACGGCGCAGGCGCGGGTATGGCGCATCCGTTCATGCGGGCGATGGCGAACGCACTCGCCGGGAAGCGGCATCGCCACGCTCCGCTATCAGTTTCCCTTACATGGAACTGGGCTCGAAGCGGCCGGACACTCCCAAGCTTGCCCAAGCCACGGTCGCGCGGCAGTGGCGGAAGCGTCTCGCCTGGTGCCGGACCTTGCCCTTTCGCGGGTGGAAAATCCTTCGGCGGCCGCATGACTTCACAGGCTCAAGCCGCGTCGCCCTTGTCCGGCGTCCGCGGGTTGGTGTTCCTCGGATTTCCGCTCCATCCGGCCGGCCAGCCGTCGGACGACGCGCGGAGCGCACCTCTTCGACGTGCAAATTCCGATGCTGTTCCTGCAGGGAACGCGCGATCAGCTCGCGGACTTGCCGCTGCTGCAAACGCTCGTGGGAAAGCTCGGGACGCGCGCCACGCTCAAGCTCTTCCAGGATGCCGATCATTCGTTTCACGTCCCGGCGCGCACGGGACGCAAGGACTCGGAAGTCATGGCCGAAATGTCGCAGGCGTTGGCGGACTGGATCGAGCTGGCGATCCCTCGCGTCGCCGTCAAGAAAGGCTGATTCATGGAGCGAGAAAATGACCGAGGAAAAAATACTCACCAAACACCCATTGGGCAAAAGTGGAAGAAATATCAGCAAGCAAAAGTATCAAACGATCAAGCAGGCTCTCGTAGGGGCTTTGCGAAATAAAGAGCTAACCCACGCAGAGCTCCTCAGTCAGGTCAACCAAAAGCTTGAAGGGCAAATTTTCAGACAACATAAGTTGGTATGCGGAGACCGTCAAACTGGATCTGGAAGCTAGAAAATAATGGAACGAACTTGTCGAAACCTCACAAATATCGGCTGAGATACGCTTCAATGCGGCGCCGCTTCTCCGGGCTGTTGGATAGCGTGCACTCTGATCGGGCGATCGAAGCCCTTGAGTGAAATTTCTCCGAGGTCCTGAAGGCCAAGCCCTTTCCAATGCACAGCTCGGCAACCACGTTCGAAACCAGGCTCTGTTCCGGCTGAGCATGGGAACACAGCCGCGCGGCGAGTTGAACCGTCGATCCGAAGAGATCCAGGTGATTCTCGACGGGCTCTCCCGCCGCGGCACCGATCCGAACCTTGACCGGGAGCCTCTGTTCTCTTGCTCGTGCTGAGCCAACGCACGCTGGATCCTGAGTCGCGCAGCGAGCCGCCGCCACGGCCGACAGGAAACACGCCATGATGCCGTCTCCGGTGTGCTTGACCTCGCGACCGCCCCATGCGCCCAGGGCATCTCGGACGATCGCATCATGGACCTGAAGAAGAGCCATGGCCGCGTCGTCCCCAAGGCGTTGCGTGAGCGCAATCGAGTCTGACGATATCGGTGAACAGAACGGTCCGGATTCCCGGGTCGCGCTCGTTTCCTTGCGACGCCTGAACGAGCGCGGCGCCCGCAGTATTCACTTCACTGCCCCCAGGAATCTCCTCCGCAACCTCGGGCGCGACCTCGATAATCTTCGCCGCGACCAGGCCATGCGCTTCACGATGCACCGCGGCTGCCGCCTCCGGACTCGGTGCGCTGCAGAGGCAGAAAATCTTGCCGCTGCGCTCGTTGAACCAGTACTTGTGATACTCGACGCCATACTTCCGCTGCGTTTCGACATCCGCGCAGGTGCGCCTTCGCAACGTCTTCCGCGGTAGCTCCGGGGACCTCGTGGATGTTCCATATACATCGGCATGTGCGGCCTCCGAAAAGCGTGACGTCTCGAACGTCTAAGTCAACCGGCCTCGCCGGGCCGCGTTGAACGCGTTTTACTTCGATCGGGGCCCGATCAATGCGCGATACCGCGCCATGTGCCGGATCGCGTCCTTCGGCTTCTCGAGCTTTTCGCACAGCAGCGCCAGGTTGTAGTGGCATTCGGCCAGGCTCTGGATCGGCGGCGAGCGCCGCCTCGTACGCTCCATCGCCTGCGTCCTGCGATCCATGTCGTCGAGCAGCACGCCCAGGTTGTAGAGCAGCACCGGGTTCGTTGCCGCAGGTTTTCATCGCCTCGCGATAGACCTGCTCGGCCTTCGGCGTAGCGGCGGGCTTCGTGCAAAAGCCGCCCAAGATTGATATGGGCATTGACGAACGCCGGATCGGCGGCGATGGCTTGCTGGTACGCCCGTAGCGCAGCTTCGCGATTCTCCGGCTCCAGCGCCACGGCCCTGTCGAACCACTCCGCAGCGCCGCTCGGCGCCTCGGACACCGTTTTCTTTCGATCACGCTCAAGGAGCCGTCGGCGGGATCGCCCTCGAACTCGAGCAGGTACTGCCCGGACTCGGCCTGCCAGTGACTGCCGCGCTCGCGGATGACGACGCGGTCGGCCACCGCGCAGATGCTCAAGCCCGAGAGCGGCATGTGCTTCGGGAAGGTGGCGGCGAAGCTCTCTTAAGGATTTGGTGATACGCCTTTGCGGCACCTTCGCATCGGCGAGTGCCTGCGCGGTGCGCAGCACGATCAGGTCCTGGAACGAAAACAGCCACGCATTTCGGGGCCCGCGCGCAGGCGACACGAATTCGGCAGCGATCAACGCTCGAATCGTGCTGCGCGGCAGGCCAAGCAGCTTCTCGACGTCACCGACGCCGTACGGGTGCATCAAAGCGCTGCTTTGGGGCTTAAGCCTTGGCTTTGACACGCTTGCGCGCCGCCGGCGCCGTGGCGCTGCGGGCGCCGGCGCGAGCTCCTGCGCCCGCTTGGGCGCCTTGCGCGCCTCGGCTTGTGGCTCGCGCGCCTTGGAGGGTGCCGCGGCCTTCTTCTCGAGGCTGGCGCGCAGCGCTTCCATGAGATCGATGACCTGCGCGCCGCCGCCCTCGGGCGCCTCGGCCAGGGTGATCTCCTGGCCCTTCGACCTTTTTCTGCACCGCGGCCTCGATGCGCGCGCTCACCTCGTCGGTGTATACGCGCGGGATCGAAGGCGTCGGAGGCCTGCTGCTCGATCAGCATCTTGCGCGAGCTTGAGCTCGGCGGCCTTCACCTCGGTCTTCGGGATCTCGATGTCCTTCATCGACCGCACCTCGCCGGCGTAGAGGAGCTGCTGCATGACCGAGGCCCTCCTCGACGGGGCGGATCATCACGATGTACTGCTTGCCGCGCGCGGCCCAGCGCCCGAGCGCGCAGCGCTTCGACTCGCGCAACGCGCTTGCGAGCAGCGCGTAGCGGCTTGGCGCCCGCCCTTGTCGGGGGCGAGGTAGTACGCCTTGTCGAAGTACACCGGGTCGATCGGCTTCGATCGGCACGAATTCGGTGATCTCGGCCAGTGTGCGTGCCGACCTCCTCCATCGCCTTCAGCTCCTCGGGCGTGAACATCACGTACTGGTCCTTGGCGAATTCATAGCCCTTGACCATGTCCTCGCGCGCGACCGGGCACTTCCTCCTTGATGCAGAGGTACTGCTGCTTCAGGCGCGACCCGCAGCCCTTGTGCAGCAGGTTGAAGGAGATCGCGCGGCTCGCCTCGGTGGCCGAATAGAGCTTCACCGGGATCGACACCAGCCCGAACGAAACCGTCAGCGATGCTATCGATCGTGCAGCCATGTCCTGCCTCCCACGTTGTTCAGGCCTTGGTCGCGCTTCAGTGCGCTCTCAAGGCTCTGCTTGCGGTCCAGCGCGTCGCGCCAGCGATCGCCGGTCTCTAACAGGCGCTGCGCCGCGTTGGTGATTCTGAAATCGAGCGGGTGCGCGCCTGCGAGCTCTTCCCACGTCAAGCGGCATCGACACCGGCGCTCCCGAGCTCGCCTCGCGGCGAATAGGCGACGTTCAGCGTCTTGCCGCGTACGTTCATATTGTAATCCATGAAGATTTTGCCTGTCCGCTTGGGAACGCTCCACTCCAGGGTGATGTCCTTGGGGTGCAGGCGCATCAGATGGCGCCCGACCAGCTCGGACACGTGGCGCGCGGCGTCGAAATCGATGGTGCGCCGGATCGGGACGAAGACGTGCAGGCCGGTCTTGCCCGAGGTCTTGACGATGGGCTCGAGCGACATGCCGAGCAGGAGCTCGCGCAGCCAGAACGCCACCTCCTTGCCCTTCTCGAACGCGACCGTGTTGAGCTCGGGCTCCTCGCCGGGCGCTTCCTTGCCCGAATAGATGTAGGGATCGATGTCGAACAGCACGTAGTCGGGATAGTTGAGTATCGAGCCCTCCAGCGTGGCGAGCGAAGTGGCGTAGTCGGTGCTCTTCACGTCGCTGTCGGGTCCGGGCTTCGCGCGCGAATGCCAGACGTGAAATTCGAGCGTCCCCGACTGCGCGAGCCACAGCAGCGTCGGCAGGTTGTTGCACAGGAGATACTCGTGCATCTCGTCCTTGTGACCCGAGAACACCGTGATGGTCTCGACGAAAGCGGGGCGCTCCTGCTCCCAGTGTTTCTGGAAGAATCGCTGCCCGCGGATCCCGTCGGGCATGCGGATCATGGTCAGCGGGCGATCGGCCAGATGCGGCAGGATGAAGGGCGAGACCTGCGCGAAGTAGCGCAGCAGGTCGCGCTTGGTCAGCGCCGGCTGCTGGAGCGCGGGATCCGCCGGCCAGTAGACGCGATCGAGGTGCGTGAGGCGTATCCGATGCGGTCCCACCGCAATCGTGAACGCGGGTTTCATGTTTTCCAGCTGGGTCATGACTTCGTCGATCGGGCCGCCGGCTGCAAGGCTGCCAAAGTCGTCAACTGAGGAGTTGGCAACCGAGTTGGCAGAGGCCGCTTCTGGCGTCCTTCCCGGCTCGGCGCGCCGCACCGCCTTCGGGTCGACGTCATCGCGCAGCCGCAGGAAAACCGGCGCACGCAAGGCGCCGTCCTCGGTCCAGCTGTGGAACTTCACTTCGACGACGGTCTCAGGCTCGACCCAGGTGGTCGGAGCGTTCAGCTCCGGCTCTTCGGCGAAAGGGCAGCTCTTTCTTTGCAGCGGCTCCAAGCGCGCCTTCGCTTGCGCGAGCGTGCGCTCGTCGAAGCCGGAGCCGACATGCGAGGCGTAGCGGAGCTTGCCCCTCGCTTTGCCACTCAGTTTGCCACCATCCCAGTAGCCGACGAGGAGAGCGCCGAGCGGGCGCGCGCGAGCCCTTCCCTGGGTGTAGCCGCCGACGACAAAATCCGCGCTCTGCGTGGGCTTGACCTTCACCCACGACGGCCGAGCGCCGACCGCTCTCGTATCGGCTTTCCTTGCGCTTGCCGACCACCCCCTCGAAGCCGTTGGCGAGCGCCGCGGCCTGCAAGGCAAACCCGTCTTCCGCCGCATGCACGAGCTGCACCCGTGGTGTAGGCAGCAGGCATTGGGCAAGATAGCGCCGCCGATCCCTGTAGCACGCCTTGCGCAAATCGATGCCGGCGAAATGGAGCAGGTCGAAGCAAAAGAAGACCACGGGCACGTTCTGGTCGGCGGCGGCGATCTCCCGCTCGGTCTTTAACTGGGCGCGATCCTGGAGCGCCGCGAAGGACGGCTTGATGCTCGCGTCGAACGCCACCAGCTCGCCGTCCAGGATCATGCCTCGGGCGTCCTGCTTGCCGAGCTCGGCGGCGAGCCCCGGGAACGTGGCCGAGAGCTCGAGTCCTCGCCGCGAACGCAGCTTCACCCCGTGCTCGTCGACGAAGGCGAGCACGCGATACCCGTCGAGCTTGGGCTCCCACATCCAGTCCGGCGCGATTGAAGCAGGCGTCGCCGGCCTCGGCGAGCATCGGGGCGAGCGTGGCGGGCATCGGCTCGACCTTGCCCGAGGGCACGAGCTGCGAGGCAGGAATCCGGTGCGCGGGGACGACCTTGAGGTCCTGGACCGCCACTCCGGAGAGGACCGAGCGGTTCTGCGCGGTGACATCCACGGCAGCCGCGAACCGGTCCTTGTGCTTGATCAGCAGCCACTGCTTCCTGTCCTTGGTGCGCACCAGGGCGAAGGAGCCTTTCAGCTTCTCGCCGCGCAAGAGGATGCTCAACTTGCCCTTTCTCTAGGCCGTCCATGACCTGGCGCTCCGCCTCTGCGCGGTCGTGAAACCAGGTCGCGCCGCCTTCGTCGGGCGAATAGACCCCGCAATCCCAGACGATCACTTCGCCCGCGCCGTATTGCCCAGGTGGAATCACGCCTTCGAACGAGGCATAGTCGTAAGGGTGATCCTCGGTCTGCACGGCGAGGCGCTTTTCGCCAGGATCGAGCGCCGGGCCCCTGGGAACCGCCCAGGACTTGAGAACGCCTTCGCATTCGAGGCGGAAGTCGTAGTGCAGTTGCCGGGCGGCGTGTTGCTGGACGACGAACAGCAGCGGCCCGCTCGCCGGTCGCCGGCACCACCGGCTGCCGGCTCGGGCGTGGCGGTAAAGGTCCGCTTGGCGGAGTATTCCGGCTGCAGCATTGTTTTTTGCCATGTTGGCGCATTCTAGCGACGCGCGACATAACCGAGTGGGTGCGGGAATCTAGTCCACGCAGCCGGTCGCCGACTAAGAGAGAGGGACCGGACAAGGTGACAGCTATCGCGGCTATGGGCAGGTGCAAGCGGCTATTCCTTCAAGGAATGGAAGGGAAATTTCTATCCGGAGAAGATCAAGCCGGAGGAAATGCTGAGCTTTTACGCCGAGCGGCTGCCGACGGTCGAGATCAACAATACCTTCTATCGCATGCCCAAGGCGAGCGTGCTCGAGAACTGGGCCGGATCGACGCCGGAGGCCTTCCGGTTCGCGATCAAGGCGTCGCGCCGGATCACGCATATGGCTCGGATCAAAGCGGAGGCGGCTGAGCCGCTGGCATTTCTCTACCGGAACCTGGCGTCGCTTGGCGCCAAGCGCGGCGCGGTGCTGTTCCAGCTGCCGCCGAACCTGAAAAAGGACCTGCCGCGGCTCACCGCGTTTCTCAGCCTCCTCCCCGAGGGACATGGCGCCGCGTTCGAATTTCGTAACGAAACCTGGTTCGCCGACGATGTCTACGACGCGCTCAAGGGCGCCGGAGCGGCGCTGTGCCTTTCCGAGCGCGAAGACAACGCGCCGCCGCCGCTGGTTGAGACGGCTCCCTGGGGCTATGTCCGGCTTCGACTCGAGACATACTCGGACGACGATCTCCGGCAATGGGCGAGCAAGCTCGAGGCCACGTCATGGCGTGAAATCTACGTGTATTTCATGCACGAGCCGACGGCGCCGGCGTACGCGCAGACGCTGATGCGGTTCGGGCCTCGTAGGACAAGAGCCTTCCGGTCTAACGGGGGAAGAGCGCGAAGTATGGCTGCGCTTCCCTGACCACCCTGGCGAAAGACAGGCGTTCCATCAGCCGGCCCCAGGTACGCCGCCGCGTTTCTGTGAGTGTCGGCGAAGGGCAACACCAGGTTGGCGTAGAACAACGCCGGCGCGGCGGCGCAATCAGCCATGCTGAATGCATCACCCATGGCCCAGGTCTTCGTTTTCATCGCCTCATCGATCATGCCGTAAGCGATCTGCAGAAGCACCTTCGACTGCTCGACACCGTGCGGATCGTTTTTCCCGCCGGACGGAGCCTGTCGCCGACGATCTTCTGCATGGGCTCGGATACGTACAGGTCATAAAAGCGATCGCATAAGCGCGTCTCCCGCGCGAGGTCTGGATCCGTTGGCACGAGCTCAGTCTTGCCCGGGTAGTGCTGCGACAGGTATTCGATAATGATGCTCGACTCGGGAATCGTTTGACCCCTCGCCTCGTCACGCAGCACCGGAAACTTGCCGATGGGCCAGATCTTCTTGAAGTCCGCGCGCGAGGTCTCGTTGCCCAGGTCGACGATGTGCGGCTCGAACGCTGTGTCGTTTTCGTAGAAAGCGATGAGCGCCTTCCAGCAGAAGGACGCCAGCGGATGCAAATAGAGGTGGAGTGACATGCGCGAAGACTCGTTGGATGGACGGGTGGATGGTTCGGATTCGCTCGTGTATCGTCAACTTGTTGAAAGCCTTATGGGCCGGAGGAAACCAGCAAAGTACGGAACATCGTGCGCCGGGTATTCCGAAACTGTGGCCGGACGCGATCGCTCCAGGCGGTGCGGCGTACCGCAAGCCACGCGGCCGATTCCAGTACTCTCGGATCGGTGAGGTCGTAGCAAGCGTGTGAATGCGGCCCGCCATCGCGATTGAGGAAGCGTCGGGCAAGTGCGCACCCCGGCACCGCCGCGAGTCGCGGCATGTGCTCGGTGTCGTACCAGCGGGAGATCTCCTCTTCCCACCCGTCCGCGGCATCGGTCTCCACCGTGTAGTGGAATCCGGTCACCGCGCCCGCCGACGCGCCAGTCGCGGTGAACACGCTTTCGAGCCGATCGATCGCCGGCGCGAAGGTGGCGAACGCCGGTAGTTGTCTTGCCATCGCCTCGAAGCGGTGCAGGTCGAGATCGGTGGGATGGGCCGCGCCTTCGAGCACGCCGTAGGCGTACAGGTCTGGTGTTCGCAACCCGCGATAGACGGCGAATTCGGCGAACGGAACGGCGAGGATGCGTCGAAGCTCGGTCACGCCGGCGAGCAGCGTCGGGTCGTCAGCATCGCCGACTACCGCCTTCAGCAGCAGGCAGTGACCGGGCTGCACGCGAATCTAATGCCCGATGCGCAGCGCTTCGAGGAAGCGCGACACCATGTTGTACGCAGCGATCGTTGCGACCAGCTCGGTCACGGCGCGCCGGTCGAAGTGTTTGGCGATCGGCTCGAACAACGCGTCCGATACCTGCACGTCACGGGTCATCGCGTCGGTCAAGGCGAGGACCGTTCGCTCGAGAGCGCTGAAGGGTTCGCCGATTTGCGGCAATTGGAGCGCAGCGAGCTTTTCCTCGGTCACGCCCGCGTTCCTGGCTACCGGAAGATGCGCCGCAAATTCGAACGGAGCACGATTCAGGACCGCCACGCTGAGGATCACCATCTCGCGCAGATCGGCGTGGCAGCGAGCTGCGGTTGCGGATCGCGGTGAGCAGCTTCTCCCAGCCTTCGGCCAGCGGCGCGCTGTTGAGCAGCGCCTGATAAAGCGCGGAGATGTGTCCGCGCTCGGCTGCGATCGCCTGCTCGATCGCAGCCAGCTCCGGACGCGTTCCCGGCTCGATCAGCGGAATGCGGGGCCCGGCGCTCATTCGCCCTTGATCTTCTTGTCGCGGATGATCCGGCCCCACTTGGCGGTGTCGGCCTTGACCAGCGCGGCGAGCTGCTCCGGGACTCGACGGCATCGGTTCCGCGCCGGAGTCGAGCAATCGCTTTCGGTATGACTCGAGTCGTCAATACGCGGCGCACGGCTGCGTTGAGATCGTCGATGCGCGTGGCGCCGCGTATTCGCGGGCGCAAACAGCGCATACCAGTTGTTCGAATCGACGCCGTGAATGCCCTGCTCGTCCAGAGTGCGCACGTCGGGCAGCAGCGGATGCCGCGAGGGCGCCGCGATACCCAGCGGCTTGAGCCTGCCGCCCTTGATGAATCCGATCAGTCCCGGAATGTCGCCGAAGAATCCGCTCACTTGCCCGCCCATGACATCGGTGATCGCGGGCGCGGCGCCCTTGTACGGGACGTGCATCAGCTTGGCCCCGCTGGAATCGGCCAGCAGTTCCATCGCCAGATGCGGCATGCTCCCGATCCCCGATGAGGCAATGGGAATTGGATTCGGGCTCTGCTTGGACTGCGCGACGAGGTCGGTGACGCTGGTCGCAGGATTCGTGGGTTTACGACCAGTACCTCGACGTTGTTGACCACGAGCGACACGGGCGCAAAGTCGCGTTGCATGTCATAGGTGAGGCTGTCGTAAAGGGCGGGATTCATTACCGCGGCGCCGGCACTGGTGAACCACAGCGTACTGACCGTCCGGCGCGGAATTCGCAACCGCCTGCGCGCTGATCGCGCCGTTCGCTCCGGGACGGTTTTCGACGATTACGGATCGCCCGAGATCTTCGCCGAGACCCTGGGCCAGGATGCGCGCCACGAAATCGACCGGACCTCCTGGCGGAAACGCGATGACGATCTTGATGGGAGCGCGCGCTCTGGGCGAATGCAGCGCCCGCGAATATCGCCAGCCCGGCCACGAGGATCATCGCAAAGTTTTCTCAACATATCCGTTCCTTCGTGAAAGCCAGGGCTGGCGGCGGGACGCATGCGCTCGCCGATGCCGTGTCAATCGCAGCGTATCGTCATGCCGCCGTCGACCACCAGTTCGGCGCCGGTGATGAACCGTGCCTCGTCGGAGGCCAGGAACAGCGCTGCGTTGGCCGGTGTCCATGCCGTCTCCCATGAAGCCCAGCGGGATCCGCGCCTGCCGCTGCCGCAAGCAGCGCCTCGACGTCGCCCCCGGCGCGCTGCCGCGCCAGCCGCGCCTCGACCATGGGAGTGTGCAGCTGCCCCGGCACCACCGTGTTGACGCGTATGCCCTTGCCCGCGTATTGCACGGCGACCACGCGCGATAACTGGATGACGCCGGCCTTGGTCGCAGCGTACGCGACCTGGGCCGAGCCCGTCCAACGCAGGCCGGACGTCGAGGCGATGTTCACTATGGCGCCGCCGTCGTATCGCTCCATGATCGGCAGCGCGTGTTTGCAGGCGAGGAAGACGCTTTTGAGATTGAGGTCGACCTGCGCATCCCACACCTCTTCGGACATCTCCGCCGGACCGCCCGGCGCCGACCCGCCAACGTTGTTCACCAGCACATGCAGGCCACCCCAGGTGTCGGTGCAGGCGGCGACCATCCGCGCCACCGCGTCGCTGTCGGTCATGTCGCAGCAGAACGGCTCGATGATGCCGCCGATTTCCCGCACGCGTGCGAGCGTCTCCTCGAGCTCGAGCGAGGTCGCGATCCACCGCGAAGACCTTCGCGCCTTCCTGCGCGAACCGGAACGCAGTAGCGCGGCCGTTGCCCCACCCGGGCCGACGCAGCCGGCGCCGGTCACGATGGCGATCTTGTCAGCAAGGCGCTTGTTCACGGGAGTTCAGCTCGTCGCTGTTGACCGTGTTTCGGTTTCGAGCAGCACCGGAAATCGATAGAGGCGTTGCGGATTCTCGACCAGCAGCGTCTGCCGCACACGCTCCGGATGGCGCGATCTCGCCGAGCAACTCGACCAACACGCCGTCGTCGGGCACGTGAGTTGTGGTTGGGATGCGGCCAGTCGGTGCCCCACAAGGTTCGATCGCCGAACCGCTCGACGAGCAGCACGCGCGTATGGAATGGCGTCGGCATACGGAGGCCCCTGGCGCGAGATGCGATCGCTGCCGCTGACCTTCACCCACATGCGGGGATCGTCCATCAATCGGCACAGCGCGCGGAACGCCGGCTGCTCGAGGCCCCGCGACGCATCGATCCTGCCCATGTGATCGATCACGACGGGCGTCGAGGAGCGCAGGAACCACGGCGCCAGTTCCTCGATCAGGGCGCTGTCGAAATGGACTTGCAGATGCCACTCCAGAGCGGCGAGGCGAGCCGTCAGCGTGATGATTTCCTCGATCGGCGTCGCGCTGCCGAGATGCTTCATGAAGTTGAAGCGAAGACCGCGGAAGCCCTGGCCATGCAGCTGATGCAATGTCGTGTCGGAGACCGATAGGGGCGCGAGGGCGATGCCGCAGTAAGTGCCGCCGCGCGCGGCTATCGTATCGGCGACGACACTGTTGTCGAACCCGTGACAAGTCGATTGCACGACGACGCAGCGCTCGATGCCCAGCATGGCATGCAGCGCGAACAGGCGTTCCTTCGGCGCGTCGGCTGGCGTGAACGGACGATCGGCGGCGTATGGAAATCGTGCCGCGGGCCCGAAGACGTGGCAATGGGCGTCGCAGGCGCCGTGCGGCAATCCAAACGAAGGCCGGCGCGGTGAAGGATGGAATGAGGGCTCGGGCTGCAAGTTTGGCACTGTCGCGACGGCCCGATTCTATATCGGCGTGGCGGGCGCCGGCGTAACATAGGCGCCGTCCAGGATGCCTGACGCGTGGCTGCTCGACACGCGGGCACTCTTGGCGTTGGACTTCACACGACCGAGGATCCGATTCGAGTCCTCGGCAACGGGCGCCGTTAGAATGAACGACGATCTATCGTCCAAGACCTGTACGCCGTGCCGCGGTGGTGTCGAGCCGCTTGCGAGGGCGGAGGCCGAAGGCTATCTGGTCCAAGCGCCCCGGCTGGGCGCTCGTGGACGCGGGCCACCGCATTGAACGCAGCTTCAAGTTCAAGAACTTCAAGGAAGCAATGGACTTCGTTGCCAAGATCGGCAACTTGTCGGAGAGCGAAGGACATCATCCGGACATCAGCTTCGGATGGGGCTGGGCGCGTGTCTCCTGGCAAACCAAGAAAATAAAAGGTCTGCATGAGAACGACTTCATCATGGCGGCCAAGACCAACGAGCTGCATGGCGCCTGAGCCCATGCACGGCACGGCATGAAAACGGGCGACCCGAACAAGCTGGACCGGATAGTCGCCGAGGCTCGCCGCACCGCCGACAAGCGCGAGCCAAGGCTACCGCGAACAAGCGCTCAAGATCTATCCATGGATCTGCGGCCGCTGTGCCCGCGAATTCACTCACGCCAACCTGCGCGAGCTGACGGTCCATCATCGGGATCACAATCACGGCAACAATCCACCCGATGGCAGCAACTGGGAATTGCTATGCCTGTACTGCCATGACAACGAGCACCAGCGGCAGCTGGAAGCGACTGGCGGTGGCGGCACTGATGCTGCCGGCCGTGGCGGAGCGACCCATTCGCCGTTCGCGAATCTCAAGTCGCTGTTGGAGAGCAAGAAGCGGTCTTGACCTGTCCCTGGTCGGGATTGGACCTGACAAACAATCTCCCCAACGACCGAGTTCGACCCTTTCCAGCCGTCTACGTTTCCCGAAAAGCAGCCCTTCAACAAATGAACCCAAAGGGCGTCGCGCGAACGGTCTGGTATCACTGAATCACCTCGTCCGCGCGCAATCAGTGATCACGCGCCGCAGGGTTCTAGTGGCAGGTGGCATCGGCCTGCTCGTCGCGCACCGGCTCAGCCGACGAGTTCCGCACCGCGCCGCTGTGGGGCGTTGGGCAGCGGGTCTTCTTCCTACACGACGGACGCACTAACGACCTGCTGCAGGCGATCGCTGCTCACCGAAGCCCCGGCACTCTTTGACTACGCCAGTGCCACCTCAACCATCGCATCAAACGTTGCCTGCCCCGCAGAAAACGCGAACAGATCGACCGCGACGTCCGGCAATACCGGTGCCCCGGCAGTGAGTCGGTTGAGATTCGGCCATCCATCGCGCATCCACAAGGTACCTGCGGGTATGCGATCGGTGACGCGCGCTCGCGCCAACAGATCACCACGATCGTTGAAGATGCGAATCGCCGCACCGTCGGCGACATTGGCGTATCGCGGCATCGGCCGGAGAAATCCACAACGTCGGCGCAGATTCACGTCGGGCCAGCGTCGGCAGTTCTCGCCCGTTGTTGTAGAAACCGTGGAAATGCGTCAGCGTTCGCCCCTGGGTGAGGGCAAGCGAGTAGGTACGCCCAGCCGGCCCCGTCCGTGGTTCCTGCCTCGTGGGCATGTCATGTGATGGCAGGGGCGGCAGGCCCAAACGCGCCGCCTGCTCCGAGTAGAACTCGATCTTGCGCGACGGGGTATCGAAGTCCAGCGTCGGATTGGCAACGTGCGACACGTTGAGGGCGCGGATGCCGCCTTGTGCGCGCAGCGCTGCCACCGACGCGTGACCGGTGCAACGATGATCGAGGATGGCATCCACCATCGCCTCCTCGAGGCCCACGGATGAAAACCCTCGAGGTTGAGTCGCCCGGCCAGCTCCTTCACCAAACTGTAGAGTGAACGCGTCTCGCCGGGTGGCTCGAGCGCCCGCTCCATGAGATAGAGATGGTGTGCGTCATCTTGCAGCCCACTTCCTCCAGCCATGCGGTCCCAGGCAGCACGATGTCGGCAAAGCGGCGTGCGGTATCGTTGAGGAACAGGTCGTAGCTCACGACCAGATTAGTTCGTTGCAGCCCCAGTTCCACCTCCGTGACGTCGGCGAACGAAGACAGCATGTTCGTGCCCATCAACAGCAAGGTCTGGATGCGGCCCTCGCGCAACGCCGCGGTCACTGCAGACATCTGATTTGGGATGATCGTGCCCGGGCGCTCTGCGTCCGGGTTCTATGATGCTCCCCAGGCCACGGCCGTGGCGGCGCTGCCATGGCGTGGGCCGAAGCCGCTGCCCGCAATGCCGACGTTCCCGGTCAGTGCCGGCAGGCAGGCGATCGCGCGCCCGGCCTGCCAACCATTGGCGCCTTTGTGCATCGAACTCCCGCCGAGCACGATCATCGCGGGCCGAGTGTCAGCGTAGCGCCGCGCGAGCGCCACAATCCGCTCGGCCGGAATGCCGGTGATTTCCGCCGCCCACGCGGGCGGATACGCCTGCAGATGCGCCACGAGCTGATCGAACCCTACCGTATGCCTCGCGACGAATGCCGGGTCGTGGCGCTGTTCGGCACAGATCACATGCATCATCGCCAGTGCCAGCGCGGTATCGGTGCCCGGCCGGATGATCAGCACGTCATCCGATTTGGCGCCGGCCTCGGTGTTCCGTACGTCGATCGTGACGACATGTGCACCCGCGCGCTTCGCTGCGAGCAGATGTCGGGCGGTATTCGGCTGGCTCGTCAGATTGGCCGCCCAGAGGATGATGAGCTGCGAATGCTCGCCCATGTCCTCCTTCGTGTTCGTCTCGAGCATGCCGGTGAGCCCGAGTCCGAAGGCGCCCAGTCCCCAGCAGATCATCGAAGGATTCCAAAACTGGCAGCCGTGGAAGTTCGCGAGACGAGCGAGGAGCTGCGCACTGATGCGCGTGCCGTAGTTGGTCGTGAATGTACCGTGGCCGGGCCAGATGCCCACCGCCTCCGGCTGCGCCATGCGCCGACACGATCCGGTCGAGCGCTTCGTCCCATGGCGCGCGCCGGAAATCGTCGGTGCGCCGATCACGGATCAGCGGATGCAGCAGGCGCGCGGGGTTGCCGATGATCTCGCGCGACGCGTGCCCTCGTATGCAGAGGAAGCCCCGACTGTCCGGATTAGCTTCATCCCCCTTGACGCCCACGAGCTTCCCGTCATGCACCTCGGCCAGCATGCCGCAGAGCGTCGGATGACAGTTCATCGGACACATCGTGCGGACGATCCTCGAGGGAACCGCGGTCATCGGTGATTCCTTGTGTCACGCGAGCCTGGAAAGGCGCTTGCTCGATGCTACAGGATCGCTCCCCGGGCGCTACGTGGACGGGCACGCCACGATTGTACCGCCAGCGAACGGCCGCTGCCGTCGGCGACTTCGCTGTACTGGCCGCAGTTGGCCGATCTCGGCCGGTCACAACGACAATCTGACACTGGCTGCCAGATCAAATCTCTTCATCGTCACTTCAACTGCCCGCTTACGCGACATCGCCGGAGGGCATGCGCTTGACCCCGGCCCGCTCCATCCGTTCCCACGCGGCCGCCAGCGAGCCTTCCGTGTCGATGGCGCGACATGCATCGTCAATCACCGCCGCCGCGAATCCCAGTTTGCGCGCGTCGAGCGCGGTCCACGCGACGCAGAAATCCGTCGCAAGCCCGCAGACGTAGACGTTATCGATGCCGCGCTCCTGCAGATAACCGCCGAAGCCCGGTCGTGGTTTTTCCGTCGGCCTCGATGAAGGCGGAATAGCTGTCGATGTTTGGGTGGTGTGCCCTTGCGCAGCACCAGTTGGGCATGCGCGACTTCGAGATCCGGGCACAGGCGCGCACCTTCGGTGCCCTGGACACAGTGGTCGGGCCACAGTATCTGCTCGCCGTAGTCAAGCGCGATCCTGTCGAAGGGTTTCTTGCCCGCATGCGAAGACGCGAACGAACGATGTCCCGCGGGATGCCAATCCTGGGTAAGCACGACATTGGCAAAGCGCTTGGCCAGGTCGTTGATGACCGGCACGACTTCGTCGCCTCTAGGAACGGCGAGGCTGCCACCCGGCAGGAATGAGTTCTGAACGTCGACGACGATCAGAACGGTGGCGTCGGGATAGCTCATGCATTTATTATCACATGGAAGAGGCGGGCGTCCCGGGCGTCGACATCGGCGCCTTCTCGGGTGTGCAGAGTCGCATTATTCATGCAGTGCATATATGATCTCGAATGAAAATTGCCGGACAGACTTTTCTTTGATGCTCGCGCGAAACCGGCGTCTGTCCCCGGTTTCGCTCTCAACCAAAAGGGGAAAACAAATGCAACAACGTCGATTCTCAGCTCTTTGTATCGCCGCCGCGCTGCCGCTGATGATGTACGGCGCCGCCGCATCAGGAAAGTCCGAGGTCAAAGGCGCGGCGATCCTCGATCACCCGTGCGGCAAGGTTGCCGTCAAGCAAATGGGGCTGACCCATGCCGGCAAGATGGAAGAGGCCAACAAGCTCACGACCAAAGAAATGCAGGAGCAATGGAAGGCCATGCCAGAGAAGGATCGGACGATGATGACGGGCATGATGAAGGGAGATGTCTCAGACAGAGGAGCAATTCTCGGCCGACATCAAGTCAAACGGGGTGCTCGTCGTCGACGATAAGGCGGCCACCTTGACCGTCAAAGAAGACGACCAAGGACAAGAGTGGCTCCAGTACTTCGACGACGACGCAGAACTTCAAGCTCGACGGAGGGCAGTGCCTGGTCAGCCGCTAGATCGCGCGAGGGGCGGACCGCGATTCAAAGACGCGCAGCGTGCTTTTCCGGCGAGGACGGTGCGGACACGAAAGAAACGACCGATGAGAGACCTTCGTCTTCATGTCGTTGCAGCGTGTGCCGCAGCGCTCATCTTGTCGGGCTGCGGCAAGGAAGAATCCGCCCCTGGTCCCGCGAAGAAGGCAGCCGTGGAGGAGAAGGTGGCGCCCTACACCTATCCGGCGCCGGTCAAGGGACACTACAAGGAGATCAACATCGGCGAGTTCGACGTCGTCGACGGAATCGCCTATCCGGCGACCGGCGGCGGAGGGACCGTGGTGTACGTCACCAGCAAGCCAATCGCCTCGCCGATGATCGCCGGATCGGCCTGCCCCATGACGCAGGCGCGCGTGCTCGCGGAAATGCGCGACGCCAGATATCTCGAAGTGACGCTCGCCAACGGGATATCGAAGTATTTCGCCGCCGGAACGTATTTCAGCGGCAGCAGCCGCGAGCAGGAGGTCGGCGGGCGCTACTGGTCGAGCAGGATGAAGCCCGATCCCGAGCGTGCGATCGGCACCGTCGACGCACAAGCGAGCAGGCGGTTTTGAATTCGATCTGCCCTTATCGAGTCCCAAGGTCGACGAGAAGTCAGCGAAAGCGACCGGACGCAAGGCAATCGGTACGACGCAACCGCGCCCAAGCCGACCGAGCAGGCGGTAACCGCGGCGTACAAGGCCATGCACGATGCGGCGCTGAAGAAGAGCCTCAAGGGACTTCTGGCGGCGCAGGGCTTCGACGCGAAGCAGATCGCGGCGATCCGCGGCTTGGACGGCATCGACGCCGACTTCACGGTGTACGCGGATCGTTTTCTCGTGCCGGGTGCTGCGGACGAGGTCACGGTCAGACCCGGCACCGGCTACGTCAGGACGGAGGAACGAACTCCAAGGGCAAGAAATTCGCGAATTTCTATCACTTCGCGCCTTGCGGCGATCACCTCGTGCTGGTCAGCATCGCCGAGAACCCGCAATAGTGGAGTGCGTCAGTCCAGTTTCGCGCCGGAACGCGGGGTCGTGCCGCTATTCGAGCGCGGACGACCATGCAGCAACCACCGCCTCCGGCAGTCTGGCCTCAGTGAACCAGCAGTAGCGGACCACGCTGATCTTTCCCGCGGCAAGGCAGGCGTTCTCGTCGCCCGGCGTGATGGTGCCGGGGCGGCCGCGTCGTATCCGGTAGCGGATATGCTCATGTGTAGCGTCGAGGATGTCGGCAGCGGCCGCGATCTTGTCGCGGCCCGTGCGCGCCTGTAGCAGCGGCGCAGGCAGCGATGGCGGCAGGTTGACGCTGAGCCAATGACCCTCGGCGGCCCAATCGCCACGACGGTTCCAGAGCACGCGCAGGAGGCAGGAGAGAGCGTCGACATCGGCAGCCCCGTCGCTTGTGGTTGCGCGCTCGCCACGGGACAGGCTGATCGCCGGCACGCCCCAGAACGTCGCTTCCTGGCGATCGCGATCGTTCCGGAGTACGCGACGTCCTCGGCGACGTTGCACTTGTCGTTGATGCCGGCGAGGACGAGCTTGGGTTTCTCTCCGCCGGCGAAAAGAATCGTCATCGCGGCGACGACACAGTCCGCCGGCGCACCCGAGCAGGCGTAGCTGCGTTCGCCGGTTCGCGTCAAGGAGAGGTCGCGATCGAAGGAAAGTTGGTGACTTGCGGCAGTCCACTCTGCGCTCGGGTGCCACGACCCAGACTTCGGCTTCGAGCGCGAGCGCGGCCCTTGCGAGGAGACCAAGGCCTGGCGAGGAGATTCCGTCGTCGTTGCAAACCAGGATGCGCATGCGAACGTGGCCTATCAGAGATCGACGCAATCGCCGGTCGAAAGATCGGCGCGCAGCCGCGGCATGTGCTGGGTCAGCCGCGCGAGCAGCGCGCGATCGCAGGAATGCCCCAGCACAATGTTTGCATCAGATGCCGCTGCGATCGCGACGTTCTCCGTCAGCGTCGGGTGCGTAGGCAGGCGGATCCACGCCGCGCGTCCTTCCGCGACCATGCGTTCGCCCGGACTGTTCGAGGGCAGGTGTCCTGTGAAGAGCGTCGCCCAACCTCGAGCGGCGGCGTCAGCGAGTATCGCGCGCGACGGGCCGCCGATCCCCATTCCGTCGTGGCAGAGGAGCGCTGCGCGCGGCAACGCATCGCCGTCGCGCCAATCGATGGCGGCATCGAGGCGCTCCATCATCCGCTGCGCGATTCCGTCGACGAGCCAGCCGCTGCCCTCGATCTGGGCACGCAGCGCGTCCCTCATTCCGGGAGCGAGCGCCATCGGTCCGGGCACGATCGCGAGGAAGCTCCCGCGGAGCGTCCGTACAGCGGTGTCGGCAGCACGCAACCATCCGGCCGGGCGGCGATCCATTCAACGATCTCGGCCGCAATCGCGCTCGCGCGGGCACATCATCGTCGCCATACGAGGCGTCGATCGCGATCGCGTGACTCCGAGGCAGTCGATCCATCTCGAAGACGGGGCTGGCAGGAACCACGTCCCCGCAGTAGTCGAAGCTCACCCGTCCGTCGTCGATTCGGCACCAGACGCCACCCGCGATGTGGCCGGAACGGCCCGTCGAAATCCGCAGCGGCCCGAGGCGCAAGGCGTCGACGCCGATCGGCAAGCGCTCGACCGCGGCACGGCGAAACAGCTCCAGGTGCTCAGGCAAGGCGTAGCTCGCGAGGCTGATCCCGGCCTCGGACTGCGTTTCCGCTGTCATGAAGATGCGCCCGTCGAAGCCACGACTGATGAGCCACCCCAGCGCCGCGACGTGATCCTCGTGTCCGTGCGTGACGGCGATTGCGTCGATCGACCTTCAACTGCGCGCGGCCGGGATTGCGGGATAGAAGTCATCGGTGCCGCGCGGCGCTGATCTTCACGCCGGCGTCGAGCAGCAGGCGATAGCCGCCGCTCTCGACGCCGAGGCAGGTTCGTCCCTTTTCCCCGAAGCCGCCGTAGAGGTCGAGCCGCATCGCTTAATCCTTCGCTGGCTCCGGAATGACCCAGCCGTCGTCAACGGCGACGTTGATCGCGGCGCCAGGCTCGACGACACAGGGCTCGGGTAGGGTCAGCTGCAGCAGCAGATCGGGGCTCGCCTCGATCTGCGCCTCGACGTGAAAAATAGCCGCCACGATAGATGGCGCTGGCGACGCGGGCCCGCACGCCCTGCGCGTCAGGCGCGACGATGCGCAACGCGCTGGCGCGCAAGCAGGCGCGCGCGGTGCGTTCCGGCCGTTGCGCTCTCGCGCGTCGCATACGCACTCGGTATCCGAAGAGGTCCGTCTCGCAAGTTGCATCGTCCTCGTTCGAGAGAACGACCACCGGCACGACCACTGCCTTCGCCGATGAAGCTCGCTACCATTTCGTCAGCAGGCTCGCGATAAAGCTGTGCAGGCGTCGCGACCTGCAGCACCCGACCCTTGTCCATCACCGCGATGCGATCGGACAGTGCCATGGCTTCGGCCTGGTCGTGCGTGATGTAAATCATCGTGGTCCCGGTGCGCTCGTGAAAGCGCGAGAACTCGCGCTCCATCGATGCGTGCAGATGGACGTCGAGATTGGCCAAGCGGCTCGTCCAGCAGCACCAGCGATGGCTCCGTGACCAGGACATCGCGCCAGCGCGACGCGCTGTCGCTGTCCACCGGAGAGCATCGCCGGACTCCGGTCGGCGAAAGCCATCGAGCTCGACCAGCGAAAGCGCCGATGTCACACGGCGCGCGCGCTCGGGTCCTGACGCCAGCCACGTTCAGGCCATACGCGACGTTCTCGGCGACCGTCATGTGCGGCCATAGCGCGTACGACTGGAACACGATACCGATCCGGCGTCGCTCGGGCGGCACCTGGCGCTCCGGGCGTCGAAACGACCGCGTCGCCGATCAGGATGCGGCCGGCATTGGGCTTTGTCGAAGCCGGCAATCTGCCGCAACAGCGTTGTCTTGCCGCAACCCGATGGCCCGAGGATCGCGACGAACTCGCCGTCGTCGACGTCGAGCGAGACGTCGTCCAGCGCGCGAAACGCACCGTACAGTTTGCTGACGCGGTCGATCGTCAATCTCGCCATGGAAGCACGCCTGGGGGCAGCCTGCCGGCCATCAGCAGCGTCGAAAGCATCAGTGCAATGCTGACGACCACCGTCAGCACGCCCAGCGCGGCGGCATAGCGTCGAGTCGCCGCCTTGCTGAAACGAAAAGAACACGACGCCCAGCGTCTCGGAGCCGGACGACCAGAGCAGCGCCGAGACCGTCAGCTCGTTGAAAGCGGTCAGGAAGATGAGCAACGCACCCGCGGCGGCAGCGGGCGCCACCAGCGGAAGGATGATCGTGCGCAGACGTCGCAGCAGGCGCGCACCCGCGATCTGCGCCGCCTCCTCCAGCGTGCGGTCGAGCTGGTGATAGCCGCTGATCACCGGACGCAAGCCCAGCACCAGAAAGCGCGCGAGGTAGCAGAAGAGGATTATCCAGACGGTGTTGTAGATCGACACGCCGACGAGTGGCAGCGGCTTCAGGAACAGCAGGATCGCCGCGATCGCGAGCACCACGCCGGGCAGCGCGTACGGGCACCTCGGTGACCAGGTTGACCACGCGCAGCAGCCGTGAGCGGCGCCAAACCAGAAAGTACGCGAGCGGTATCGCGAACAGCACGATCGCGATTGCCGCCGTCGCCGACAAGCCGAAGCTGTTGACCGAGCGCGCGCTTGGCGGCCGCGTGATCGAACAGCACGAAGCGATAGTTGTCGAGCGTCGCCGTAGCGAGGTTGAGCGTCACGCCGACCGCGGGCACGAGCGACGTCAGCACCAGTGCAACCATGGGGAGCGCCAGCACCAGGAACGACAATGTCCACAGCGCCACTTCGACCGGCAGACGCCAGCGCCGCAATTCGAACGGGCTCGCTGCCACCGACGCGGTGCTGATGCGAAAGTCGCGACCGCTCAGTAGCGCATCCTGCGCCACGATGCCGATCACCGCGATGAAGCCGATCAGCACCGACAGCACGGCGACCTCGGACAGCGCGCCGGGCCCGAGGCCCGCGAGTCGCTGATAAATGAGCGTCGGCAGCACCAGGTAGTTGCCGGGAATGCCAAGCAGAGCGGGGATGCCGAAGTTACCCAGGCACGATACGAAGCAAAGCGCCACACCGGCAAGAAGAGGCGGCTTCATCAAGCGGCAACACGATCGTGCGCATCACCCTCAAGGGCCCGGCGCCGCCGGACAGACCGGCCTCGATCAGCTCCCGAGGCAGCGTCCGTAGCCCCGCGCGCAGCGTCAGGAAAACGAGCGGCGCGTACTGGACGCCGAGGACCAGGATGATGCCCTCGGGCGAGTAGAGCGGATTTCGACTGCCCAGACGGCGGCGCGGCGCCGAGCATTTTCAAGCAGCGGGCTCGACGGCCCGAAGAGCTGCAGCCATGCGAGGCGCCACCACCTGCGCCGCAAGCAAGAGCGGCATGACGAAGCAGAAAACGTAGACGTTGCGGTGGCGGATGTCGGTCAGCGTCACGACCAGCGCGACGGTTCCGCCGATGAGCACCGCGAGCAGGGTGCCGCCCAGCGCGGTCACGAGGCTGTGACCCGTTGCCGTCCAGGTCGTCGGGCTCGACAGGACGCGTCGCCAGCGCTTCCGTCGACAGTGCTCCGCCGGGTGCGATCCCCTCGAGCAGCAGGCGCGCGATGCGGCAGCACCGACAACACGGCGACGACGATCACCAGCCACCAGAGCAGCGCGTAATCCTCGATACGTCCGCGGCCGTAATCCTCGATAGGCCCGCGCGTGCCCGCTGCGTCAGCCATGTAATCCGTTAGCCCGCAACGACGCAATGAAACATGACCAAGCTTTTAGTTGCCGAAGAGCTCGGCGAAACGCTTCAGGTTCGTGCTGTTCGATTGCACGACTTTCGGGATGTCGGTCGGCATCAGGTTGATCTTCGCGCCGGCCGGATACCAGGACGGCATGCCCACGCTGGCCCTGGCGGGATGCTAGCCCATCGAGACGGCGAGCTTCTGCCCTTCATCGGACAGGATGAAATCGACGAACGCCGCGCGCCGCGGCGGCGTTCTGGGTGGTCTTCAGGATCGCCACCGGCTCGGTCACCGCAGGAAGGCCTTCCGACGGGAAAGATGAAATCGATCGGCGAGCCCTTGGCCTTGGCGTTGAACGCCATGAAATCGACCAGGACGCCGTACGACTTTCTCGCCGTTCGCGACCGCGGTCATCACCGCGCCGTTGCCGCGCACCGCGACCGCGTCGGCAGCCTTCAGCTTTTCGAAAAATCCCCAGCCGAGATCGGGACGACTGGTCATCGTGCCCAGCATGATCGCCGCCGCGCCGGAATACAGCGGGCTCGGCATCGCGATCTGGCCCTTGTACTCGGGCTTCGCCAGATCCGCCCACGAGGTGGGACGGAGCTTCGCCGCGGTGTTCACCGCGATTCCGGTCGTGATCAGCTTCGAGCCGAAATAGGTCCTGTCCGCATCGTAGGTGCCTGCTTCGAGGCCCTCTACCTTCGCCTGCGCGATAGTTGAGCAGACGCGAGTCTTTTTCCAGCGCTTCCATTGTCGCGGCGTCGGCGAGCAGCAGCACGTCGGCCCGCGGCTGGCCGCCGGCGAACTCGGCCGCGAGCTTGCCCATCACCTCGGTCGTGCCCGAGCGGAACACTTCGACATCCACGCCCGGCTGAACGCGCTTGAACGCGGCGACCGTTTGCGACGCATCGCGCTCCGGTTGCGAAGTGTAGAGAACGAGCTTGCCCTTGATCTCCTGGGCTGCGGTGGGGCCCGCCGCGAAAACGGACGCGACGAGCGCGGCCGCGACGAAGCTGCTGCGCGATACAAGGTTCATGCTTGCTCCTCCGAAGAATGCCCGCCTCGCGTCTTGAGCATTGCGAGCGGTCGATCTTACAGTGTGGCGCTACGCTTCGCCGTCCGGGTGGATCCAGGCGACAGCGGTACCGACGGGTGTGGGCTCGCCGGTGATCTGCGCCAGGTCGCGGATAATACCGGTGCCCGGCGCCTCGACTTCCATCATCGCCTTGCCCGTTTCCATGTCGAACAGGATGTCGCCTTCCTGCACGCGGTCGCCCTCGGCAACTTTCCAGGCGACGATGACGCCGGATTCCATGTCCATGTCGACCTTCGGCAGGATCACCTCGATCGCCGCCATCACGCCTTTCCTTCGCGGACCAGACGCCGGGCGGCGCGGACGATGTCGTCTTCCTGCGGCACCGAGGCCTTTTCCAGAGCCGGGTTGTACGGGATCGGCGCGTCGGCGCCGCCGAGCCGAGCGATCGGCGCTACCAGCGCATGGAAGACGTCGCTTTCCGCGATCATCGCCGCGATCTCCGCGCCGATGCCCATCGTCTTCACGCCTTCGTAGACGACCAACAATCGGTGCGTCTTGCGCACGCTCTGCGGCGATGGTGCGGAAGTCGATCGGGCGTAAGCACCGCAGGTCGACAATTTCCGCATCGATGCCCTCTGCCGCGAGGCGCTCGGCGGCGGCCGCGGCGCGCAGCGCCATGATCGATGCGGCAACGATCGTCACGTCGCGACCTTCGCGACGCACCGCCGCCTCGCCGATCGGCACCCGATAGGCTCCGCCGGCACCGGTCCCTTGGTCTTGTAGAGGAGCTTGTGCTCGAAGATCAATACCGGGTTCGGATCGTCGATCGCGGCGAGCAGCAGGCCTTTGGCGTCGTGTGGCGTGGACGGCTGCAGCACCTTGAGCCCCGGCACATGCGCGAACCACGCTTCGAGACTCTGGCTGTGCTGTCCCGCGGCGCCGGTGCCCGAGCCACCCGGCAGACGCACGACCATCGGTACGCTCGCCTTGCCGCCGAACATGAAACGGATTTTCGCCGCCTGGTTGACGATCTGCTCCATCGCCAGCGTGACGAAGTCGGAGAACTGAATCTCCAGCACCGGCTTCATGCCGGTCAAGGCGGCGCCGACCGCCGCGCCGGCGAGACCGAGCTCGCTGATCGGCGTATCGATCACCCGTTCCGGACCGAATCGCTGCAACAGGTCGCCCGAAACGCCGAATGCACCGCCATAGACGCCGACGTCCTCGCCGAACAGGAACACGCGCGGGTCTGCTTCCATCGCCTGGGCGAGGCCCTCGCGTATCGCTTCCGCGTATGAGAGCAGCCTGACGCCGACGGCAGCGCCGCGCGGCGAGCTCAGCCGGCATAGACGTCCCGCGTCAGCTGCGCCGGGTCGGGATCGGAGCTCGCCTTGGCGAAATCGAGCGCTTGTTCGATCTCGGCTGCGCCTGTTTTTCGAGATCGGCAAGCTCGGCCGCGTCGAATCGTCCGTGCGCGACCAGCTCGCTTTCCAGGCGCCGGATCGGGTCGCGCTTGCGCCACGCCTCGATCTCTTCCTTGGTGCGATACAGATTGCGGTCGCTCTTCGAGTGCCCCCGCAGTCGATACGTCTTGCATTCGACGAGCGATGGTCCGCCGCCGCTGCGCGCGCGGCTCACCGCGGCAAGCGACGCCGCGGCAACCGCGGGCAGATCGTTGCCGTCGACGGCAACCCCCGGCATCGCGTATGCGCTCGCGCGGTCGGCGACGTTGGGCACGGCCATCGCCAGCGCGATGTCCATCGACATGCCGTACTTGTTGTTCTCGCAGAGGAAGACAACCGGGAGCTTCCAGATCGAAGCCATGTTGAGCGCTTCATGGAACGCGCCCTCGTTGGCGGCGCCGTCGCCGAAGAACACCATGCAAATCCGGTCCTGCTTTTGCGCCTTGATGCTCATGCCGACGCCTACCGCGATCGGCAAGCCGCCGGCGACGATTCCGTTTGCGCCGAGGTTGCCGCTTTCAATGTCGGCGATATGCATCGAGCCGCCGCGCCCGTGACAATAGCCGTTCTCCTTGCCGAAAAACTCGGCGAGCATCCTTGCCGGGTCCGCGCCCTTGGCGATGCAATGACCGTGACCGCGGTGCGTCGAAAGAATGTAATCGTCGGCGCGCAACGGCAGGATAGCGCCGACCGCGCTCGCCTCCTGGCCGATCGACAGGTGCATCGTTCCGTGGATGAGCCCGCGCGCGTAGCTTGCCTCGGCGGTCTCCTCGAACCTGCGTATCAAATGCATCTTTTTCAGCGCGCGCGAGAGCGTCGCCTGGTCGAGCGCCGCGAGCTCGGGGCGCTGCGGTGGGCCAGCGCCGGGCATCGATGTGGCGGATAGGATCTGAGGCTCCTGAGACGATCGGGACTTTGCGTCAGGCTGCCGCGGCGACGCGGACCCAGTCGTCCTGTGCGCGGCGCACCTGCACAATCTGCAGGCGCTCGTCGGGCGCACAGTTGGCGTAGGTCAGGTAATCGCCTGAGGCGATCTTGCGAGTCACCTTGGCGCCTTGCGCGAGCCCCAGTGGCAACGCATTGAAGGCGATCGCATCGGTGCGCGACAACGCAAATCCGCGATAGCAGTACTCGCCGATCGCATCCAGCGTCTCGCCCGGAGCGAGATTGCGCTTGGCCCGTGCGCCGACTTCCGCCGTGGGCACCGGCAGCGGCCGCATGTGACTCTGACCGTATATCACCGCCGCTGCGGCCGACAGCGGAACTTCGAGGCTGGTCAAATGATACGGTCGAAAGAATGTGTAATACGGACCATCGCCGAGCTGCAGGTCGCTCATCCGCTCGCGCAATCGCGGATGGCGCATCTCCGCCACCGCGAACACGCCTGGCGCCACGCCGCGCGCCACGGTGAAATCGACCACGCCCTTGCGCGACAAGAGTCCGCCCTCTTCGCGCGGGCAGAAGACCTTGTGCAGCGAGTCGACCGCAACTGACGGACCGTGCATTCCTGGAACGTCCGGCACCAAGCCTGTCGCGTTGGCGAGCGCGACCATTTCCACCATCGTCTTGGAACCGTCGACGAACTCGACCAGCATGCGCGGATTCATGTTGCGCCGCGCCGCCTCGTCGACATAAGCGTCCGGTGTTGCATCGGTTCGGAACGCGTTGTTCTTGCCCTTGCCGGCGGCGACGATCGGGTAGCCCAGGCCGCGCAGGAAGTTGACGAGCTCCATGGTCGAGCTCGGCTCGTCGCCGGCGCCCAGGGTGTAGACCACGCCCGCTTCCGAGGCCTTGGTCGAAAGGTACGCGCCGATGGTGACGTCGGCCTCGACGTTCATCATCACGATGTGCTTGCCGGCCGCAATGGTGCAAAGCGCCACCTCCGCGCCGACGTTGGGATTGCCGGTGGCATCGATGATGACGTCGACGCCTTCGGCGGTGCAGACATCGCGATAGGACGCGCATACGGCAAGACGGCCGCGGGCGATCGCGCGCGCCGCCCCAGCCGCATCGTCGACAAGCTCGGGCGCGCGCGGACCGTTGCCGGCGATCGTGCGCGCAGCGAATACGTTTTCGGGAACGGCGTCCGCGGCGGCGACAACCTCGATGCCCTGCATCAGGTCGGTCTGCACGATGATGTCGGTTCCCATCTGCCCGGCGCCGATCAGGCCGATCCTGACCGGCCGCCCTCCCGCGCTCGGCGCTCCAAGCCTTCGGCGATCGAGCCGCCGGGCTGTTGCGGGGATTTCCGTGACATGCGTTCTCCTGGTATGGGCCTGCCTAACGCGCGTCGGGCAGTAGCCTGAACATTTGTAACACCTTAGACCCTGTCTCCACTAGATATTTCGCCAGGGACTCCTAGAAGACCGTCAGCGCGCGCAGCTCCGGAGCAAGCACAGCGATGTCGGTGCTCGTGGCCATGGAGTCATCCCAGGACATTCGACCTACAGCTTGCCGACGTACTGCAGTGCTGTAAATACCAGCCCGCCGATCAGGCAGGCAGCGCCGAAGACCGTGGCGACGATCAGCAGGAACAGGGCTCCGGCGTAGGGCCGCGCAAAGATCAATTCGACTCTCGACACATCGCTCGTGGGAGCGATGCCGGTGACGCGCAGCCGGTAGACGCCGGGATGCCCAACTTCGAATTGACGGATCGAGGTGCTCACCGTAGAGAATCCCGACGTCGTTGTGCGGAAAATAACCGGCGACGAGCGCACGTCGCTTCCATTCGTCCCGTCGCGCAGCGCGAAGCCGGCGTGCAGCAGCGCCATGTTGAAACGCGGATGCTCGATGTGCAGGACGTAGCTCCCCGCCTGGTTGAACGTCACATCGGCTTCGGTCGCGGCGGGAAGGCGTGCGACCTCGGACTCGCGCAGCAGCCGAAGGATGCGCGTGATGCTGAAAAAAGCACCGCCGCGCCCAGCGGCATTGCGCAAATCGTCAGCGCCATGAGCCACGGATGCATGTCTGAAAAACTAGACCAGTCTTAGACGATTCGCAAGCACGCGGTCACCAGCGGTCGGTCCGACGAACGGCGAGCTTAGAAGCGCACAATGGGCAATGACTCAACGACCTACACTCGGAATCGCGCTCGGCAGCGGCTCGGCGCGCGGCTGGGCGCATATCGGGGTGCTGCAGGCACTGACCGAAGCGGGATTCGCACCCGATTTCGTTGCCGGCTGCTCGATGGGGGCGATGGTAGGCGCTGCATTTGCTGCCGGACGTATCGAGCAGCTGGAAGCCTGGGCGCTATCGCTGGACTGGAGACGCGTCGTCGGGCTCGCCGACGTCGGCTTGCGCGGCGGCCTGATCAAAGGCGACCGTCTGCTCAATCTGTATCAGGGGCAGTTTGTCCAGTGCCCGTTTTCCGAGCTGTCCGTGCCGTTCGCGGCGGTTGCCACCGATATCGCCACCGGACAGGAGGTTTGGCTCCGCGACGGCAAAGTGTCGGATGCCGTTCGAGCTTCCTGCACCGTGCCCGGTTTGTTCAGGCCCGTGTTGCGCGACGGCCGCTACCTGATCGACGGCAGCGTGGTGAACCCGATACCTGTTTCACTCTGTCGCGCCATGGGAGCGGAGGTCGTGATCGCCGTCGATCTTGGCACTCATAGGGCCAGAAGGTTTCCGCTCGAGTCTCGGCAGGCATCGACAGCGAAACCTCGCCGTGGGTTTTTCAACATTCTCGGCTCGCCGCCGCCGCCCGAAGTGCGGCCGCTGCCCTCCATCACGGATACCTTGCTGGGCGCCATCGACATCATGCAGGAGCGCATCGCGCAGGCGCGGCTGGTCGGCGAAGCGCCCGAGGTGCTGCTCACGCCGAGTCTCCGGACACTTCGGCCCGTTCGAGTATCATCGGGCCGCGCTGTCGATCGCTGCCGGCCGCGAGGTCGTGGCCGAGATGCTGCCTGCCATCCGACTTGCGCTCGCGGCCTGACGGTAATCGCGTTGTATCTGTCCGATCGCATCGAGGGCAACCACGATGAAACGCTGCTGCAGAATTTTTACCGCTTCTTCGGTGCTGGCATTATTCCTTGGTGCCGCCGACATTTTGGCGCAGCCGGTTCCGGCTATGCCGATGTGCGGTTCTTCGCCCCAACCGCCGTTCTGCAATGCCGTGCGAGGCGATCGTGCGGAAGGTTGGCCCACGCAGAGTCGCTCCGAGGTCATGGCGCAACATGGCATGGTGGTCACCAGTCAGCCGCTGGCCGCGCAAGCCGGCTTGCGAATGCTGATGCAAGGCGGCAACGCAATCGACGCCGCGGTGGCAACATCGGCAGTGCTGAGCCTGGTCGAGCCGATGTCGGTCGGCGTCGCGTCGGACCTCTTTGCAATTATCTACGTCGCCAAGGAACGCAAGATTTACGTTCTGAACGCCAGCGGAACGGCACCGACCGGCGCCACGATCGAGCGCTTCAACAAGCTCGGCTACCAATGGAATCCAGCCAATTGGGGGCCCACTTCCGGCATGCCCATCTACGGAATTTTGCCGGTGACGGTTCCCGGCACGGTCTGGGGCTGGGAAGCAGTGCAGAAGCGCTTCGGCAAGCTGACGTTCAAGGAGGTCCTCGAGCCTGCCGCGACGTACGCGGAAAACGGATTCCCTGTTTCCGAACGCATCGCGAGCGAATGGCGCTTGCCTAATGCACTGCCGCTGGAGGCGTGTTGCAAGCAGCAGGACCCCGATTCCATCAAGACCTGGTATGTCAACGGCAAGCCTCCGGTGGCCGGCCAGATGTTCACGAATCCAGACTTGGCGCGGACCTTCAGGTTGCTGCAGGCGCACGGGTCGGACGCGTTTTACAAGGGCGAGATCGCGAAGGCCATTGTCGCCAAGTCCGACGCGCTCGGTGGAACGATGACCCTCGCGGACCTTGCAGGTTACAAGGGCGAGTGGGTCGAGCCTGCCGCGAGCACGTATCACGGCTTCGATGTTTTGGAGTTGCCGCCGCCCTCGCAGTCATGGGCAACCGTCGAGATGCTCAACATCCTCGAAGCGTGCGTCCCGAAGTGGGTCCCGGGTCAAACACTCGCGAGCCTCGGTCCCGCGAATGCGAAGTATTGGCACCTGCTCGTGGAAGCGAAGAAGCTCGCCTATGCGGATCTCTATCGATACAACATCGGAGGGCGGGTGCCTCGCTACGGTTTCTTCCGCGATCCGCGGTAGATCCCGCGGCGTAGCGCACCGCCGCACTCGGCCAGCCGCGCCAGCGCGGCTGCGGCCTCCCGGCGGGCATCCGCCACCGCGCCTCCCCGGGACCGCGGAGCAGTCGCGCGTGTTGGCCACCGCCTTGGCCACCGTCCTGGTCATCCCCCGTCATACACTTTATGGTCGCAGCCACCACTGAGCAGTTTTCGAACGTATGAGCGAGAAACCGATCAACCGTCTGCTTGGCGCGGTGTGGCCGACGTCCTGCGCATGGTAGTCGAAGAGCATGGCAGCGTGTACCGTGGCCGACATCTGGGGCGAGCGAACTTCCTATTCACCAGGCCTGGCCCGTACGAGTCGACCTGCGTCGCGGGATCCGGTCTCCAAACAGCCCAGCTTCAAGTCCGGTGCCAGACGCTTTGTACCGCGCCATCACCGGGGAGGCGCTTGATCGTGCATCTGTCCTCAGGTTCTGCGTCTCGTGGAGACCGGTTTGCGCGACTTTCTTGCCAACTCGTACCGGCAGATAACGCTGATGGTCACGCTCCGACGAGCCCGACGTAAAGCAGACCTGTCAGCAATTCGCGGCTCAATGCGACCACCATGCAGGGGAGCAGTTGAGGCCATTCACGGCGCGGTATGGCTCGCATCCATCCGGCGAACGCGAGCGGTTCATGCCAACGGCGCTTTCCAGCACACGGTGCGGCGGGCTTGAACTCCTTCGCGATCTTCATGATCTGTACCTGTTGGCCGGCTTCTCGGACATGGCGTGGACGCTGGTCGGACAGGCCGCCCAAGGGGCGCGCGCGACCGAGAGGCTCATTCGTACAGTCGACGACTGCGCCAAGGAGACAAGGGCCCAGCAGCAGTGGCTGACCACGCGGCTGCAGGCGGCTGCGCCACGAGCGCTGGTCGTTGTTGACTGACTCTACCAGTCGGAGTAGGGCAGTCGGTGCAGAGGATCTCGGCCCTCGGGCTATGGGGCCGAGGAGGTCGTAGGTCGGACTCCAACGGATCGTCTGCATAGGACCCGATGCCCGGTATCGCCGGGAATGGTGCGCCTGACTCCCAGATGCGATAGGACAGCAGTGGAAAACAAACAGAGTGCTGCTGCTGAATTTGATCAGTTGACCGCAGGCACGACAAGTCGGCGGCGAGGAGGTTGCATCGATGGTGCTCGAGGTCACTGCCACTCCGATCTTGGTCGTGATGGGCGTGGCCGGTACCGGCAAGTCCACCGTGGCTGGGCTGCTGGCGGGAGCAGCTCAATTGGGAACTGCAGGAGGGAGATGACCTTCATCCGCAGGCGAATGTCGCGAAGATGGCGGCGGGTATTCCGCTGACTGATGACGATCGATGGCCATGGCTTGATGCAATTGCCGCCTGGATGAAGAAGAAGACCCTACGCGGAGAACCGGGAATCGTCACCTGTTCCGCTTTGAAACGCAGTTATCGCGAGCGGCTGCGGGGCCCGAATGTGATCTTCGTATTCCTCAATGGCACGCGGGAGGTGATCGAGGCTCGGCTGACGAGCAGGTTGCACCACTACATGCCTCCTGCGTTGCTCGACTCCACAGCTGGCAACGCTGGAGCCGCCGACGTCGGATGAGAACGTGCTGGAGGTCAACCTCGCAGGTACGCCGGGTGAGGAAGTGGCAGAAGTGCTGCACGCCTTGGAGGGCAGGATCAGCCCACAGCCCGGACCGCCCGGGGAGGTCAGCAAGACTCCTGAGAGAGTTCAGATTCCGACCTGTGCGGACTTTCAGAGAGCCGGCCTCCAACCGCGCTCGGCGGCGACCTGAGCGCGTACGGCGGGGGCGACTTCTTCGGCGAAGCGCGGAAGTTGATCTTCGCCGTCGCCCCAGAACATGAAGGTGTCGAAGCCGTAGCCGACGGCAAGATCGGTGAGCTCATCGACCCATTGGTCGACTGGACCGCGGAGCAGGCCCATGCGCCCCCGTCGGTGATCTGGCCGTTGACGTTGAGTACGCGCCGGACGTCCGCGGGATCGCGGCCAGCCGCGGCTGCGGCATCGTCGATGCGGGCCGCACCGTCGCGAAGGAAACTTGTCTCGCCACGCAACGACGGCACCCACCCATCCGCAAGTCGGCCGGCAAGCCGCAGCGCCCGCGGACCATAGAGCGCCGAGCCAGATGCCAATCGGATGGACCGGGACGGGGCCCGAGTGCGCCCGCCGAGGCGATAGTGCGCACCTTCGAAGCGCAGGTTTCGCTCTCCGCTCCAGATCAGGTGGATGACCTGGATCGCTTCCTGGAGGGCGGCGAGCGCGTCGCGCGGCTCGCGCCGCGGGCCGCCGTACGCCTCGATGGCATCCCAGAAGCTTCCTGCCCCCAGTGCCAGCTCGAATCGGCCGCCGCTCAGCACATCGAGGCTCGCCGCCGCCTTGGCCATGACCGCGGGCGGGCGCAGCGGCAGATTCGCCACGTCAGGAAAGAAGCCCACCCGGGTGGTGACGGCAGCAATCGCGCCAAGCAGGGTCCAGGTGTCGACGAAGCGTCGCTGGTAAGGAGTGATCTTGAATGCCGATCCAATCCAGGCCACGGGCCTCGATCTCCCGGGCGCTGTCGAGCAGCGGATCGGCGGCGTTGGGAATGAGGAAGTATCCGAATGTCACGTCACGGCCGTAGTCAGGCACCGTCACACGCTATCTCCCGGGCCGGGCGCACGATGCGCAGCGCCGCGCAGCAGACTGTAAGGCCAGAAGCGGATCAAGACAGGAGAAACGCCAATGGGACTGCTGCAAACCGTCCGCTTTGCGCTCCAGCGCGTACGCGGCAGAGCCTGCGGTGCAATGTACCGCACCTTGATCAAATCCACGACGTCACACCACTGTCGACGGGCTGCCAGCAGTGCCTGGAGCTGGGCGACACGTGGGTGCATCTGCGGATGTGCATGACTGACGGCCAGGTGGGGTGTTGCGATTCCTCGAAGAACAAGCATGCGAGCCGCCATGCGCGCGAGCACGCCCCTGAGCACCAGATCGTTCGCTCGCTAGAGCCCGGCGAGGACTGGCTGTGGTGTTACAACCGACGAGACACTGTTGCAAGCTCCGGGCCCGAAGCGTACGGCGTAGACCTCCGAGATGAAGGAGACAACATGGCTCAACCGGTGCTTTTGGCCGTGGACGCAACCTCAGCAGCACGAGGATCCATACGCATCCGAGGAGCGCCACTGCCGCCGCGATGCCGAAGGCGAAGGGGATGCCGCTCAGCCTGAGCCGCCAGCCCGAGCAGCATCGGGCCGCCGCCCATCGCAAGATCGAGAAACACACTTGCCGTACCCGAGGCGGCACCCCGTTCGCCTGGTCGCTGCGGTTGCGAAGATCGCAGAGAAGAAAGCCGGCGTGCTGAGCGTGACGCCAAGAGGCCAACACGCCCGCACCGAGGGTGACGCCGATCGGTATGTTCCAGAGTGCCATGATCAGCAGGCCGCTGCCGATGATCATCAGTGCGACGGCACCCAACCAGAGCGGCGGGAATCGGTCCAGAAATCGAGCGAGCGACAACCTGCCGGCGACGACGACCAGGCCGTAGACGAACAGCGGTGTGCTTGTCGGCATGAGTCCCACCGCGTTGGCCTGCAGAGAACCGAAGGCGAAGAGCGCTCCCATTGCGACCACGGAGGCGAAGAAGCCGAGCGCGGGCGGGACCGCCTTCCAGTGAATCAGCTTTGCCGGACGGTCCGTCGGCGCGGCCGACCGGACGTTAGTGATCTTGGCAGCGACAGCCGCGGCGATAAGCGAGAGCATCGCAGCGCCATACCAGGCGGCGCTGAAGCCGGCGATCCTCACCAGCAGCTCACCCAGCGGCGGCCCAAAGGCCAGGCCGAGATAGAGACCGAGCGAGTTGTAGCTGGTCGCTTCGCCGATCCGGCTTGGTGGTGCCAGGTCGATGAGCGCCGCGATCGAGGCCACGAAGAATGCGGCTTCGGCCACCCGAGAAGCAGGCGCAGCAGCATCACCAGTGCAAGGCTCTCGGCGTACGCGGTGCCGAGCATGCCGAGTGCGCTGAGCAGCGCGCCGCCGACAAGGAGGGGACGCCGACCGCGTGTGTCCGCCAGGCGGCCTGCAAAGGGCCGCAGGATAAGGGCGGAAACGGCAAAGGCTCCGAACGCGAGCCCGGCTCCAGACTTGTCCGAACCGACTGGCCCAGTCACCCAGAGCGGAAGAGTGTAGATCGCGACGCCGACGGAAGTGAAGTACGCGACGTCAGCAACCGATCAGTCGGACGAAGGCGCCGGTTACCAGTCGTTCGCGGGTGTCGGGTCGGGTGCGGGCCGTGAAAAGCGTCACGACAGCAGTCTGAGCGCGTGATCGCCCTCGTCGGCATGGGCAGAACTACCCAAATTGTTGACCGCAGTTCACGGGCTGCGCGAAGTGATCGAAGGCAAGCGCGAGGACGATGTTGGTGATCGTGATGATCAATGCAAGAGCGACAACGATGCGCTCTCCGGGAGTCCCGGGCCGTTTAGGATGTCCGCCGCCAGCCACCTAGCAGGAGGGTCGCCATGTCAGTCGCCGAAACGAAGTTCGAACCAGCCACCGTGAACGTTAGGACCAAGATCTCGGCGCTGTGGACGTCGATGCTGTTCGTCTTTGCCTACGTCGATCTCTTCAGCCTCTACCGACCCGACTTCCGGGCGGACCTCGAAGCCGCTGAGGTCGGTGGGTTCACCGTCAACCAATCATTCCTTCTCGGAACCACTGCGTATGTCGTCATCCCTAGCCTGATGGTGTTCTCCACACTCGTCCTGCAACCGCGACTCAACCGAGTCGCCAATATCGCGCTGGGCATCGTGTACATCGTCACGATCGTTATTGGTGCTGTCGGCGAGTGGAGCTACTACATCCTCGGCAGCGTGGTCGAGGTTGCCATGCTCGCGGCCATCGTCTACTACGCATGGACCTGGCCGAAGCAGCACCCACCGCCTCCCGACCCGGATGAGAGCGCTACAACGCCCGAGGTAATAGCCCAGCACACGCATCACAACGCATCGCGCCCACAGCTCGACCTCCGAGACTCGGTGATCAGTTCTGCCCAGATTGATCAAGAAGTCCGTGCTGCATGGCAAACATGGCGGCTCCGGCGCGGGTCGAGCGCCGATCTTGAGATAGATGTCCTGAACGTGGTGCTCGACGGTACGCCGGGAGAGCACAAGCCGTTCGGCGATCTCTGCGTTGGACGAGCCACGTGAGACTAGTCGGAGCACCTCCAACTGGCGTTCGGTCAGGGTCCGCTGGGCGGCTGCGCCGAACCGCCCGGCGAAGGCCGGCGGCCTCAATCACGGCGCTCGCGGCGTCGGGGTCGAGCCGCCCAGCCTTGGCCTCGGCCTCGAGCCGGTCGGCGGCACGCGCCGGAGCCAGCGCCCGCCGGTACGGGCGATCCTCGATCAGCCGTCGGTACGTATCGGCATCATGGCCAGGACGCGTGCCGGCATCGACAGCTGCGCCGATGGTGGCACCCTCGGTGGTAGCCGCTGCCATCGCAGCGTTCGTGGTGCTGGCCCGCAAGGGTGGCCAGTCGCGCCGAGGGGAGGGATGCGAGCGATGATCCGTTCGCTGTGATAGGCGTGCAGCCGCGCCTGGTCCCGCTCGGTGGTGCTCAGCGGGCCGGGCTTGTCCCAGATCGAGCTGGCCACGCCGACTCGTCCAAGATCATGCAGATATCCCGCGACGCGTAAGGTGTCTGTTTCCTCACGTAGACCGAGCATTCCGGCAGCGGCGGCTGCAAGATCACCAACTCCCGCAGAATGGCCATGCAGCCAAGGACTTTTCAGATCGACCAGATTGCCGAAGGTCCGCGCCACCTCGGCCAGCTCGGCCTTCTCCACCCGGCGTACGGGAGCCGGCTCAGCGTCGAGCACCGCTTGGTAGGCATCGACATCGTCGAGATCGGCGAGCAGCTCATCGACATGCGTGATCAGCAACTCAGCGATGTCCGGATCCAGCTGGGTGCCGGCGCGCCGCCGGACCTCCGCGATGGCGACATCGGCGTTGGCATGAGAGCCGAACATCACCGCGGTCAGGGCGACCTGCATGATTCGGGCGGTCAGCGGGATCGCCTCGCCCGCTGCACTCGGGAAACCCTTGCCATCCCACTGCGCAAACATGTGCCACAGGCCAACCTGCACCGGTTCCGGGAGCCCGAGCCCTAGCGAGGCCGCGCGAGCCACCTCGCAGGTCGCTGCTGGCCCTCGGACTGCATTCGCCCAGCAGTGACGACAGTCGTCGCCAACACTCTCGCCTTCGATCTGCCCGTCGCGTTCGGCCACTCCGGGAATCCAGACGCGCCAGAGGTCCTGCGGCTCACCGGAGCTGCTCAGAAAGTTCACTCGCGTCGTGACGATGTCGTCGCCCCAGACCTTCGCCACTTCGTGCGCGTACGCCAGTGCAGCCCAGGTGCTGCAGCAGCGCGGTGTAGAGCACATCGCTGCACCTCCGGCTCGGTGCAGCCGAGGATTCGAGCGAGGCGCGTCGCTACCAGGCAGCGCTTCAGCGACTCCTCAGAGGTGATCCCGTTCCGATGTCGGTGACCAGCGAGAGGCCGCCCAGCAGTTCCAGCATCCGGAACACGCGTTCAGCATCGCATAGATCAGTGGGCGGTCTCCCTGTGATTTTCCAGGGTGGTGAGCCTGAGTGCTATGGCCCTGAGCGGTTGATGGGCCTAATCGGTCGACGAGATCAGCCCGATGATCAGCTTTGCAGCCTCGCCGTCCTTGAGGCCTTGATGCGCCGAGCGACTGCCAGGTCTCGAAGGCGACGGCGTGCAGCCGATCGCGGCACGGCGCAGTCGGGAGCGGCGCGGCCAGCCGGTGTCCAACACTTCGGCAACAGTCCGCGGATATGACTCGATGCCGGCGCGGATGGCGGGCGGCATCACAGCGAGATCGCGCAGGAGATTGGCCCGCATCGCTTCCGAGGAGCGGTACCAGCCGTAGAGCGCAGGCAGTGCCGTCTTGAGCCGATCATGCGGGATCAGGAATCGCAGCCCATTGACCCGGATCGGGTGCCGGATTCGCGCTCCGCCATTCTGCGCTGCAGGCATTGAAGAGCGCCTCCTCGTTCGGGAAGTGGCGGTAGAGCGTTGCCCTGGTGACACCCGCGCGCTCGGCGACGGCGCTCATCGTTGTGGCTAGCCGGCCCGATGCTTCCGTGGAGCTCAGATCGCGGCTTCTGGGTGATCTTCGAGCGCGTCCGATCCATGGAGTCGGCTCGGCGCGCAGTTGGTAGTGCGCGGCTTCTTTTCGCAATACGCTGGATGTTCAACC
>ERZ1370068.5095-contig-4135_pt1 | contig 74430 bp, 111 predicted proteins | sample MGYA00561227_ERZ1370068 | MGnify/ENA primary metagenome ERZ1370068 (study PRJEB38410, sample SAMEA6850437) | metagenome | study: Metagenomic assessment of the ecological functions of the soil: analysis of the soil microbiota associated with the... | reverse complement strand
TTACTTCGTTCAGTTACGTATTGCTTGCTATACCAGCGCAGCCTGCAGTCGGACCGGCGGCACCTGCTGGAGCAGTTCGCGCATGGTGCAGGTGGCCCGCAAGGTCGTCGGGGTCGGCAGCGTCGGCACCCGCGCCTGGGTCGTGCTGATGGACGCCGGCGACGGGGTCGAACCGCTGTTCCTGCAGGCCAAGGAGGCCCAGCCCGTCGGTCCTGGCCGAGTACTGCCGGGCGCAGCCAGTACAACAACCAGGGCGAGCGGGTCGTCGCCGGGCAGCACCTGATGCAGGCCCAAAGCGACATCTTCCTCGGCTGGACCCGCGTCCACCGGCCCGTCGACGGGGTCGACCGCGACTTCTACGTCCGCCAGCTGCAGGACTGGAAATTCTCCGTGCCCATCGAGCAAATGCTCCCGGCCGGGCATGACCGTCTACGCCCGGCTGTGCGGGTGGACCCTGGCCCGGGCGCACGCCCGCTCCGGTGACCGCGTCGCCGCTGGCCGCCTACCTCGGCGGCTCCACCAAGTTCGACCAGGCCATCGCCGACTTCGCCGAAACCTACGCCGACCAGAACGAACGCGACTACGCCGCGCCCAAGCCGCCGTCAAAGACGGCAAAGCCCAAGCCACCACCGAGATCTAACGACGGGGAAATCGCCGACCGGGATGCCCTGAGCGTGGGTCGGCGTCGCGGCGGTGCCCGCGCCGGATCAGATGCGGCACCAGCGCAGCCCACCGTTGGGTGGCGACCGGGTTTAGTTTCGGAAGACGGTGGTCCCAATCGTTCTTTGATGCTGACGAGTCGTCCAGCCGGCGGTCTCGGTTCGTTGAGCGCCTGCTCGGCGCCGGCCGTGTAGTCGAATTCGCGATCTGGGTCGTCGTGCCGGACGAGAAGGCGCAGCGTGGGCTTGTCGGTGTGATGGGTGAACTGCAGCATCGGCGATGTCGCCGTTGGAGTTGCCGGCGGCGAGCAGTGGGCGGCGGCCGGTGCGGTTCCAGATGCGCACCGGCTTCTCCGGGCCGTCGTCGAGGTAGTCGGCCTCGGGCTTGTGGGTGATGGTGCCGCCGTGCTCGTCGCTGGTGTAGGCGAAGGTGGTGCTGCTGCCGATGACCCGCTCACGCGGGACGCCGTACATCTCCTGGCTGATCGGGCCGCATGAAGTCCCGACCGCCGCCGGAGACGATGTAGTTGGAGAATCCGTTCGCCTGCAGGTAGCCGAGCAGCTCGACCATCGGCGCGTAGGCGCACTGCAGATAGCTGCGACCGAGGGTCGGATGCTGCGCGCTGCGCAGGAAGGCGTCGGACTGCTGCTCGAAGTCCTCGACGCTGATGCCCGCGTAGGCAGCCAGGATGCCCGCCGCCAGCGTCTTGACGTTGGTGTCGTCGCCCGCGTAGTGCTCGGCCATCAGGGCGCCCAACCAGCCGTAGTCGCGCTCGTAGGCGGCCTTCCACGGCTGGCGCTCCCGCAGCTCGGGCTGCGCCTCGGCCATCTCGCACGAGGCGGCGAAGGATGAAATCGAGCTGGATCGGCATCGGCTTCTCACACCACAAGGTGCCGTCGTTGTCGAAGACCGCTACGCGCTCCTCGACCGGCACGGTGGCCGGATCCGTCTGCTCCACAAGTAGCGTTCGACGAACTCGACGATCGCTCGCCTGGTCGGGCCGTCCCGCCAGCCCGACAGCAACTCAGCGTTCACAGTCACCTTCCGGTCCCGCTATGCGCTCGAGGCAGATTTCTTCCAGCGAGCGTCCGGCGTGTGATGGCCAAGCCGGTCATCCTGTCACACGGATAATGGCAGCCGTACCCGCCGCGCCCTATCGTCTCGACGGCGCAGATCGATCCACCGGACGCCTCGATGGCGGAGAAGTGCCGGTGGGTGACCGCGAATCAAGTTAGTGGCTCGGTGCGGACGCGGCGGGGGCGGCACCATTTCGGCGCGTGCCTGCACCAGTGGGGAGACGGGTACTCGGATGAGGCCACGTGTCGGACGGTCGAGGTCGAAGGTGACGAGCAGGATGACAATGACCAGTCCTGCGGCAATCATCACGGTGAACACGCCTCGCGGACCGACGGTGGAGAGGTGCAAAGCGAGGGCGGCCAGGGCGATGGCGGCTCCGGCGACCTCCAGTACGAGGACTGGCGTCGGCACCCGGTTGCCGAGGCTGTAGATCCGACTGGACTGGGAGTCGAACATCTCATTCAGGCTCTCGACGTACAGCCGCGGCGCGCTGTCGGTCGGTGCCAGGTTGAGCGATTGTCCGGCCAGCGCCCACAGTTGGCGCTGGATCTGCCCGCTCGTGGCGACGGCTCGGGCCTCCGTCGTACTGCCGGGCACCGTCTCGGAGATGTCGATGCTCGTGTCGGTGAACCGCCGGAGCAGGGTGAGTGAATCGCTCCGCTGGGGCTCGGCGATGGTTTGCGCCCGAAGGTAGGCGGTGCCGATCGGCGTTGCCCCTCGTCGACGACCGCGGCGCGGCGCGTCTCGTAACGCCCAACAGCCAGGCTCAGACCGAAAGCCAGCACGAGGCCCATAAACCCGAGCAGAGCTGCCTGCATTACCGGAGAACGGTTCGCGCAGGTCTTCGGACCTGTGCCGCACGGCTCTGCCGGCAGAGATAGGCCGATGACCGTGGCTCCGACGATGACGACGAAGAGCAGAACCAGCAAGAGCCAGGTGGTCAGCTCGAAGAAGAACACGCAGATCACTCCTGTCAGCGCGGACCGCTGAGGCGGGGTTCGTCGGGCTTTTGGGCTCGAGGATCTGGCCCTGTCGCCTCCGCGTTTCCTGAGCCCGGTGAGTCAAGCGGGCGTTGGAGTCGTCAGTTTTCGCGTGGGGGAGCCTCGAACGGTGGATCGACTCCTCGGGCTGCGTCGGAGAGTCTACGGCGACGGCCCGACGATGACACGGACCCGAGAACACGAGCTACTCGGCGGCCGAAGTGACACCTAACAGCGGTGAACCGGACCACAGAACACCGCATCTGCGCTGGTCCCAATTGCGTCAAGATCACCGCACATGGCAACGGGTCCAGTACGCGTGCGATCTCCTTTTTTGCAGAGTCCGCATTCCGCGGTGGGTACGGCAATCGCCCCTTGAAGCTCATGGGGCTTGGTCGGTCTTGTGCGAGCTTCGCTTCGGAGACGCGGAGCAGCGTCCGAGGGCCGGACTACCGTTCGCCCGGCGCTCTCGCTCGGAGGCAGAAGCGAGAACACTCGCCGGTGGGCCGCCCAGCCGGACTTGCCTTACCACTCAAGGCCGGCCCGGCCGGGCAGACGGACTCATGCGGACCCTTTGCGGACTAACGGCCAGTTGATCAAGCTTCCGATTTCGGCCGAAGAGCCTGGAGCCCCTAAATCCCTGGCCTCCGACGCGTGGAGCGGGCGACGGGAATCGAACCCGCACCTTCAGTTTGGAAGACTGAGACTCTGCCATTGAGCTACGCCCGCGCTGCGCCGCCATGACGGTACCGGTCCCGGCTTCGGACTATCGCAGTGCGCTCGTCGGGCCGAGCGCCCGCGAGACACGGAGATCGGGACGGCACCGGATGGAGTCGCCGCCGCCGCGTACTGAGCCCGTCAGCGCCCGGGGTGTGGCGCAGCTTGGTAGCGCACTCGCTTTGGAGGCGAGGGGGCCGTGGGTTCGAATCCCGCCACCCCGACACCGCCACCCCGACTCAGTCAGGCCAAGAGCGAAGCGGCAACTGCGCTGGCTGTCGGTAGGGCGCGCCTAAACTGCCGGTCGTGCTCGCAGAATCGTTCCGCCCCGCCGACGACCGTGACGCCGGTGCTGGTCTATACCCGATGTGCGGGCGGCCGTGGCATGGCTCGAGGCCGCGTTCGGTTTCCACGAGCGAGTCCGTGTCGCGGCGACGCACACCGGCGCAACTTGCGGTGGGAGACGACGGCGCGGTGATCGTCGCGGATGTTCGCCGCCGAACAGGTCCCGCCGGCGGCCGGGGCCGTGACGCACGTCATCAAAGTGCGGGTGCCGAATGTTGACGCAGCCTATATCCAGGCCTGCGACGCTGGTGCACAGGTGGTCAGCGAGCCGACGAGCTACGAGTACGGAGAGCGGTCATGCCAGCTGGAGGATCTCGCCGGTCACCGGTGGGAGCTGACTCAAACCGAACGTGACGTACAGCCTGAGCAGTGGGAGGCGTCACTGTCTCGCCGTGGTGAGCACCCCTGCCGGTCAACGCCGGATACGTTGCCGGTCCGTTCAGCCGGACACCGGGTGAGGCCAGGTGGCGCGCTATCTGGCACCCGCCGCGACAGGCCCCGCGATCAGTCGCCGTGACCGACCGCCCTCATGACATCGGTCCCCAGGAAATGGCCCGATAGACTCTGGAGACGGCTGTCGTGGGCTTTGCGGAGCGAGGGGCCGTGGGTTCCAATCCCGCTGCCCGATCACTGTTGCCTGTCCTGGGTAGCCAGTCCGCGTCGGTCTTGCGTCGTTAAGGAGCGATCAGCACTGTGAAGAGCACGGTCGAGACCCTCGGCCCAACGCGTGTGTCGCCTAGCGGTTGGGGTCCCGTTCGAGGAGCTCAAGCCGAGCTTCGACGCCGCCTACAAGAAGATCGGCGCCCAGGTCCGGATATCCAGGGTTCCGCCGGGAAAGCCCCGGCCCGGATTATCGATCAGCGGATCGGCCGAGCCGCCGTCATCGAGGAGGCGGTGAACACCGCCCTGCCCAAGCATACGGTGACGCGGTCGGGAGAGTGGCGTGCGCGCTTCTGGGACAGCCGGACATTGAGGTCACCAGCCCTGGACGACGGAAAGCAACTCGCGTTCACTGCCGAGGTCGACGTCCGGCCGGAGATCACCCTGCCGGATCTCACCGAGAGTCGCAGTCACGGTCGACGACGTGTCCGTGAGCGATGAGGAAGTGGACGCGGAGCTGGACTCGCTGCGCGAGCGATTTGCCACGCTCACCGGCGTGGAGCGACCGGTCAGAGTGGCGACTACGTCTCCATCGACATCGTCGCGCAGATCGACGGAGCCGAGGTCGAGGGTGGCTCGGCGTCGAACCTGTCCTACGAGGTGGGCAGAGACGATCTCGTGGACGGTCTCGACGACGCGATCACCGGCAAAACGCCGGGGAGTCGGTGACGTTCGACACGACTCTGCAGTCCGGCGACCATGTCGGACGATCAGGCGGAGGTGACAGTCACCGTCAAGTCCGTCAAGGAGAAGGAGCTGCCGACGGTCGACGACGAATTCGCGTCGTTGGCGAGTGAGTTCGATACCGTCGCCGAATTGCGGGCCGACCTGCGCACCCGGTTGGAGCGCGCGAAGGCGTTCGCTCAGGGCAGCCAAGCCCGGGATCGACTTCTCGAACAGCTGCTCGACACCGTCGACTTCCCTCTTCCGGATTCGGCAATCCAGGCCGAAGTCGACTACCGAGAACACGAGATCGTGCACGCCCTCGAGCACGACGATGCGCTGCCTTCGACGAGTTCCTCAAGCGGCAAGGGCAGACGCGCGAGGAGTTCACGGACCAGCTGCGGGAATCCGCCCGGAAGTCAGTGAAGGCGCAGTTCCTGCTCGACGCGATCGCCGACGCCGACCAGGTCGAAGTGGGTGAGGCGGAGCTGACCGAGTATCTCGTTCGGCAGGCGGGCCGGTACAACATGGCCCCCGCAGGAGTTTGCCAACCAGCTCGTCGAGGCCGGCAACCTGCCCGCGTTGATGGCGGACGTCAGGCGGAACAAGGCGCTTGCGGCGGTGCTGCAGGAAGCGAAGATCACGGATGAGTCTGGCCGCGCCGTGGACCTCTCGGCGCTCGACTCCGGGCCAACTGGCCGAGCCGGAAGACGGGACCGAGCCCTCGGACGAGTGAGGTTCTCGCGTAACGCCGTCAGCGAAACCGGGCCGTCCCGGGAGTGGCGCCGCCCGCTCGCCCGTTAGGGTCGATAGCGAAGCCCGTTGTAAAGGAGCGTCAGCTGTGACCCCAGAATCCCCGATCGTCGGCCAGCGCCGGCGTTACCTGTACGAGCCGGTCCGCGCGGTCGACATGCGGAGTGTCGGCGGCGGGATGAACCTCAACGACTCGGTGTACGACCGGCTGCTGCGAGAGCGAATCATCTTTCTCGGCCAAGCTGTCGACGACGCGATCGCCAACCAGATCTGCGCGCAGCTGCTGCTGCTGTCGGCAGAGGACGCCGAAGCGCGACATCAACCTGTACATCAACTCGCCCGGTGGATCGGTGACCGCAGGCATGGCGATCTTCGACACGATGGAGCTCATCGAGTGTGACGTTGCCACGTGGGCGATGGGCTTGTCCGCGTCGATGGGTCAGTTCCTGCTCTGCGCCGGGCACCAAGGGCAAGCGGTACGCGCTTCCGCACGCGCGGATCATGATGCATCAGCCGATCGGCCGGCCTCGATGGCACCGCGTCGGACATCAAGATCCAGGCCGAGCAGTGGAACCTGCACGAAGAAGAGATGGCGGAGATTGATCGCCTTGCACACCGGCCAGACCGTCGACCAGGTCGAGACCGACACGCGACCGCGACCGGTGGTTCACCGCCGAGGAGGCGCTGGACTACGGATTCGTCGACCACATCGTCCGCCGGGCCAGCGAGGTGCCTGGCGGCGTGGCGCCGTCCGAGTGACGACAGCTGGACCGAGAGGAGCCTGAGATGACGGATTTCCACCTACCAGCGGGAATACACCTGCCGCACGAGTCGCGGTATGTCCTGCCCTCGTTCGTCGAGCGGACGAACTACGGCATCAAGAATCCAACCCGTACAACAAGCTGTTCGAGGAGCGCATCATCTTCCTCGGCGCCCCGATCGACGACGTCGTCGCCAACGACGTGATGGCGCAGCTGATCGTGCTGGAGTCCACGGACCCGGACCGAGACATCCAGATCTACATCAACTCGCCCGGCGGCTCGTTCACGGCGCTGACGGCGATCTACGACACGATGCAGTACATCCGGCCCGACATCCAGACCTACTGCATGGGCCAGGCCGCGTCGGCGGCGGCGGTGCTGCTCTGCGCGGGCACCAAGGGCAAGCGCTACGCCTTGCCGCAATCGCGCATTCTGATCCACCAGCCGTCGGGCGGCACCGAGGGCCCGATGCGAGATCTCGGACCTCGACATCCAGGCCCGCGAGATCCAGCGGATGCGACTCCTGATGGAGGAGATCCTGGCCCGGCACACCGGCCAGCGCGATCGAGCAGGTCCGGCAGGACGTCGAACGCGACAAGATCCTCACGGCCGAGCAGGCCAAGGAGTACGGCATCGTCGACGACGTAATATCGACCCGCAAGCGTAGTCAATTAGGGCATAATCCCTCTGACGGCCGGCGCTGGCTCGCCGCCACGCCGGACGCGCGCCGATTGCAGAGGACTTCCCTGGTAATTCCGGGTACCGTTCGGGATCTGGGCGTCCGGCCCAGCCAGGTGGCGTTTGATCGGAGCGAACGGAGGGGGAACGAAGCGCTCGTGGCACGCAGTCGGCGATGACCGGTGACCTGCTCAAGTGCTCCTTCTGCGGGAAGAGCCAGAAGCAGGTCAAGAAGCTCATCGCCGGCCCTGGCGTCTACATCTGCGACGAGTGCATCGACCTCTGCAACGAGATCATCGAGGAAGAGCTCGCCGAGACCAGCCGAGTTCAGCTTCGACGAGCTGCCCAAGCCGAGCGAGATCTGCGACTTCCTCGACGGCTACGTCGTCGGCCAGGACAGGCCAAGAAGACCCTCGCGGTCGCCGTCTACAACCACTACAAGCGGGTCCAGGCCGGCGGCGAGGCCAAGCCGCGCGACGCCGACGCCACGTCGAGCTCGCGAAGTCGAACATCCTGCTGCTCGGCCCTACCGGCTGCGGCAAGACGCTGCTCGCGCAGACCCTGGCCCGGATGCTCAACGTGCCGTTCGCCATCGCCGACGCCACCGCGCTCACCGAGGCGGGCTACGTCGGCGAGGACGTCGAGAACATCCTGCTCAAGCTGATCCAGGCCGCCGACTACGACGTCAAGCGGGCCGAGACCGGCATCATCTACATCGACGAGGTCGACAAGATCGCCCGCAAGGCGAGAACCCGTCGATCACCCGGGACGTCTCCGGTGAGGGCGTGCAGCAGGCGCTGCTGAAGATCCTGGAAGGCACCACGGCCTCGGTGCCGCCGCAGGGCGGCCGCAAGCACCCGCACCAGGAGTTCATCCAGATCGACACCACCAACGTGCTGTTCATCGTCGGCGGCGCGTTCGCCGGGCTCGACACGATCATCGAGATCGCGGGTCGGCAAGAAGGGCCTCGGCTTCGGGGCCGAGCTGAAAACGAAGTTCGAGCGAGACACCGGAGATGTGTTCATCGAGGTCATGCCGGAGGACCTGATGAAGTTCGGGCTGATCCCCGAGTTCATCGGCCGGCTTCCGGTCATCACGTCGGTGCGCCCGCTCGACCGGGACGCGCTCGTGCAGATCCTCACCGAGCCGCGCAACGCCCTGGTCAAGCAGTACGCGAAGCTGTTCGAGCTCGACAACGTCGAACTCGAGTTCGACCGACTCCGCGCTGCAGGCTATTGCCGACCAGGCGGTGATGCGCGGGACCGGCGCCCGGGGGCTGCGCGCCATCATGGAGGAGGTCCTGCTCTCGGTGATGTACGAGGTGCCCTCTCGCGAGGATGTCGCCCGGGTCGTCATCACCCGCGAGACCGTCCTGGACCACGTCTATCCGACCCTGGTTCCGCGCGAGGTGCCCAAGCGCGAGCGGCGCGAGAAGTCCGCCTGACCTACCTAGCTGGCGCGCCGACGGCCACCGAGACGTAGTCGCCGACCGGACGGTAGCCCAACCGCTGGTAAATCGCGTTAGACGTCGGGTTGGCGAGATCGGTGAACAGCACCAGGGACCGCGCCGTCGTCGAGGACGTCCTGGGTCGCCACTGCGGTCACGGCTGATCCGTAGCCGTGCCCGCGATGTCGAGGGGGCGTGTACACCGGACCGACCCGCGCGGACCCCTCAGCTGGCGCCCGGCGTACGGCTAGGGACACCGGTTCGCCGTCGACCCAGATCCACGCGCCACCGGCTGCGAGCCATCCGGTCGACCGACCGCTCAGGTCCATGGCCTCGCGCCTCGGCCTCTTCCGCAAAGGCCTGATACCAGTCCAGCAGCAACGACCGGTCCGCCTCGCCCGCGCGGCGGGCCGAACCGGGACGCCAGTTGGTGGGATCAAGGGCGTCCAGCCGGAACAGCCGCTGATCCATCCGGTGCAGGATCGGTACAGCCTGCTCAGCGATCTCCGCGGACCACGGCATTGGGACCGTTGATTGCCGCCAGGTCGGGCAGGCCACGCAGCGCGGTCACGAGTTCCGCTCGCGCGTCCGGATCCGTCCAGCGTCCGACCACGACCACCGGCGTCAATGGACTCGATCGGGCCGCGATGTCGGCGCTTCCCGGAACCGCCAGACACCAGCCTTCCGCCGTGGGCTCCTCGGAGTACCTGGGCGACGGATCCGAGCACGGTATGCCGGACGGGATCCGCCGCGATCAGTGGGCGGATGCAACGCGATGATCTCATTCGCGTCGGTCGAGAGTCTGGTGTGCACGCTCTGATAGTCGGCGCCGACGTCGGGCTGCGCCACGGAATTCCTGACTCACGGGCCTCCGTACGATGCTGATGTGACCGTGCACGACACCTCGGCAAAGACGACCCTGCCCGTTCAGTTCGAGCCTTCGGCAGTGGAAGGCCTGCTATACGAGCGGTGGGTCGAGCGAGGCTACTTCACCGCGGATGTGACGAGCGATCGCCCGACCTTCTCCATGGTGATTCCACCGCCTAACGTCACGGGAAGCCTGCACGTCGGCCATGCGCTCGGGCACACGCTGATGGACGCGATTGTGCGGCGCAAGCGCATGCAGGGATACGAGACGTTGTGGCTCCCGGGCATGGATCACGCCAGTATCTCGGTGCAAAACCTGGTCGAGCGGCACCTGGCAGAAACCGAAGGCAAGGGCCGGTTCGACTACAGCCGCGAGGAGTTCATCGCCAAGACCTGGGAGTGGAAGGAGGAGTACGGCGGCAAGATCCTCGGCCAGATGCGCCGGCTCGGCGACAGCGTCGACTGGACTCGCGAACGCTTCACTCTCGACGAAGGTCTCTCGCGCGCCGTCCAGACGATCTTCAAGCGGCTCTACGACGACGATTTGATCTATCGCGCGGAACGAATCATCAACTGGTGCCCGCGCGACCTAACCGCACTCTCCGACATCGAGGTCGACCATTCCGACGACGACGGGGAACTCATCTCGATCCGATACGGCGAGGGCAGCGACTCCGTCGTCGTGGCCACCACGCGGGTGGAAACCATGCTGGGCGACACTGCCGTGGCGGTTCATCCGGACGACGAGCGCTACGCCCACCTGGTAGGTCGGACCGTGACATTGCCGCTGACCAACCGGGTAATCCCCATCATCGCGGACGATCAAGTCGACCCGTCGTTCGGCACCGGCGCAGTCAAGGTCACGCCGGCCCATGACCCGAACGATTTCGAAATCGGGCAACGTCACGGCCTGCCGCATCTGGTGATCATGGACGAGCGGGCGATCATCACCGTACACGGGCCGTTCCGTGGCTTGGATCGATTCGAGGCGCGCGCGGCCATGGTGGCCGCACTGCGTGAGGACGGTCAGATCGTTGCCGAGCGACGTCCGTATGTGCACGCCGTCGGGCACTGCGATCGATGCAACTCGGTGATCGAGCCGCGACTGTCGCTGCAGTGGTTCGTGCGGGTGGCGCCGTTGGCCCGCGCGGCGGGCGAGGCCGTGCGGGCCGGTCGAACTCGTATCATTCCGACGATCGCTCGCGCCGCGATGTTTCGACTGGGTCGACTCGATGCACGACTGGTGCATCAGCCGCCAGCTCTGGTGGGGGCATCGCATCCCGGTCTGGTACTCGCCCGACGGCGACGACGCCTGCTTCGGCCCGGATGAGACACCACCGGCCGGCTGGACTCAGGATCCGGACGTTCTCGACACGTGGTTCTCCTCGGCGCTATGGCCTTTTTCGACTCTGGGCTGGCCTGAGGACACGCCTGACCTTCGGCGGTTCTATCCGACCGACGTCTTGTTGACCGGCTACGACATCATCTTCTTCTGGGTCGTGCGGATGATGATGTTCGGCCTCTACGCGATGGACGACGTCCCGTTCCGCACCGTTGCCCTCACCGGCCTCATCCGCGACAAGCTCGGCCGGAAGATGTCGAAATCAAAGGGAATGTCGTCGACCCGCTCGATTGGATCGACACCTACGGCGCGGACGCGGTTCGGTTCACCTTTGCCCGTGGCGCGAATCCTGGCGTCGACGTTCCGATCGACGAGGAGTGGGTGGCCGCGTCACGCAACTTCGGCACGAAGCTGTGGAACGCTGCCCGGCTTCGCGCTGCTCAACGGGGCCACTGTCGACGGCGAACTGCTCGCGAGATCTGACCGGCGCCGACGCGTGGATCGTGTCACGGTTGCACGCGGTGATCCGGGAGATCAGACGATCTCTACGAGCGGTTCGAGTTCGCGAAGGTGGCAACCGCCCTTTACCACTTCGCGTGGGATGAGGTGCTGCGACTGGTACGTCGAACTCGCCAAGGTCACCCTGCCCGGTCCGCGCGGCGATGTCACGCGGCGAGTGCTTGGCGAGGTGCTCGACGTACTGCTGCGCCTCCTGCACCCGCTGATGCCGTTCGTGACCGAAGTGCTGTGGACGACGCTGACCGGACGCGAGTCGATCGTGATCGCGCCCTGGCCCATCGCCGAGCCCAGCCGGACGGACCGGGCCGCGGAGGCGCAGATCGCCCGCGTCCAGGCGGTGGTATCCGAGGCCGTCGCTTCCGCGCGGATCAGGACTCAAACCGTCCGCGCGCATTCCGGCGCGCATCACCGGGCTGGTCGACGGTGTCGCTGAGGCTCGCTGGCTGCTCCGCTTGGATGAGCCAGGCGCCTCGTTCCAGCCGACCGCATCCGTGACAGTGCCGGGCGGCGGTGCTTGTCGAGGTGGATCTGTCCGGGGCGGTGGACGTCGCAGCCGAGCGGGCCCGCTACGGCAAGGACCTCGCGGCCGCATTCCAGGAACGGGACAAGACAGCGGCCAAGCTGGCCAACCCGTCCTTCGCCGAGAGGGCGCCGGGCCCAGTGGTCGCCAAGACGCGGGACCGGCTGCTGGCGGCCGAGGTCGGACATCGCCCGGATCGAAGCGGCGCTCGCCGCGCTTCCCACCGGCTGAGCACCGCGCTCCGAGCACTGGCGAGCGTCGAGGCCGATCCGGTCCGGACCACGCGGGGCCCTCTTTCGTCCGCGACGCTCGTAGACTCGCCTGGCGTGGCTCCTGCAGCGCCGGCCGACGCCGACCAGTACGTGACGCGCCTCCGGGAAGTCGAGGCGCAGATCACCAGCCGGTGGGGCGAGGGACGCATCCACCCGACGAAGGAACGCATCGCCGCGCTCGTCGACCTGCTCGGCGAACCGCAGCGCAGCTACCGCTCGATCCACCTCACCGGCACCAACGGCAAGACGACCACGGCCCGGATGATCGAAGAGATCCTCTACGCGTTCGGATTGCGCACCGGGCGTTATACCAGCCCGCACCTGTCCTCGATCACCGAACGGATCGTGCTGTCGGGAGAGCCAATCTCGGCCCGCCGATTCGTCGAAGACCTATGCGGAAATCCTGCCGTATGTACAGCTGGTCGATGGTCAGTTCGAGACCAAGCTGTCCTTCTTCGAGGTGATGACCGCACTCGGCGTTCGCCGCGTTCGCCGACGCGCCGGTCGACGTAGCGGTCGTTGAGGTCGGTCTGGGCGGGGAATGGGATGCCACCAACGTGCTGGACGCACAGATCGCAGTGGTCACTCCCGTCGATCTGGATCACACGGCCCTGTTAGGCGGAACCATAACGTCGATCGCTCGCGAAAAGGCCGGAATCATCAAGCCTGACGCCGTCGCGATCTTGGCGTCGCAGCAGCAGGAGGCGGCCACCGAACTGCTCAATCGAGCCGCGACGGTGGGCGCCGCAGTGGCTCGCGAGGGGTCGGAGTTCGGTGTGCTGGATCGCTCGGTGGCGGTCGGCGGCCAGGTCCTCACGTTGCAGGGCCTCGGCGGCGTGTACGACGAGATATTGCTCCCGCTGCACGGGGCCCATCAGGCGCAGAACGCGGCCGTGGCGCTGGCGGCGGCGGAGGCCTTCTTCGGCGCCGGAGCGGCCACTGGGCCGATCGACGTCGAGACGGTGCGCGCCGCCTTTGCATCCGTCCGATCGCCCGGCCGGCTGGAGGCGGTTCGATCCGCACCGACGATCTTGCTAGACGCGGCCCATAACCCGCACGGGATGGCCGCCTCGAGTCGCCGCACTCGTAGAGGCGTTCGACTTCCGGCGGCTGATCGGTGTGGTCGGCGTGCTCGCCGATAAGGACGTTCCCGGGCTGCTTCGTCCACTCGAGGTCGTTCTCGACGAGATCGTCACGACGCAGAACTCTTCTCCGCGCGCGCTGCCCGCGGACGCTCTAGGTGCGGTAGCGGTCGAGATCTTCGGGGCCGATCGCGTCACTGTCGAACCACGCCTCGACGACGCGATCGAGACGGCGGTCCGGCTGGCCGAGGAGGCGATGACGACATACTCGCCGGCGCCGGCGTGCTGATTACCGGGTCGGTGATTACGGCCGGCGAGGCGCGCGCTCTGCTTGTCCGGCCGGGATCGTGACCGGCGACGGGGACGACGCTGTCGACGGCCAGCCTCCGTCGGACGAGGTCACCGAGTCGAGCGCACGCAGCCAACCCGGCGGCGAGTCGCCGCCGGAGCCGACCGAACTCGACCCGGAAGAGCTGCGCGGAGCGAGCGGCGCGTGCCGACAAATCGATCTCCCGAGCGTTGGCCGGCGTCCTGCTGGCTCGAGGCCGTCTGCGTGTTGCTCGTGCCGCGCGCAATCGCGCAGACTTCGGTGGGCTTGACCGGCGTCAAGACCGGTCTGCTGATCGGCTTCGCGGTTGTGCTGGTGGCAGCGGGACTCTTCGTCCGTCGGAGGTTCGGCATCGCGGTCGGGTCGGTCTTGCAGCTGCCGATGTTCGCCATAGGAGCGTGGGTATTCGGGTTCGTGATTGTGGCGGCGATCTTTCTCGGGGCCTGGCTCTACCTGCTCAATCTGCGGCACGAGCTCGTCGGTACACCGGGCGGGATTCGGATGTTGATCTCCTGATCAAGGCGGTACGCACTGAGTGCCGCGCTCGTCGTAGACTCACGGCCGTGACCGCAGCGGTGGAGCGCACGCTTGTGCTCGTCAAGCCGGACGGGGTGGCTCGCGGCCTGTCCGGAGAAATCATCCGGCGGATCGAGGCGAAGGGCTACCGGATCAGCGCGCTACGCATGCGGATGGCCGACCCGGAGTTGCTCGCTCGAGCACTACGCCGAGCACGTCGGCAAGCCGTTCTACCAGCCGTTGGTGGAGTTCATGCTGTCTGGACCGGTCGTCTCGCTTGTTGCTGAAGGACATCGCGTGATCGAGGGCTTCCGGCTGCTCGCGGGCGCCACCGATCCGACGTCGGCCGCGCCGGGCACGATCCGCGGTGACCTCGGCTCGGGACTGGGGGCTGCGGGTCCAGCAGAACCTGGTGCATGGCTCGGATTCGGCCGAGTCGGCCGCTCGGGAGGTCGGGCTGTGGTTTCCCGAGTCATAGGCGCGTGTGTTAGCGGGCGCTCGGGCCGTCCCCTGGCGAGAGCCCAGCCGGCCGACCCAGCGCGCCGTAGCATGGTGCAGCGTGACAGTAGAGTCCCTGTTTCCCCGCTTGGAGCCGCTGTTGGCTCGCGGTCAGCAAGCCGATCCAGTACGTCGGCGGGGAGCTGAACGCCCGGGTCAAGGCGTGGGACGACGTTGCAGTGCACTGGGCGCTGATGTACCCCGGATGCGTACGAGGTCGGGCTGCCGAACCAGGGCGTGCAGATCCTCTACGAGGTGATCAACGAGCGCCCCGACGCCCTGGCCGAGCGCACGTACGCGGTGTGGCCCGACCTCGAGGCGCTGCTGCGAGAGCACGGGATACGGCCAGTTCACCGTCGATGCGCACCGACCGGTGGCCGCATTCGACCTGCTGGGCGTCAGTTTCGCCACTGAGCTCGGCTACACCAACCTGCTGACGGCGCTCGATCTGGCGGGCATACCGCTGTCACGCGGCCGACCGCGACGACGCACATCCGCTGGTCATCGCCGGTGGGCACGCTGCGTTCAATCCGGAGCCGATCGCGGACTTCATCGATGCCGCCCTGCTCGGCGACGGTGAGCAGGCCGTGGGCGTGATCACGGACATCGTCCGTGACGCGAAGCGCGACGGAGTCGGGCGGGACGAGATGCTGGCCCGGCTGGCGGCACTCGGCGGCGTCTATGTGCCGCGCTTCTACGACGTGAGTTACCACGCGGACGGTCGGTTGGCCGAGGTTGTGCCTAATAGGCAAGGGATTCCCGCGAGGGTGGCCAAGCACACGGTCATGGACCTCGACTCCTGGCCCTACCCGAAGGCCCCGCTCGTGCCGATGGCCGAGACGGTGCACGAGCGGATGAGCGTCGAGATCTTTCGCGGTTGCACGCGGGGCTGCCGGTTCTGCCAAGCCGGCATGATCACCCGCCCGGTGCGGGAACGGAGCATCACCGGCATCGGCGAGATGGTCGCGAACGGTCTCGCGGCAACCGGGTTCGAAGAGGTCGGCTTGCTCTCGCTTTCCAGCGCGGACCATTCCGAGATCAGCGAGATCGCCAAGGGTTTGGCCGACCGCTACGAGGGCGAAGCAGGTGTCGCTGTCGCTTCCGTCGACCCGGGTGGACGCCTTCAACATCGATCTCGGCCAACGAGTTCTCCCGCAATGGTCGCCGCTCCGGTCTGACGTTCGCGCCCGAGGGCGGCAGCGAACGGCTCCGCCGGGTGATCAACAAGATGGTCAGCAAGGACGACCTGATCCGAACCGTCACGCACGGCTTACGGGCAGGGCTGGCGTCAGGTCAAGCTGTACTTCATGTGCGGCCTCCCGACCGAGACCGACGAGGACGTGCTCGAGATCGCCCAGATGGCGCACGACGTCATCCGCGCAGGGCGCGAGGTCACGGGTCGCAAGGACATCAGATGCACCGTGTCCATCGGCGGATTCGTGCCGAAGCCGCACACGCCGTTCCAGTGGGCGGCCCAGGCGCCGGCCGAGGTCGTCGACGGTCGGCTGCGCAAGCTGCGGGCGGCGATCAACGCCGACCGCTCGCTCGGCCGCAACGTCGGAATGCGCTACCACGACGGCGAGCCGTCGATCATCGAAGGGCTGCTGTCCCGCGGCGATCGCCGCGTGGGCGCGGTCATCGAGCGGGTGTGGCGCGACGGTGGTCGCTTCGACGGGTGGAGCGAGCACTTCTCCTACGCCCGGTGGGCGGCAGCGGCGGCGCAGGTGCTGCCTCCGTCTCGGCGTCGATCTGGCGTGGTACACGACCCGCGAGCGGGACGCCGATGAGACGCTGCCGTGGGATCACCTCGACGCCGGCCTGGACAAGCAATGGCTCTGGGACGACTGGCAGGACGCGCTGGCCGAATTCGAGCAGGACGATTGCCGTTGGACACCCTGCTTCGACTGCGGCGTCTGCCCGACGCTGGGCACCGATACTCCAGATCGGGCCAACCGGGCGAACTTTGTTGCCTCTTGTCCCGTCTGCTACCTGACCACCGGTGCGCTGCCCGCCAGCCTGCCGGATCGCCGCCACCGCCGGTGGTGGCAGCGAATCCGGCTGCGCTACACAAGCGCGGCCGGCTGCGGTTTGCTTCGCACCGCGACCTGGCGCGCGCCTTTGAGCGAGCCCTGCGACGAGGCCGGCGTGCCGATGGCCTACTCGGCCGGATTCACGCCACATCCCAGGATCTCCTACGCCGGGGCCGCGCCGACGGGCGTCGCGAGCGAGGCGGAGTACCTGGAGATCGGTCTGCAGGCACTCCGCAGCTGATCTGAACGAGCTGCTGGAGCGTCTCGAACGCCGCGTTGCCGGAGGGCGTGGACGTCCTGGAGGCGGTTGAGGCGAGTGCCCGGAGGTCTGGCCGACCGGCTCGAGGCATCGCTCTGGCGGGTGGAATTCGCCAATGACGCTGTCAGCGATCTGCAGCCGCTGGTCGACGGGCTGCTCGCTCGCAAACAGCTGTCGGTTGACCGATTGACCAGGGACGGGCGACGCACCGTCGACGTACGGGGCGCGATCCTGAGTGCGACCGCCGACGTGCCCCACGAAAGGCGGGCATGCGATAATGGAGGCGGTGGTTCGGCAGGTCACGCCTGCCGTTCGACCCGACGACATCGTCGCAGCGTTGCGTCTTGTCGCCGGCCTCGCCCCCGACGCTCCGCAGTGGACCTACCAAGCGATGCGTGTGGCGCAGGGGCCGCTCGACGAGACGGGCGCCGTCGGCGATCCGCTCGCTGCCGATCGATTCGCGGCGAGCGACGTCGTCAGCACCGCCGCTCGACCGCGCCAGGTCAAGCGACCAAGACTTCGCGCGTGCACCGAGGTGCGCCCGCCTACACCGCCTCCGTGCGGCCGCAGTGACGCCCATGCGTCGCGCGCCCGGAGGCCGAACGGGAGACCCGAGCCGATGCTCGAACCTGACAACCCTGAACGGACCGCGCCTGCGTCCGCACCGCCGCACCCACGGTCGAAGCCCCCGCGCGCGCAGCCGGGCCAAGAAAGCGGCCGGCACCGCCGAGGCGCCCGAATCCGCCCCGAACGACAAGTCGCCTGAGTCGGCCGACGCCAGCCAGCCGCCGGCGCCGAATCCGCCGGGAGTGACGAAGCTCCGGCCCGGACACCACGTGCGGCGCACCGCGCGCAAACCGTAACGCCGCTACGGCCGCGGTACCCGGCAGGCCGCGGGAACCGAGGCAACGTCAGAGCGCAGAGGTCGCGCCGGCGCGGCCGGCCCGGCGACGTTCGGCGAAGAAGGTCGCCGCCGAAGCCATCACGCCGCCTGAGACCCTTCCGCGGCCCGCGCGCCTCCGACCGCTGACGTCGCCGCGGACGTGGTCGACGCCATCCCCGCGACGATGGTCGCGCCCAGCGTCGCTGTTCGTCGCACCGGCTGAACGCACCTGAGCCAGCCCCTCGGCGTCGACGGCGAGCGACCAAAGCCACCGCCAAGCCGGTGCCGTGAATGACGCCGCGAGCTGTCGCTCCGGCCGAGCAACCCAGCCGTCGCCCTCTGAGGCGGCGGAGGCCGTGAATCGAGCCGATCGAAGCCAGAAGAGGTTCGCGAGATCGCCGCCGAGAGGCGACTGGCGCCCGGCGTCGACGGCGCCGAGGCCGACGGGGTCGCGGGCGTCGAGACGCTGACGAGATCACGGACGCCGCCGAGGCGGCCGGACAGTACACCGGCGGGCGCGACCCCGGCCGGAGACGACGAGCACGCCCGACGAGAGACGCCGAGTCGCCGGATACTGCCGAAGCCGATACGTCCACGTCATCCCGGCGCCGGAGCGGCGCCGCCGCCGCCGCTCGGCTGACAATGCGCCGACGAGGCCGCAGGTCGATCGGAGGACGATCCGCCCGACACGGTCGTCCACGTGCGAGAGAACCGGGCTCGCGACGCCGAGGACGAGCAGCGGCGACGGGGTGCGAGGCGTCCGAGGGTCGACCCGCCTGGAGGCCAAGCGCCAGCGTCGGCGGGAGGGGCGGGACTCGGGGCGCCGCCGCGCTCCCATCCTCACCGAGGCCGAGTTCCTGGCCCGCCGCGAAGCGGTCGATCGGACCATGGCCGTCCGCGAGCTCGGCGATCGCACCCAGATCGCGGTCCTCGAGGACGGCGTCCTGGTCGAGCACTACGTCACGCGCGCGAGCTGCCACGTCCTACGTGGGCAACGTCTACCTGGGCCGGGTGCAGAACGTGCTGCCCAGCATGGAGGCGGCCTTCGTCGATATCGGCAAGGGCGCAACGCGCGTGCTGTACGCCGGCGAGGTCAACTGGGATGCTGCCGGCCTCGAAGGCAAAGCCGCGCGCGGATCGAGAACGCCCTGAAGTCGGGCGACGCCATCCTGCGTGCAGGTGACCAAGGACCCGGTGGGCCACAAAGGCGCCCGGCTGACGAGCCAGATCTCCTTGCCGGGCCGGTTCCTCGTCTACGTTCCCGGCGGTGGCATGACCGGGATCAGCCGCAAGCTGCCCGACACCGAGCGGCACCGGTTGAAGTCGATCCTGAAGAAGATCGTGCCCGAAGACGCCGGCGTGATCATCCGCACCGCGGCCGAGGGCGCTACCGAAGACGAGCTGACGCGCGACGTCGAGCGGCTGACCGGCGCCAGTGGACCGCCATCCAGGAGAAAGCCGGGCAGCCCAAGGCGGCGCCGATGCTGCGTGCACGGCGAGCCGGACCTGGCCATCCGCGTCGTGCGCGACGTCTTCAACGAGGACTTCGACCGGCTCGTCATCCAGGGCGACCAGGCCTGGTCGACGGTATCGACGTACGTAGCGGAACGTGGCACCGGATTTGCGCGATCGGGTCAGCCAGCACACTGGCGACGGCGACCTCTTCCACGAGTTGCGCGTCGACGAGCAGCTGAGCAAGGCCTTGAGCCGAAAGGTCTTCCTGCCGTCGGGGGTTCGCTCGGTCATCGACCGCACCGAGGCGATGACGCGTCATCGACGTGAACACCGGCAAGTTCATCGGCGCGCGGCGGCAACCTCGAGCAGACGGTTACCCGCAACAACCTCGAGGCCGCCGAGGAGATCGTCCGCCAGCTGCGGTTGCGCGACATCGGCGGCATCATCGTCATCGACTTCATCGACATGGTGCTCGAGAGCAACCGTGACCTGGTGCATGCGGCGTCTCATCGAGTGCCTCGGACGGGACCGGACCAAGCACCAGGTCGCCGAGGTCACGTCGCTGGGTCTGGTGCAGATGACCCGCAAGCGGGTCGGAGAGGGCCTGCTCGAGGCGTTCAGCGAGATCTGCCCGACGTGCGGCGGGCGAGGATTGCTCATCCACGACGAGCCAGTGGACGACCGTCGAGCAGAGGAATCCTCGGCCGATGAAGGGGCGGCGTCGCCGAAGGGCGGACAGGCGCAGGCGGAGCCGCGAAATCCGCCGATGCCGCGGAACCCGCAATGTCAGTTCCGAGCAGCGCCGGGCCGCGGCGTCGGCGATGGCGGCCATCGCGGCGGGGCGCGATGCCTCAGCCATCGACCAGGGCGATCTCGAGCCGACTGAAGCCGCGGTACTCGATGCCGCGGATGGCCCGCACAGAACCAGGTCGGAAGCAGCGAGCCGCGCGACGCGGTCGGTCGACCGCGATCGACGTGACCGCGCCCGACGGCTCCCGAGCAGTGACGAACGAGCTGCCCTCCGTCGAAGCCGGCAATCGCCGCCGATTTCACGACGGAGTCCGGCCGACGTGGCAGGCGGAGCGACGAAACCTCGTCGAGTCAACCGATGGATCGAGCCGAGCGCCGAGGCGGCGGGGTCGCCGTTCCGCGACTCGGCCTGCCGGCCCGCCGGTTCCGGTCGGATAATGCTTACATGATTACGCGGACGCAGCATGACGGAGGCGGACGACGCCAGAACGTCCGGTTCGTCGCGAGTGGAGGCGTTCAGCGACGGCGTTTTCGCCATTGCCATCACGCTGCTCATCCTCGACATCAAGGTGCCGAAGGTGGCGCCGGATCAGCACTTATGGTCAGCGCTGGGTCAGCAGTGGCCCTCGTACGCCGCGTATGTCGTGAGTTTTCTCGTCATCGGCATCATCTGGCTCAACCACCACACACTGTTCGGCTACGTGGCCCGGGTCGACCGCGGCCTGATCGTGATCAATTTGCTTCTGCTGCTCGTTGTCGCCGCGATCCCGTGGCCGACGGCGTTGATGGCGGAATACCTGAGGGATGACACCGCATCCCACGATGCCGCGGTCGTCTACAGCAGCGTCATGGTGCTGGTCGCGATCGCATACGTCGTCCTCTGGTGGTGGGCGACGCGCACCGATCGCCTGCTGCTTCCGGGTCTCGACTACGCGCGGGCGCGGGCAACCCGCGGCCGGTTCGCACTCGGCCTGGTCGTCTATCCGGTCACGGTCGTGCTGGCCCTCATCTCGGCGCCACTAACCCTCGCGTCCACGGCGTGCTCGCGGTCTACTACGCGTTCAATCAGGTCGCCATCCCTCGGGCGCGGTCGACGTGAGGCCATCCCGGCGGCGCTTTGCTCACCGTACGGAGTGTGCCGTATCCTGGATTGCGGCCCATCGAGCGGTGGGCCGTTGTTGCGTGCGCGCCGACCGCTGCCGCTCTCGCCTGACTCGAGGAGTGCCACCCCGATGTACGCCATCGTCAAGACTGGCGGCAAGCAGTACCGAGTAGCCGTTGGTGACGTCGTGTCGGTGGAGAAGCTGCCCGCGGCTCCAGGCGAGGAGGTCTCGCTGCCCGCGGTGCTGCTCGTCGATGGCGAGAAGGTAACGCACGACGCCGACCAGCTGGCGGCTGTTGCGGTGACCGCCGAGGTGCTCGCGCGAGGTCAAGGGCCCGAAGATCAGCATCCACAAGTTCAAGAACAAGACCGCGGTACCACAAGCGCATGGGCCACCGTCAGCGGCTGACCCAGCTGAAGGTGACCGGGATAAGCGCGGCCGAGACGTCGTCCGGCAAGAAGTAAGGATCCGTATATGGCTCACAAGAAGGGCGCGTCGAGCTCCCGTAACGGCCGCGACTCGACCGCACAACGACTCGGCGTGAAGCGATTCGGCGGTCAGTCCGTCCATGCCGGCGAGATTCTCGTCCGCCAACGCGGCACCAAGTTCCACCCCGGTGCGAATGTCGGCCGCGGTGGCGATGACACGCTGTTCGCGCTGATCGAAGGAAACGTGCAGTTCGGTGAGTCGCGCGGTCGCAAGACCGTCAGCATCGTCCCGTCCGGCGTCTGAGCGACCCGGCCACACACACGTCCTCGAGGGCGGCACGGGTCATCGGCCCGGGCCGCTTCTTAGTCGTGTTTCCGGTAGGGAGGCAGCACATGGCGAGCTTCGTCGATCGCGTCGTGCTGCATCTCGGCGCCGGACATGGCGGGCACGGCGTGGCGTCGATCCACCGCGAGAAGTTCAAACCGCTCGGCGGACCGGACGGGGGCAACGGCGGTCGCGGTGGCGATGTGTGCTTGTCGTGGACCCGAACATCCATACGCTGCTCGATTTTCATCATCATCCCGCACCAGCGAGCCGGCAACGGCAAGCAAGGTGCCGGCAGCAACCGCAACGGTGCCGACGGCAGCGACCTCGAGCTACGAGTGCCAGACGGGACGGTGGTACAGGCGGCTGACGGCACGGTCCTGGCCGACCTGACCGGCACCGGTAGCCGCTTCGTGGCCGCTCGCGGGGGCGCGGCGGTCTCGGGAACGCAGCGCTCGCGTCGCCCCGACGCAAGGCTCCTGGATTTCGCGCTCCTCGGCGAGCCCGGCGAAACCCACGACGTCATCCTGGAACTCAAGAGCGTCGCGGATGTCGGCCTGGTCGGGTTCCCGTCGGCCGGGAAGTCATCCCTGATCGCCGCCCTATCCGCCGCTCGGCCCAAGATCGCGGACTATCCATTCACCACACTGGTGCCAAACCTCGGTGTCGTGAGCGCCGGCGATGTCACGTACACGATTGCCGACGTCCCCGGCCTCATCCCGGGAGCGGCTCAAGGCAAGGGGCTCGGCCTGGAGTTCCTGCGTCACGTCGAACGCTGCGCCGTCTTGCTGCACGTCGTGGACTGCGCGACGGCGGCGCCGGGCCGTGATCCGGTGAGCGATGTGGAAGCGGTCGAGCGGGAACTCGCCCAGTACGTCGGCACCTTTGGCGACCTGCTCGCGCGACCTCGACTGGTGGCGCTGAACAAGATCGACGTCCCGGAGGCGGCCGAAGCTGGCCGCGCTCGTCCGGCCGGATTTCGAGGCTCGCGGGCTGCCGGTCTTCGAGGTCTCGGCGGCGACCCACGCTGGGCTGTCTGACCTTGCCTACGCGCTGGCGGGCGAGGTCGAGGCCGACTGGGCCGGACGGCCACCGCCCGAACCGGCGCGAATCGTTCTACACCCGCAGCCTGTCGACGCAGCGGGCTTCACCATCGACCCGGATCCGGCCGAGCCGGGTGGCGTTTGTGGTTCACGGATCGCGAAACCCGAGCGCTGGGTCCAGCAAACCAACTTCGCCAACGACGAAGCGGTCGGATACCTCGCCGATCGGCTCAGCTCGCCTCGGCGTGGAAACAGAGCTCACCCGGCTGGGCGCCGAGGTCGGCGCCGCCGTGACCATCGGCGACGTCACATTCGATTTCCTTCCCGCGACCGGCGACGAGGTCGACCTGATGCCGGGTCGGCGGGGCACGGATCCTCGCCTCGAGACGTCCAGCCGACCTGGGGCTGCGACCTCGACTGGCCACGAAGCGGGCCCGTCGCGTTCCGGACGCATCGGCTCCGGAGGACTCCGACGATCACGGGGTCGGGGCAGAGTCAGGGGTCGAGGGCGGCTCGTGAACCGCGAAGCCATCTCGACGGCGCACCGCGTTGTGGTCAAGGTCGGGTCCTCGTCGCTCACGTCATCCGGCCGGCTCGATCCGGAGCGGCTCGACCGGCTCGTCGATGCGCTGGCCGCCCAGCGAATCGCCGGCAGACAAGTCGTCCTCGTGTCCTCGGGTGCCATCGCGGCGGGCATCGAGCCGCTCGGGTTGCGGGCCCGACCGCGCGACCTTGCGACTCAGCAGGCCGCCGGCGAGCGTCGGCCAGCTGCTGCTCGTCGAGCGCTACGCGGCGTCGTTCGCCCGCCACGGCCTGCGGGTCGGTCAGGTGCTGCTCACCGCCGACGACCTCGACCGGCGGGGTCATTACCGCAATGCCAATCGAACGTTGGAACGCCTACTGGCACTGGGAATTGCGCCGATCGTGAACGAGAACGACACGGTCGCCACGCACGAAATCCGCTTTAGGGGACAACGATCGGCTGGCTGCACTCGTGGCTCATCTCGTCCACGCCGACGCGCTCGGTGTTGCTATCCGACATCGACGGTCTCTCATACGGGCAACCCACGCCGATCGGACGCGCGGTTGGTGGCGGAGGTGCGGGGGCCGGAAGACCTGAGCCGACGTCGACACCCGGGGAGCGGCAGCGGCGTCGGCCTCGGTGGCATGGCGACCAAGATCGAGGCCGCGGTCATCGCGACCGGAGCAGGAATCCCGGTCCTGCTCGCGGCGGCGGCGTCGGTCGGCGAAGCCCTCGAGGGCCGAACCGGCACGTACTTCCATCCAGGTCGGCGACCGGACCGCATCACGGCTGTTTTGGCTCAGGCACGCGTCCGCGCCGCGCGGGCGGTTGACACTGGATCGCGGGGCCATAGTCGCCGTTGTGAACCGCCGGGCATCGCTGCTTCCGGCCGGCATCATCGGGGTGAGCGGGGACTTCGACTCGGGCGATCCGGTGGACTTGGCGACGGCGGACGGCACGGTCGTGGCGCGCGGCCTCGCTGGTTACGACGCGGCGGATCTGCCGTCGTTGCTTGGACGTAAGACCGGGCGAGTTGCCGGCGGAGTTCCGGCGCGCCGTCGTGCACCGCGACGATCTCGCCCTGTTGTAGCTCGCCCTGGGTAGCACCTCAGCCGCTCCACTGATCGAAGAGCAGTGTGGTCGTGTTGACCACGAGCATGGCCACCCCGACCGTGACGCAGGCAGCGACCAGCCAACGACGTGCGCTACGCCGGGTCCACTCGGCGGCGATGACGATGAGCGGAAGCACACGAGCATGGAGCGGGGATCGAGACGTAGTAGGAGCTGGTCAGCAGCGACCCGGCGGTGAGTCCGACATAGACGAACTCGGGCCAGCGACGCCGACGGAAGAGCACCACGACGCCGAGCACGAGCAGCGCTGCGAAGACCATCTCGAGCCAGTCCTGGTAGCGCACGGGCCAAGGTTCGACCGTGAGCAGCCGTTTGGCGCTGTGGACCAACGTCGTCCAGGGCCAGGTAGTTGTGCGAGCCCAGCCACGCTCCTGGACCTCGAACCAGGTCGTCCATCGCCCGGTCGTCGCTCGCATCCAGCCGAAGTACCCTGCGGTCGCCAAGAGTGGCAGCGTCAAGGCAAGCGCCTCGGGCCGGACGATCCGTCGTCCGGCCGCCCGGAGCCGCGAGCACGAGCATGACGGCGAGCCCGGCGCCGAGGAACAGGCCGTTGATCCGGACGATCGCTGCCCCGGCCGGCCATCAGCCCAGCCAGCCACCAACGATCCCGTCGGCCGGCGAGCCAGGCGGCGAGTGCAAAGGCGAGGAACACGCCCTCGGAATACGACGCCATGAGAAAGACGGCATAAGGGCCGGCAAGGAGGATCAGGACTGCGCGATCAGCTATCGGCGCGTCCGCCTCGTCAGCCGCAAGCCGCCAGATCAGCACCGCGGCACAGGCGGCGCCGAGCCAGCGCGAGAACAGCTGAGCGCCGCTGAGGTATCCGTGCGGGGCCTGGGCTTGCCGCCGGTCAATGCGTACGGCGAGCCAGCGCGCTCCGACGGGATACCCGGGAGGAACGCATGTTCGTTGTCGGCATTCATCAAAGGCAACCGGAACGGCTTGAGGGGTAGCCGAACGCCGCGAGATGCACGAAGTGCCCGCTGTCGTAGCGCGCGTACAACGTGACCGGCCACAGTGCGGGGCTGGACGCGTTCTTTGGCCGGACCGCGGGTAGCAGCGCCGCCAGCACCAGACCATAGGTCAGGAACGCTGACGCGGCTGATCGCCCACAGGCGCAGGCCGGACCGGACTGCGAGCTGCCAGCTCGACGGCAGAACCAGAGCAGTGAGTGCTGGGCGTACCGGTGACCTGGCCCGCTCTGCACCCTGCTCGCTTCCCCCGCAGACTCACTGGATCGAGCCATTGTCGCAGGCTCTGGCTGGCGAGCTGCGCCGGCGCGGGCCACTGGCGGCCGCCGTACCCTGGCCGTCATGACCGGATGACCTCGAACAGCAGGTCCGCGCCGCGCCGCGCCCGGGCCCAGGTCGCCGCGGCCGAGCTCGCACCGTTGTCACGGGCCCGCAGGACGCCGCACTACTCGCGATGGCCGACGCCCTGGCCGGCGCGACGGACGACGTGCTCCGGGCCAACGCGGTCGATGTGGCCGCCGCCCGAGCGGCGGGCACACCGTCGGCGATGATCGATCGGCTGACGCTGTCCGCGGAACGCGTCGACGGAGATGGCTGCCGGTCTTCGGGATGTTGCCGCACTGGCCGACCCCATCGGCGAGGTCGTGCGCGGTTACACCCGGCCAAATGGTCTCGAGATTCGCGAGATCCGCGTGCCGTTCGGCGTCGTCGCGATGGTGTACGAAGCCCGACCCAACGTGACTGTCGACGCGGCCGGGCTCGCGCTCAAGTCCGGCAATGCCGCGCTGCTTCGCGGGTCGGGCACCGCCCGTCGCTCGAACGAGGTGCTGGTCGACGTCCTTGCTATCGCCGCGGAGAAGGCCGGCCTGCCGGCTGACTCGATTCAGCTCGTTCCCGGGACCGATCGGGCAAGCGTCGGCTACCTACCTCGAGCTCGCGGCCTGGTCGACTTGATCATCCCGCAGGGCGGCGCCGGGTTGATCAACTATGTGGTACAGAACTCGACGGTGCCGGTGATCGAGACTGGCGTCGGCAACGTGCACATCTACGTTGACGCCGACGCTGATCTGGACATGGCCGAGCGAATCGTCGTCAACGCGAAGGTCTCGCGCCCAAGCGTGTGCAACGCGGCCGAGACGCTCCTCGTACACCGCGCGGCTTGCCGAGGAGTTCGTGCCGCGAGTAGTCAGAGCGCTGCAGGCGCGACGGTGTTGTCCTGCACGGTGACGAGGCATTTGCCGCCGCGAGCCCCGACGTGGTTCAAGCGACCGACGAGTGACTGGGGTCGGAGTACCTCTCGCTCGACATGGCCACGCGTGTCGTCGATGACGTTGACGCTGCAATTGCCCATGTCCGCACCTGGTCGACAGGTCACACCGAAGCGATCGTCACGCGGAATCTCGACACCGCCCGCAGGTTCGTCGCGCGCGTCGACAGCGCCGTCGTGATGGTGAATGCATCTACCCGCTTCACCGATGGCGGAGAGTTCGGTTTCGGCGCCGAAATCGGCATTTCCACTCAGAAGATGCACGCTCGGGGGCCGATGGGGTTGGCCGAGCTCACGTCAACGAAGTGGATCGTGACCGGAGACGGCCACATCCGATGACCGGCGGATGAACTACCAGCGCCGGTGCGGCCCTGCGCGACATACCGCGTCCGGCCAGCACGATCCAGACGAGCGGGAAGATGAAGAACGGTGGCACCTGGATGAACGCTGCGCCAGGCCACACACGGCCAGGATCAGCGCCACGATGAGCAGCATGCGAACCGGGAAGGCCGATGGCTGCCGAGTGGGTCTGGGGAGGCGGAGCCTGCTGCAACGGCGGAAGATCCGCGAACAACGGCGCGAGGTCGCCCGCCGTACGCGCCGCGTAGACCCTGCCAACCCGGTCGGTGTACTCGTCGGCGTCCAGACGTCCGGCGGCCAGGTGCTCACCCAGTTCGGTCGCGCTTTCTCTCGCTCAGCGTTAGCCGATCCGTAGCTGTCCTCGGGCCAGACCACTCGATCCACCCATCGCCCACCGTCCTGCACGATCCCCTGTGTGCAAAACTGTAATCACCGGCCGTGGACCGGCGCCCACGTGTTTCTCAGCACAGACTTCGTTCAGCCGACCTGTAGATCGCCAGCGACGTGACGGCATCCACGCATCCGCGCCGGCTCGGGATAATGGAGGCACCGTTCGATCCGATCCCACCACTGGCCACCTTGTGGCAGCGAGTGAGGTTGCCGTCTCGATTCGGGCCTGTCCGAGAGTCATCTTCGTGCCAACCGGGCAGCCGTGGCAGAAAACCGATCGTCAGGTGAGCCCGGCCGAGCACCGCTACCTGATGACCGTCATCGCAACCGCGTCCAATCCCCGGTTTTGGGTCAGCCGGGTCGGACATCGACCGCCCAGGCCCGACGTTCACCATCGACACAATTCGGGACATCCACGCGCTGCATCCGGACGCCGAGCTGTACTTCATCACCGGCGCCGACGCGCTAGGGCAGATCCTGTCGTGGCGGAGACACGAGCGAGATGGTTCGCGCCTGGCCCGCTTCGTGCGGCGTCACCCGCCCTGGGTACGAGCTGTCCGACGCACACCTGCCGACCGACGCCGTCACCCTCGTGGATATTGCCGGCCATGGCTATCTCCGTCGAGCGCGATGCCGGCAACGGGTGCAGGAGGAGCTGCCCGTCTGGTATCTCGTACCGGATGGCGTCGTTCAGTACATCGGCAAGCACCGCGCTGTACCGCGCCGACGTCAGGCAGCGTCGGTTTAAGGCTCGTAGGCTCTCCGCCGTGGCCGCTACCAACACGCGATCGATCTTGCCCTCGATCGCAGCGGACGCGGCTGCCGACAAGCTGGGCACCGGACATCGTGCTCATCGACGTGAGCGATCGGCTCGCCCTGACGGATGTGTTCGTCATCGTCACGGGATCTAACGAGCGCCAGGTCGAGGCGATCGTCGATGCGGTGGAGGAGAAGCTGCGCGCGCGCCGGAGTCAAGCCGCTACGGCGCGAGGGCGTCGTGAAGGGAGGTGGGTCCTGCTCGACTACTCGAGATCGTCGTACACATCCAGCACGCCGAGGAACGGGTCTTCTATGGCTTGGAGCGGCTGTGGCGGGACTGCCCGACGATCCCGTTCGACCGGCCTGCAGACGCGCCTGCTGCCGAGCGCGGTAGATGACGACGCCGCGGCGGGTGCTGCTGCTGCGGCATGGCCGAACGAGGTGGAATGCTGAGCACCGTTTCCAGGGCCAGGCCGACCCTCCGCTGGACGATGTGGGTCGCGCGCAGGCCTACGAGGTGGCGGGCCTGGTCGCCGCCTTCCAGTCCTGGAGTGCTGGTGTCCTCCGACGCTACTCGGGCCTTGCAGACTGCGGCGCCGATCGGCGAAGTCACCGGGCTGCAGATCAAGACGGACCCCCGCTTGCGGGAAAGATCACTCGGTCACTGGGAGGGCCTGACCCGGGACGAGGTCGCCGAGCGTTTTCCGGACGGAGATACGCCGACTGGGTGGCCGGCCGTGACGTGAGCCGTCGAGGCGGGGAAACCCGCGCGGAGGTCGCCGAGCGGGCCTGCGACGCGCTGGACGACCTCCCGATGGTCGACTGTGACTGTGATCGTTACGCACAGTGCAACGGCAATGGCATTGTGCGCGGCGTTGCTGGGTTTGCCACAGGAGCCGCATGTTGCTCGGTCCGCTCGCCAACTGCCATTGGACGGAATTGCGGAGCGATAGCCGTTGGCAACTGCGTGCCCATAACGCCGGAGCCTCCGGCCACGGTTATCCGCTGGCTGGCACCGGACGAGGATGTTCCGGACGCTGAGGCGTGATCAGGGTGCCGAGGCCGCACCCAGCCATTTCCGGGTGCGGCGGCCGGGGTAACATGAGGGTGTGAGCCGAGGATTCCTGCTCCTTCTCGAGCCGCGCTGACCGTCAGAACTCGAACAGCGCGGCAGCCTCTGCACGACGCAATCGCAGGAGCTTTCTGTGCCAGTGAGCGAGCGACAAGGAGTTCCGCATGAGCAGCGAAGCCGGGGCGTCCGACGCGGCTGTGGCCACGTCCGATGTCCCGCCGTTTCGGTATCACCGCCGCCTTGGCCGACCAGATCGAGCTGGCCTGGCAGGACCGCTGGGAGCGCGAAGGGACGTTCAACGTCCCCAATCCGATCGGGCCGCTCAGTCAAGGGTTCGACGCGGTCGCCGGTCGGCAGCACCTGTTCGTCATGGACATGTTTCCCTATCCGTCGGGCGAGGGCCTGCACGTCGGACATCCGCTCAGGTTACATCGGCACGGACGTCTTCGCCAGATACCAGCGGATGCGCGGCGACAACGTGCTGCACACGATGGGCTTCGATGCCTTCGGGCTGCCTGCGGAACAGTACGCGGTGCAGACCGGTCAGCATCCGGCCGCGACGACCTATTCCAGCATCGACGTGTTCAAACGGCAGCTGCGGCGGATGGGTCTCGGGCACGACCAGCGTCGGGTGTTCGCGACCACCGACAAGGGCTACTACCGCTGGACACAGTGGATCTTTCTGCAGATCTTCAACAGCTTCTATGACCACGAGGCAAACCGCGCCCGGCCGATTACGGACTTGGTAGCCGAGCTGTCTTCCGGCGCGCGAGAACCGGCACCGGGCGCCAACCCGTTCGGGACACCGTGGGGAATTGTCGGACGCCCAGCGCCGACCGGTCATCGACAACCACCGGTTGGCCTACCTCGCCGAGTCGACGGTCAACTGGTGCCCCGGCCTGGGCACTGTGCTGGTCCAACGAGGAGGTCACGGCCGAGGGCGGAGCGAGAGCGGGAATCTTCCCGGTGTTTCGCAAGCCGTTGGTGCAGTGGATGATGCGGATCACCGCGTACGCCGACCGGCTCGCCGACGACCTCGACCTGATCGATTGGCCGGAAAAGGTGCGCACTATGCAGCGCAACTGGATCGGCCGGTCGACCGGCGCGCAGGTACGATTCCCTTCTCCGGCGGGCGACATCGAGGTCTTCACGACCCGGCCCGACACTATTTTCGGTGCGACCTACATGGTGCTTGCCCCTGAGCATCCTATGGTCGCAGCGCTGACGGCCGACGAATGGCCGCCCGACACCGACCCGACGTGGATTCGTTCGCAGCCGATACCCGCCGGAGCGCGGTACGGGCGTATCAAGCAGGCCGCATCGGCCAAGTCCGAGCTTGACCGCCAGGAAGACAAGCGGAAGACCGGCGTCTTCACGGGCTCGTTCGCTACGAATCCTGCGACTGGCAAGCAGATTCCGGTCTTCATTGCCGACTACGTGCTGATGGGATACGGCACCGGGGCGATCATGGCTGTTCCGGGACAAGACGAACGCGACTGGGAGTTCGCGGAGGTCCACAATCTGCCGATCGTCCGCACGGTGCGGCCGCCCGAGGACTTCGAGGGGGCCCCTACCTCGGGCGATGGTCCCGCCATCCAGCTCAGACTTCCTCAACGGTCTCGACGTGGCTGCCGCCAAGGCGAAGATCATCACGTGGCTGGAGAAGCATGGTTGGGGTCAGGGCGCCGTTACCTATCGGCTGCGGGACTGGTTGTTCTCCCGCCAGCGCTACTGGGGCGAGCCGTTCCCGATCGTCTACGACGAGACCGGACTGCCGATTGCGCTACCGGAATCGATGCTGCCGGTCGGTGTTACCGGACACGGACGACTTCTCGCCGAGGTCGTACCCGCCTGACGACGCCGACTCGATGCCGGAGCCGCCCCTGGTCGGCTAACCGACTGGGTCACGGTGACCCTGGACCTCGGCGACGGCCCGCGCACGTACCGGCGGGAGACGAACACCATGCCGAACTGGGCCGGCTCCTGTTGGTACGAGTTGCGCTACCTGGATCCGACGAACGAGCATGCGCTGGTCGATCCCGGTCATCGAGCGTTACTGGATGGGGCCGCGACGAGGATCGCCCGCTGGGCGGCGTTGACCTGTACGTCGGCGGGGTGGAGCACGCCGTGCTGCACCTGCTGTACGCCCGGTTCTGGCACAAGGTGCTCTACGACCTGGGCTACGTGTCCAGTCGAGGAGCCGTTCCACCGATTGGTCAACCAGGGCTACGTCCAGGCGTACGCGTACACCGACTCCCGCGGCGCGTACGTACCGGCCGCCCAGGTTGTGGAGAAGGTTGACGGCGCGGAGGTCACGTATCGGTACGACGGCAAGCCGGTGCGAGCGTGAGTACGGCAAGATGGGCAAGTCGCTGAAGAATGTCACGACACCGGACGAGATGTACGCGGCGTATGGCGCCGACACGATGCGGCTGTTCGAGATGTTCACTGGTCCGCTCGAGCAGGATCGGCCCTGGGATACGAAGGCGGTCATCGGGTCGTTCCGGCTGCTACAGCGGATCTGGCGCACGGTTATCGACGAGAACACGGGATTGACGCATGTATCAGACGATGCGCCCAGCGAGCAAACGGAACACTTGCTGCACAAGACAATCGCCGCGGTCCGCGAGGGGTTCGAGACCCTGCGGTTCAACACCTCTATCGCCCGCATCACTGAACTGAACAACCACCTCACCCAGGCCTACCCGGATGGGGGCGTCCCTCGATCAGTCGCCGAGCCGCTCGTGCTGATGCTCGCCCCGCTGGCACCGCACGCGGCTGAGGAGCTGTGGTCGCGCCTCGGCCATGAGAGAGTCGTTGGCTTGGCACGCCTTCCCCGAGGCGGATCCGGCCCTACTGGTTGAGAAGACGATCGAGGTGCCGGTGCAGGTCAGCGGCAAGGTCCGCACGGTGTTGTCGGCGCCGACTGGGTTGGATCCGGACAGGCTCGAGGCAGCGGCGCGAGACCGACGCTCGGGTACTTGCCGCGCTGGACGGCCGAGAGGTTCGGCGGGTGGTTGTCGTGCCGGGCCGGTTGGTCAACTTCGTCGTCTGAGGCGGCAGTCCGCGCGTCGCCTGTCGGATCGCTTTCCCGGTGGCCGTCGCGGCCGCTGTAGGCGTCGCGTCCTGCGCGTTCGTGGTACGGGCGTCGCCTCGAATTGACCCCACCTGCCACATCTGTCACGTGGCTGCGCGGAACGCGACGCAGCCTCGGCGCGTGGGCCGTCTCGATCGCGACGCGGCCAGGACGTGATCACCAGGGCGTGTCCCGCAATCCCACGCTCTGCTGCGCGACGCTCGGATCGGCGTCTGGCTGCGTTATCGCCACCCGCGAAATCGCTGGCGCGATTTCGCGGGGACAGCCGTCCTCGGCAGTGACTCCGCCACAGCTCTCGTCCTCCGCCTTGCCAGCCGCCGCCCGACCACCGCTCCGCGACGAGCAGGGTTGCAGGACACGCCCTGAGTGTGGCGGCATGTCGCCGGTCGCCATCGTTACCGATTCCACGGCCTACTTGCCTCCGGGCGTCGCCGAGGAGTTCGGCGTCCGGGTTGTCCCGCTCGGGGTCACGATCGGCGCTCGAATGGGCACTGATGGCGTCGATGTCACGCCGGGCGAGGTCGCCGCCGCCCTGCAGAACAAGGAGATCGTTCGCACATCCCGTCCCTCGCCAGCCGAGTTCGCCACCGCATATCAGGCCGCGTTGGCTTCCGGGGCCGACAGCGTCGTGTCGGTGCATCTATCGGCTGCGCTGTCCGGGACATGGGAGTCGGCCGTGCTGGCCGCCCAGGATTTCGGCTATGGCGTCGTGCGCGTCGTCGATTCACGCTCAACCGCGATGGCGTTGGGCTTCGCGGTGCTTGCGGCCGCCGATGCTGCCCGATCGGGCGGTTCTCCGGGTGACGTGCAAGACGCCGCAGTCTCGACCGTCGATGCCACGCGAACCTACTTCTATGTCGACACGCTCGAATACCTGCGTCGCGGTGGCCGCGTTGGTGTGGCCTCCCGCGTTGCTCGCGACGTCGCTGTCGGTGAAGCCATTACTGCACATTCTCGATGGCCGGATCGTCCCGCTGGAAAAGGTTCGGACCTCGGCCAAGGCGATTGCGCGCTTGGTTGAGCTGACCGTCGAGTCAGCCGGGAACCGGTCTGTGGATGTCGCCGTACACCATCTGGCGGCGCCCGATCGAGCGCAGATGCTGGCCGACCGGCTTCGTGTCGGCATCCCGCGCCTCGGTGAGCTTCACATGTCGGAACTAGGGGCGGTGGTCGGCGCTCATTTAGGTCCCGGCGTGCTCGGCACGGTCGTGGTCCGGCGCTGACGTCGGCACGGCATTCGGCCTGGCCCGCAGGGTTAGCCAGCACGCGACGGCGGAACCGGCGATGATGTTGATCAGGGACGGATCCATCTGGAGGCCCTCCCGTTGGGGCGGATCATGATGACGCTGCTCACGATCGTGGTCATGAGCACGATCCACACCCAGCGGCGGGTCACGACGAGACCGGCGAGGACGAGCGCCCAGCAGTAATACCAAGGCTGCACGGCGGGGACCAGCACGGCGGCGGCGCCCAATCCGATGACCAGGCAGGTTAGTGGGGCACGACGAAGCGCCACGAACCACAACACGGCCAGCACAACCCCGGTGAGAGCGCTCCCAAGTGATCTGATGAAGCGCATGCTCGCGTCGAGACTCGTCGCCCCGCTCACGTGTCCGGTCGCGAGCTTGAGGAAGATTGCGATCGCTGTCGGCACGGAAAGCCAATTGACCACCGAGATGTCCGAGCTGATCTCGTGCACCCAGGCCCAGCCGAGGCCGCTGCCAACGCTCACGATCGTCATGGTCGCGATGCCGACGGCGCCGGCAACGGCGGAACTCGACACGATCATCCGAACCGGCGGCAACCCGCGCCGGTGCGGCTGGCGCACGTGCAGCCAGATGGGCACAGCGAAGGCAAGGCCGGCAACAGCTGGGGTCTTCACCACTGACGCAATTCCGAGGATGGCCGAGCCGAGCACGAGGGCCGTCCAGCTGCCCTGGCAAACAACCGCAAGTCCGGCGACGAGAAGACCGGCCATCAGCAGGTCGTTGTGCCCGCCTCCTACCCCCAAGACCAGCGTGAGCGGGCTAGCGACCCCCAACCACAAACCCAACTCGGTCCGCCCACCGATTCGCCTGGCTATGGACGGAAGCGTCAAGCGGCCAGGAGCACGCCGACCAACACAGGCAACCGCAGGAGAAGAACGGCCACCGTAGGGTGATTGCCGCTGACACCGACGATCGCGTGGGCGATCTGCATCCATAGCGGTCCGTACGGCGCCGGGCTGAAGACCCAGCGTGGACTCATCTCGTTGGTAAACGGACCGGGCGCACTGAACGGTCCGAAAGTGTACGGATTGATGCCGTGCGCCATCATGTTGCCCTGCGCCGCATAAGCCCACAGGTCGCGACTGGCGATCCGGAGCTGCGACGAGCAATGGTGCGCTAACGCTCAGTACGTAGCGGAGCAGATCGCGAGGTCGAAGTGGTCGTCCGTGCACGAGCAGCCAACGGCCGAAGGCGAGCCAGCGTCACCACCACAAGAGCGAGCCCGATGTAGTAGCACACGCGCGGTACCGCGCCGCCCAGCGGAAAGATGTCGATCACGGCAGGAGGGTTGAGCTGGAAGGTCGAGGGGCGCGCAGCTACCCACCATGAGCTCAACGCAATGATCACGGAGCCGAGCGCACCCGCCGCACAGATCAGCGAGACCTCTTGGCGAAGATCCGAGCGTCTTAGCAATGACCTCGCCCCGACCTACTTGTCAAACTGGACGAAATCACGTAGCGGGAGGTCGAACTGCTTAGGTTTCCGACGCGCAACGCAACTCCCAGATCCGACTGCTCGATACACGCGCCTGGTTCGCCGTCGAGCGTCAACCACCGCCACCACCGTAACCTGAGTTGCAGCAGTGATCCCGGCGGAGCGTCGAGCGTGATGTGAGCGGCATCCTGCGCAACGAGAATGCCGGGTGGCGAGACGATCGCGGTCGCGCCGTCGACGGCATACAAGCGCCAATGTGCGGAACGCCACACTTCGCGCAGGTAGGGAGCCCGGCGTCGATCAGCTGGATCTCCCGGCGCGCATAGTAGGTGGCTGGCGCATCTGCGACGGCGACGTATTGCGTCGCAGTCCGCTGCAGAAAGGCTTGGTAGGACTGCGCATTGGGTCGTTGGTCGTAGAAGACGTCGTGATTGCGCCCGATGTCGGTCTGGCGCAGCCATCCCCGCGCGATCGGAATCCGGCCGGCTACGTAGTAGAGCCTCCCAGTGCCCGATGAGCTCGGGCACCTCCACCCGTCCGGTAAGCGGTCCCGCCGCGGCGATCTGGTCTAGCAGCGGCTGGTAGAAGCTGGCTTGGGTCGCGTCAGACCCGGCGTTTCGCAACGTGCCCAACGTGATGGGTGGCTGGGCCAGCACGGCGATGGCTACTACGAGCGCGACCCATCGTCCCTTCACCGCGCCGTACGCAGTGATGACAGGTATCGCGAATAGCAGCGTCAGCCGAGCCGAGCTGACACCGACAGGTGTCGAGACCAGGAACAGGACAAGTACTAAGGCGGCGCCGACGATCGCACCAATCCGGATCTCGGCAACCGGGACGATAGCCGCAACGACGACGCTGATCGCGATCGCGCGCAGCGCGTCATTGGCCGAGAAGAGCGCGTGTCCCGGATCCGCGAACAGCAACGACAAAATGACGGCAGGAACGACGGACACCAACAGGGCTGTCGCGTCGACGTATCGACGCCGCGCGAGGAGAGGGGTGGCGCAGACGGCCAGCAGCAGCGCAGCGACCGGACTGGCTGCGCCGGCCAGGAACGCAAGAACACCAGCCCAGATCCGGCGCGGGAGCGCCTCGACGACTGATCGTTAGCAGCGCCGCCAATCCGCAGGCGATTCCGCAGGCGAACGTCACCCGGCCCTCGATGAGGTTGCTGCCGAGCGTGATGGCTGCCGCCGTCGCTCCCCAGGTTGCGCGCCGGGCGCCGGTGCGCACGAACAGCCGGGCGGTGAGCCAGGTCGCGACGACGGTTGCGAGAACTCCTGTCAACCGAACGCCAATGGTGCCCATGACCCAAGGCACCCACGTGGAGTATCCGAACGGCAGGAACCCGCCGAACCATTGCAAAGCGACGGGGGTAAGCGGGTAGGCGGTCGCGAAGTCAGCGCGGGCCAGTTGGGCCGACAGATCGCCACCCATGAGCGGTGCGAGGAGATAACCGACGCCGATCGTTAGCGACGCGAGCACTCCGACAAGCTCGGCCACGGAAAGATGGGGCCGGCGCCGGTCGCGGGCCGACGATCCAGCCGGATCCCCGGGGGCGGCCGGGCCGGAAGCGTCCCCTATGCCGGTGCCGGGAACGCGAGGTCGCGTCCTCCGTTCCGCGCGGAGCGCGTGGCTCCCCCGCAGGGAACCTAGCTGCCTCGCCCACGATTTCCGAGTCTGTCATCCACAGCTGCTTCCGATGTCCACAGCCGAGCCCGCGCGACCTTCGAGGAAGTCGGCTGAACCTAGCGTCACGCCCGTGGGTCTTTCTGGCATGGCCGGCATGGGCTGGCGTGGAGGCGAGCGGGCACGGGTCGCTGCCCGGGTGCGAGCGCTGTTGGCGGACCCAACGAGTTCGCCAACCGACACTGGCGCGCCTGGGCCACGGTGGCTGCCGGACAACAACCTTCAGGTCCCTGCAGGTCCGGCAACCATGGTCGCTGCGGATGCGGTGCAGCTAGTTCCGCAGACCGATGAGGACGTCGAGTGCCGTCGATCCCGGCGCCTGCGCCCCGATCTGGCTGGTCATCCGACCGAGGAGAGGGGCCGGCACCAGCGCACTCGGTTGCCGATGGCCGAGTCAGGTGCCGTGCCACGTATTCGCCTTGACCCAGGCCGTCGCGGCGCGATCGCCGTCGGTCTCGCGCTCCTGCTCGTTGCGGCGGCGACTGCATGGTGGGTGTTTCTGGGGCGTCCACGGGCGAGCGCTGTGCCGGTGATCACGTCCGCTCGGGGCTCCGTATCCAGTTCGGCCGCGGCTGCCCGGCCCAGCTCCGTGCCGGCCAGCGTCGTTGTCGATGTCGTCGGCAAGGTCAGGCGGCCAGGTGTGTACCGGCTCCATTCCGGTGCGCGCGTGCAGGACGCGGTGCAGGCCGCGGGGGAGCTACAGCCGGAGCCGATCTCACGCCGACAAACCTCGCTCGAAAGCTCGTCGACGGTGAACAGATCGCGGTTGGACTCGCCCCGGCCGAGGCGACGGGCACAACCGGTCCCGGCGCTGAAGTAACCGGCTCCGGTGGGCTGGTCGACCTGAATACCGCGACAGCAGAACAGCTCGACGAGTTGCCGGGTGTCGGCCCGGTGCTCGCTCAACACATCTTGGACTGGCGATCAGCTCATGGACGATTCGATTCGGCCGATCAGCTGCGCGAAGTTTCCGGAATTGGGCCGAGCAAGTTCGCCGATTTAAGACCGCTCGTCACGGTATGAACGCCAGTGGACCAGCGGCATCGCTACCGGCGGCCGGCAGTGTCGCCGCACCGCTGGATGTGCGCCTTGGCGTCGGCGCGGTAGCCGCGTGGCTTGCGGTTTCGATGACGCTCGGCCGATCACCGGTCGTCGCACTTCTGGTCGCGGTTGGTTCGGTGCTCGTCGGGCTCGCGGCATGGGTAGCGGCGAGACATGGCGGGCACGGGACAGCGCTGACGGTCGCGGCATTCTGTGTGGCGCTTGTGCTGCTTCCGCTCTCGGCGCGATTGGCTCGAGCTCGGGACGGTCCGTTGGCTCACCTCGCGTTGAGCCACGCCAACGTCACGGCCGACCTGCGGGTGACGTCCGACCCCAGGCCGCTGACCGGAGGTGGGCCCGCGTCGGCGGCGCCTCGGGTCGCCGTCGATGCGGATCTGACGGCGGCGCGGTTTGCCGACCGGACACTCGTACTCGATGGTCGCGTGATCGTGTTCGCGCCCGCGCAGACCTGGCGCGAGCTGATTCCCGGACAGCTGGTCCGCAGTCGGGTTCGGCTCGCGCCGGCCGCCAACGCCGGGCTGCTGTCCGCTATTGCGGCGGCACAATCGGCTCCCGAGCGGATTGGCCAGCCACCGTGGTGGCAGCGAGCAGCCGTCGTCTGTGCGCTCGTCGTTGCGGCAGGCTGCGAGCACCCTTCCCGCACCGGTCCGCGGTCTGTTGCCCGGCCTGGTCGACGGCGACACCAGTGAGCTCGACCCGGTGCTTGCCGAGCATTTCCGGACGGCCGGGCTCATGCACTTGCTGGCAGTGAGCGGCACGAACTGCGTGATCATCGTTGGCGCTGTCCTGCTTGTGCTGCGTCGGTTGCGCCTCGGGCCGGTCATGTGCGCGGCCGGCAGTGGGCTTGTGCTGATCGCATTCGTTGTGGTGGCACGGCCGTCGCCGAGCGTGCTGCGCGCCGCGACGATGTCGGGGATCGCGCTGGTTGCCCTAGCGGTGGGACGTCCGCGCCTGGCGGTGCCGATGCTCGCTACCGCTGTGCTCGGCCTCCTGCTCTGGCGGCCGACGCTTGCGAACGACGCTGGATTCACCATGTCCGTTCTCGCAACCGGATCGCTGTTGGTCATCGCCCCGACGTGGGCAGCCGGGTTACGGCGCTGGCGAGTGCCGCCGATCATCGCTGAATCCGTGGCCGTTGCCGCCGCCGCTCACCTGGTCACGGCTCCGGTGATCGCCGCGATCTCGGGCACGGTGAGTCTGGTTGCCGATTCCAGCCAACGTCCTCGCCGAACCCGTGGTGGCCGCAGCGACGATCGCCGGGTTTGGTGCCGCGCTGACGGCTCCGATTCTGATGCCGTTGGGCCAGTTCCTCGCTGTGTTGGCCGGGTTGCCCTGTCGCTGGCTGGTCTGGGTCGCGAGCTGGTTCGGTGCGCTTCCCGGAGCTGTGTTGCCATGGCCGACGGGTCTGGTGGGTGGCTTCAGTCTCCTAGCGGTGGTAGGCGTCATGTGGGCTCTGGCCCGGCGGCCTCGTCGGCGGATCCCGCTCGTCGCTATGGCTGTGACGGCGCTGATCGTCCAGATCCCGATTCGGTCCGTGACCTCAGGCTGGCCACCCGGTGGCGAGGTCTTCGTGGCCTGCGACGTGGGGCAAGGCGACGCATTGGTGCTGCCGACTGGCCCGGGGTCGGCTGTGGTGATCGACGCGGGTCCGGATCCTGTCCTGGTCGATCGTTGCTTGCACGATCAGCGGGTCACCGAGGTCCCGTTACTCGTGCTGACGCATGACCATGTGGATCATGTCGCTGGCATTGGTGGTGTGCTACATGGGCGCCGGGTCGGCCGGGTGATCACCGGCCCACTTGCCGAGCCGGAATCCGGCGCCGCCCTCGTGGCTGACGCGTTGCGGCCGCGCCGCCTGCAGGCCGAGCCGGCCTCTGATGGGCTCGGCCTGCGGGTCGGAAGGCGTCACTCTCGAGGTGCTCGGTCCGGCCCGCGCGTTTCGCGGCACTCGGTCCGACCCCAATAATTCGTCCCTCGTGTTGCGCGCGGACAGCCACGGAGTTCGGATCCTCCTGCCCGGGGATGCTGAGATCGAAGCTCAGCAGCAGTTGCTCGGGGTCGGCGGCTGATGTTGCGGCGGACGTGCTGAAGGTGCCACATCACGGCAGCGCCTATTCGGATCATTCCTTCCTTTCGGCGATACATGCTCGGCTCGCGGTTATCTCGGTGGGCGCCCATAACGACTATGGCCAGCCGGCTCCTCGTTGCTGGGTGAGCTGGATCGGCTCGGCATGGTCGTGCGTAGAACTGATCGTGACGGAGATGTCGCAGTGACCTGGACCGACGGGCGGCTCGGCACCCAGGTCCGCCGCGCTGTCGGAGTCGCCCAGTCCGAAGGCTGCCGCCCGACCGCGCGGAGCCGCGCGTGTGGCCGGAGGGCGGAATTGGCCGCCGCGGTCGGATTGCCGATCGCGGAGAGTGTGGCCGACCGCCAGGCCGAGGACTCGGTATCGGCCGGGCATGCCACGATGGGCGCATGCCGGACTCTGGCGCGGACCTCACCGGCGGCTTGTCCGCTGATGGCCAGCGGCTGCCGCAGTCGTCCTGGTCGTCGGCGACGAGGAGTTCCTCGTTGCGCGAGCCGTCGAGCAGGTCGCCGCCGCCGCGCGTCGGCTGGATCCGAGTACCGATATCGACGAGCGGGCGGGCGGCCAGATCGAGCCAGCCGAGTTGTTCGACCTGCTCAGCCCGTCGCTGTTCGGGGGACGCCGCGTCCTGGTGATCTCCGCTGCTGCAGGATCTGCGGGCCGCCGCGCTTACCGCGCTCGGACCATTTCTTGACGCGCAGCTCTGACGACACAACCATCGTTTTGGCGCACGCGGGCGGCGCCAAGGGCAAGGCGGTACTCGATGCGGCTCGCCGGGTGGGGGCGTGGCAGATCTCGTGCGCTCGACTGACGCGCGCCGAGGAGCGGCTGGAGTTCATCCGGGGCGAGGTACGTCGAGCCGGCGGGTCGATCACGCCGGACGCGGCCGCGCTGCTACTCGACGCCGTCGGCAGCGACCTGCGCGAGCTCGCGCAAGCGGCGCCGACCAGCTCGTCGCCGACTCGGGTGGCCGGAGTTAGCGCCGATACGGTGACCGCCTACTACCGGGGTCGGGCCGAAGTGAGCGGCTTCGCGGTATCCGATCGGGCCGTTGTCGGGCGATGCGGGCGGGGCACTGGAGACGCTGCGCTGGGCGCTGTCCATAGGCACGCCACCCGTCGTCGTCGCTGATGCGATGGCGGACGGAGTTCGGTCCGTGGCGCGGATTTCGGCAGCTGGTCGGAGCAACCCGTACCAGCTGGCGCAACGACTCGGCATGCCGGCGTGGAAGGTGAAACGTGCTCAGTCGCAGGCCCGGGGGTGGACCGATGCTGGCCTGCACGATGCCCTCCAGGTCGTCGCTGAGCTGAACGCGGAGGTCAAGGGCGCCGCCGTGGACCCGGAGTACGCGTTGGAGCGCGCAGTGCTACGGCTAGCGCAGGCCCGCGGTCAACGCTGACGGTCAGCCACCAACGTTCGTGATCTTGGATTTACTGCCGTGGAGCGACAACAAGTCCAAGATCATAAAGTGGGTACAGGTAAGCCTGATCGACTAGCCGCCGCGAGGGGACGATTACCGCGCCGTCGCGACTATGAGCGAGTTCACTCGCTGGGCCATGGCCGATTTCTTGTTGGCCGCCTGATTGCGGTGGATGACGCCCTTGCTGACGGCCTTGTCCAGCTGCCGGGATGCGGTGGTGAACGCAGCTTGCGCACCGTCCTGGTCGCCAGCGTCGGCCGCCTCGCGGAAGTGACGCACCGCGGTCTTGAGCGACGACTTGACGCTCTTGTTGCGCATCCGCGCCTTCTCGTTGGTGCGGTTGCGCTTGATTTGGGACTTGATATTCGCCACGAAGGAGCCTCAACGTTGGTATGGACAGGTAATCGCGCACTCGGCCGGCATGCGATGCCGGGCAGGTCGTCGCACCCTCGGGCGGACAACCGCGCCAGTTTACCAGCGGTGATTATCAGCACCCAACTTCCGGGCAATCGAGGCGGCCTCCGGCTCGAGCAGGAGGGCTTCGCGGACCCCGAATCGGTGCTGAGGCTTGCTGGCGGTCACCACGAGAATGTCCGCCCGGTGGCCAGCGCGACCCGGCGCCGCAGGACAGAGCAACTAGGGCCCGACGAGAACTCGCCGCGAGACCTGACCGGATCAGGTCGAGGCGCGGACGGTGACCAGCTCGAACTTGGTGTACAGGTAGGTGCGCACTCCGTCTTCGGAGCTGATGTCGTCGACGATGGGGCGCTCCTCCTCGTCGTCGGACACTGCCATCGCGACGCCGTCAGAGTAGTAGATGTTCGCGTCAACCGGCGCCAGATCGGTGAGCTCCACAACGACATAGCGGCCGTCCAAGGACTGGACGAGGGATCGCACCTCCGACGAGACACCGTTCAGTCCGGCCGGAGACGCATAAACGCCCAGCACCTGCTGCCAATCGTCGTCGGCGCCGGGAGAGGTGTTCACCAGGTCTCCAGGGCGCAGCTGGGCGGCGGGTATGCGGTACTCGAGCACGGCTCGGCGATCGGGAGGGACGGTTGTCATGCCGACATCTTGGCGGAAGCCGTCGGATCAGCCCAACCCGCCCGGCGACCGGTGTCGCTTCGCCCGCTCCGATCGGCGACACGACCGTCGGCAGCGAGCGTCAGCGCGACGATGGCTGCGACCATGACCAGTTCGACGGCGGCGCTGGTGACAAGGCCAACCGGCACAGCGGCGAGGCAGCACGCCCCGCCGACAATTCGCGTCCGCGGGTCGGCGTAGCCGAGCGCAGCGCGGAATCCACCAGATCCGAGCAGGAATATCGCCACGCCGCCGGCGATCAGCCACGCGCCGGCGGTGTCGATGCGCGCGGTCAGCTCGGGCGCAGCTACCCCGATACCGGCAGCGAGCACGAGGATTCCGTAGATCATCACCAGATGGGCAAAGAAATAGCCGGTGATGGCGAGGGTTGCGCGGCGTTTCGGCGAAGCCGCCGCCAAAGCGGCTGACGCTCGGTCATCGTCGCCGACGAAGTAGCTCCACCAGATGGTCGCCGCCGCCAGAAGTCCGGCGAGGATGCCCACCGCCGTGCGGAGCGTGACGGCAGCATGCGCGTCGGCCAGGGCAACGTTGATCAGCGACTCACCGAGCACGATGAGAATCACCAACCCGTGCCGCTCCGTGAAGTGTTCGACGTTGATGCGGTAATGGCGTCGAGTTTGGGCAAGGGCCGGCGTGGCGAGCTGGACGGCGACGGCCGCGAGCCAGAGCACCCAATCCGCCGCGCCGTGTACCCATCCGGCGGCGAGGACGAGTCCGGCACTGATCAGGTTGCAGCCGAACAGTCGCAGGACTGGCCGCAAGGCATCCAGGCCGGCGAACACGACGAAGCCGACGGCGTGGACGACGTTCACAGCCAGATAGGCGAGCCCGAAGGCGATACCGTTGACGCCGAAGGCATTCGGCACGCTGACCGATGCCAGGAAAAACGCGGCCATCGCCGCGAGCAACACCATCCGTCGGCCGGCGGTATCGGGCTTGCTGGCGTTCGTCAGCCAGGCGTAACCCCCGTACATCCAGAAAATGACGAACAACACGATCGCCGCCTGAGCCAATCCCGCTGCGTCAGGGTGGTCGACGATGATCTCGGTGACCTGGGTCATGGTGAAGACGAACACCAGATCGAAGAACAGTTCGAGGGTCGAGACCCGCGCTGGAGCGGCCTCGACGGGCACGTGGGCGGTCACCAGCCCATGGTGGAGTGGAATCGGCGAGCCGTGCTGTCCATTTCGCGACCCGCTGAACGCCAGACCGCCGGACGCCCGACATGGGACGATGGCAGCGGTCCGCTATTCATCGACTGAAAGCTATCCGTGACTGCAGAAACGATCAGGCGCCGGCCGCACCGATCCGGCGCGCATCCGCAACTTCTGCATCATCGCGCACATCGACCACGGCAAGTCCACGCTGGCCGATCGCATGTTGCAGCTCACCGGGGTCGTTGACGCCCGGCAGATGCGCGCGCAATACCTGGACCGGATGGACATCGAGCGAGAGCGCGGCATCACGATCAAGGCGCAGAACGTCCGCATGCCATGGCGCGGACCAGACGGCGACTACGTGCTCGACATGATCGACACCCCGGGCCACGTCGACTTCACCTACGAGGTCTCCAGATCCCTGGCCGCCTGTGAGGGCGCCGTGCTTCTCGTGGACGCCGCGCAGGGCATCGAAGCGCAGACCCTCGCCAACCTCTATCTCGCGATCGAGAACGACCTGCACATCATTCCAGTGCTCAACAAGATCGACCTGCCGGCCGCCCAACCGGACCGTTACGCGGCAGAGCTCGCGCACGTCATCGGCTGCGACCCGGGCGACGTGCTGCGGGTCAGCGCCAAGACCGGCGAGGGCGTCCGCGAGTTGATCGACACCATCTGCCGGGACGTTCCGGCGCCCACCGGGGATCCCTGATGCACCCGCCGCGGGCAATGATCTTCGACTCGGTGTATGACATCTATCGCGGCGTCATCACTTACATCCGCGTCGTGGACGGTTTCATCGCGCCGCGCGAACGCATCCGGATGATGTCGACCGGAGCCACGCACGAGTTGCTCGAGGTCGGTGTCATGTCGCCCGAGCCGAAGCAGACGACCGGACTCGGTGTCGGCGAGGTCGGCTATCTGATCACCGGCGTGAAAGACGTGCGCCAGTCGCGGGTCGGCGACACCGTCACCGACGCCGCCAAGCCGGCGGCGACATCGTTGGGTGGATATCGCGACCCCAAGCCGATGGTGTATTCGGGCCTGTATCCGATGGATGGTTCGGATTACCCGCCGCTCCGCGACGCGCTCGACCGGTTGCGACTCAACGACGCCGCGCTCGTCTACGAGCCGGAGTCCAGCGCCGCCCTCGGCTTCGGTTACCGGTGCGGGTTTCTCGGGCTACTGCACCTGGAGATCGTGCGGGAACGACTCGAGCGGGAATTCGACCTCGATCTCATCTCAACCGCACCCAACGTCGTGTATCGCGTTGTCCTGGAGGACGGCGCCGAGCAGGTCGTCACCAACCCGTCGGACTGGCCGGTCCGGCAGAAGATCGCGGCGGTGTACGAGCCGATCGTCAAAGCGATGATCATCGCGCCAACCGAGTACATCGGCTCGATCATGGAGTTGTGCCAGTCCAGACGGGGATCGCTCGGCGGCATGGACTACCTGTCTGAGACGCGAGTCGAGTTGCGCTACACGCTGCCGCTGGCCGAGATCATCTTCGACTTCTTCGACCAGCTGAAGTCGCGCACCCGCGGATACGCGAGTCTGGACTACGAGAACGCCGGTGAGCAGGTTGCCGACCTTGTCAAGGTCGACATCCTGCTGCAAGGCGAGCCGGTCGACGCCTTGTCCGCCATCGTGCACAAGGACAAGGCGCACAGCTACGGCACGTCGATGACGGCCAAGCTGCGCGAGCTGATCCCGCGCCAACAATTCGAGGTACCCATCCAAGCCGCCATCGGCTCGCGGATCATCGCGCGCGAGAACATCCGCGCAGTACGCAAGGACGTGCTGGCCAAGTGCTATGGCGGTGATATCACCCGCAAACGCAAACTGCTGGAGAAGCAAAAGGAAGGCAAGAAGCGGATGAAGATGGTGGGCCGAGTCGAGGTGCCGCAGGAAGCGTTCATCGCGGCATTGTCAACGACCAATACCGATCCGCCTAAGCGGTAAGTGCTAAGCCCAGGGCCGCCGCGAAGCACTCACGGCTCGATGACGATCTTGCCTACGACCTCGCCGGATTCCAGCGCGGCGAGCCCTCGGCGATCCGATCCAGCGGCAGAGTCCGATCGATTGTCGGCCGCACACCCGTGGCTATCAAGAACGCGATCAGGTCGGCCAACTCGGTTCGGGTGCCCATCGTCGAGCCGATGACGGACAACTGCAGGAAGAAGATGCGGTTAAGCTCGGCCGGGGATTCGGCCCGGAGGTGGCGCCGGACACGACGACACGACCACCCGGCTTCAGGGCTTTCAGCGAGTGCGACCAGGTCGCCGCGCCGACCGTTTCGATTACCGCCTCGACGCGTTCGGGCAGGCGCGCACCGGTGTCAAAGGCGGCATGTGCGCCGAGCCGGCGGGCCGCCTCCTGCTTCTCCGGCGACCGCGAGGTGCACCAGACTCGGTAGCCCGCCGCGCGCGCCAGCGCTATACACGCGGAGGCCACACCGCCGCCCGCGCCCTGCACCAGTACCGTTTGACCGGGGCGCAGTCCGGAGTTCACGAACAGCATCCGGTAGGCGGTCAGCCAGGAGGTCGGCAGGCAGGCCGCCTCGGCGAAGGTGAGTTCGGCCGGTTTGGGAATGACGTTGCCCCTCGGAACCGTGACGAATTCCGCCATCGTTCCCTGATGCTTCTCAGACAGCAGCGTGCGGCGCGTATCGAGGGTCTCGTCGCCGGTCCATCCATCGCTGGCGATGACCGAGTGGACGACGACCTCCGTTCCGGTCTGTTCATCGACACCGGCGGCATCGCAGCCGAGGATCATCGGCAGCCGATCCTTCGTGATCCCCACGCCGCGCAATGTCCACAGATCATGGTGATTGAGGCTGGCCGCGACGACCCGAACGGTCGTCCATCCGGGCGGTGGCGTCGGTGCCGGACGCTCACCGACGACGAGCGCGGAGAGGGGATTGTCGGTATCGAACGATGACGCGTACGCCGCGCGCATGAACGTCAACCTAGTGTCCCGCGAGGAAGTATAGTCCACCGTCTGCGACGCCCGGATGCACGCCGGCTGCGTTGTCCTCGTCGTCCATAGCGCTGCTATGGCCTCCTCGTCCGCCTTGCCGGTCGCCCATCCGGATCGCCGCATCCGGCAAACGACTTCCCTCGCGGGACCACTACGGCGTCAGGACGCGACGCGAGAGCGCGGCCCATCGCTTCGATGAGCCGCTCTGCCGAATCGGCATCGAGCTCGACTGCGACGCGCGCAGCCGGGCCCAGGGCCGGAGCCGCTAAGTCGATGTTGAGCGTGTGCTCGTCCAGTGCGTGGACCGGATGGTCGTAGTACACCGTCGCGTCGGTGAGTCGGAACCATCCCTCCCGGCCTTTTCCGCTGCCGGTGACCGCGATGTGCTCGGTGAGGTAGGTGCACATGGCTTGGCTCAGACCTCCAGGGCGATGTGGCGGGCGAAGAACGAGGCAATCCGCTCCCAGCCGTCGACAGCGGCGATCACCCGATAGCTGGTTCGGTCGACCGCAAAGAAGCCGTGACCCGCGTTGGAGTACCGGTAGAACTCGGACTGCTTGCCGTTGGACCGCAGGATCGCCTCGAATTCGTCGACGTGCTGCGGCGAGGGGGTCCGGTCCTCGTTGCCGAACAGGCCGAGGACCGGCGCGGACAGGTTCGGCAGGATCGGTACCAGGTTGGTTACCCGAAGCGGCCAGTTCGGGGGCGGATCGCCCGTGACGTAGGCGCCATAACAGTCCACCACGGCGTCGACCTGGACATGGCAGGCGGTGAGCACGGCTTGCCGGCCGCCTGAGCAGTGCCCGATCACTCCGATGCGGCCGGTCGCCTCTGGCAGGTGCCGCAGGTGATCGGCAGCTGCTGCAACGTCTCCTACCAGACGCTCATCGGGCGCTCCGCCCAGCGCTCGTGCGACGGCCGAGGCGTCGTCCGGATCCGCTCCCGGCGCCTCCCGCCAGAACAGATTGGGGCACAGTGCGTCGTACCCCATCGCCGCGAGGCGCCGAGTCATCTCCTTGGTCGCGCGGTCGTATCCGGGCATGTGATGGATAACGACGACGCCTCCGCGGCGGTGATCCGCGAGCGGTCGGGCGAGGTACGCCTCGATCTCGTCACCGCCTGCTCCCGACATGCGGATTGTCTCCGCACGCAATGCTTCGTCCATGCCCAGATACAAGCATGAAGCCTAGGGTGACCCTACGTGCGCTCCCTCCGCCGCGTTCGCTGGCCGCTGCTGGCGCTGGTCGCGCTCATCGTGCTCCTCGTTATCGGCTACGCAGTTTCGGCAGTTCATCATGGGAGTCCGCGATCCCCGACGTCGGCGTCGACAGCGAGCCACGGCAGTGCACCAACGTCGGGCCGCGGTGCCGGCCCAGCGTCGACGGAGTCCGGCGTTGAGGTTCCGCTGTCCTCGCTTCCGCCGCAGGCGTCAACCACGGTGGCACTCATACTCCACGATGGCCCGTTTCCCTACCGCCAGGACGGCGTCGTATTCGCGAACGCTGAACGGCATCTTCCGATCGAGGCCCGCGGTTATTACCACGAGTTCACGGTGCCGACTCCGGGGTCGACCGATCGGGGCGCCCGCCGCATCATCACCGGACTCGACGGCGAGTTCTACTACACCGCTGATCACTACGAGAGCTTCCGCCGGGTGGACGTGACCAGGTGAGGGTCAGGTATCGATGTGACTAACGCCGACGCGAAGAACAACGCGAGACGACGCGACGCGATCCGGGAAATCTATTCAGCGGTCCGCGCGCCCGCCTGGGCCGCCCCGAATCTCGACGGGCTCGCGGACGTGTTGCGGGACCTCTCGTGGCTGCCGACCGGGCCGGTCACCGTGCGGTGGCGGCCGCCGCCCGAGCTGCCGCCGGGGACCGGGACCAGATTGCCGATGTGCTCCGTCGGGCGATCGCTGAAACGGCCGAAACGGCGCGCCCGGTGAGCGTTCCCGACCTGTCGCCGGGGTAATCGATGGTCCCGTCCGCGGGTCGCGCGCGCGCCGGCCCGGTCAGGATGAAGACTGGAGCCGTGCCATCCGCGTTGCCCACCGGCGATCCGCCTCCCCCGACGGGCGGCTGCCTCCCTCGGTCCGAGGCCGCACGGGGTGTCCCGTTCGGGATCTACGTACACGTCCCGTTCTGCCTTACTCGGTGTGGCTACTGCGACTTCAACACCTACACCGCGACCGAACTTGGTGCGGGTGTCAGCCGCGGAAGCTACATCGATACGGTGCTGCTGGAGTTGCGGCTGGCGCGCCATGTTCTTCGGGATGTCGCGCCACTGGCCTCCACCGTGTTCTTCGGCGGCGGTACGCCGACGATCCTGCCGGCCGAGCATCTCGGCCTGATCGTGCGCGAAATCAAGGACCTGTTCGGTCTCGTCCCGGACATCGAGGTTACGACCGAGGCGAACCCGGACTCGGTCACGCCGGCCTCACTTCGACAAGCTGCGCGCCGCCGGATTCACCCGGTGTCCATCGGCATGCAGTCGGCCATCCCACACGTGCTCGCGGTGCTGGACCGTACCCACCGGCCCGGCCGGCCGGAGGAAGCGGTGGCAGAGGCGCATGCCGCGGGCTTCGACCACGTGAATCTGGACCTCATCTACGGAGCGCCGCACGAGACCGACGCCGATTGGCAGGCTTCACTCGACGCGGCTGTCGGGGCGCGGCCGGACCACATCAGCGCGTACGCGCTCGTCGTGGAGGAAGGCACGGCCCTGGCCCGCCAGGTCGCCGCAGGTGCGCTGCCGCCGCCCGATGACGACGTGCTGGCTGATCGGTACGTACAGGCCGACGAAACGCTGCGGCGCGCCGGCTTCGAGTGGTACGAGGTGTCCAACTGGGCCCGCACCGCGGCCGCTCGGTCGCGGCACAACCTGCTGTACTGGCGAGAGGCGAACTGGTGGGGCATCGGCCCGGGCGCGCATAGCCACGTGTCCGGCGTGCGGTGGTGGAACGTCAAACACCCCTCGCGTTACGGCGCGCTGCTCGAGGCTGGGCGCAGTCCAGCCGCCGGGCGCGAGATGCTCAATGAACGGGCGCGCCTCACCGAGCGGCTCATGCTGGGCGTGCGGCTGCGGGAGGGCCTGGATCTGCGCGACCTGCCCCGCCCGTCGCGAGCCAAGTTGCCTCAGCTGGTGACCTGGGGGCTGGCCGAGCCCGCGGCATCCCGCGAGGGTCGGCTCGCTCTCACCCAGCGCGGTCGGCTGCTGGCCGACGCCGTCGTCCGAGACCTGCTCGGCTGATGGCCTGCATGACAACAAGTTGAGCCAGGCGAATGAGTCGGCCCTAGGTCAGTGTGGGTCCCGCCGCTGGCAGCACGCCGGCGGTGTCCAAGCGCCGTACGCAGCGCTGCTGCCCTCGTCGGGCCGCGACCTAGGTGCGTGGTCCCGTCTGGCGCCGTGACCACGATGTTGTAGCCACCACGGTCGACTCGACCGGGTATGTCGCTGGGATCCACATATGCCTGCGAATAGACGACCCAGCCATCCGCAGTTAACTCTTGCTCCAGAGCTAACAAATTGTGTGCGTGCATCCACCCTCCAGACGTCTAGGCAACTCCGCTCAACTAGAAGAACCCCGTTCGAACTATGAGAACAGACGAATGGAGGTCTCAACAGGGGCTATGGCGAGAATCTTCGCGGTGTGTCCGAGCGCGGTCAGGCGTCCGACCGCGCCGGGCCCACCCGGCGGAGTGCGTCGAGGTCGAGGACGCGCACGTGCAAGGTGTGCCGTTGCTGCAAAGCGGCCCGCAACGCGCGGTGCAGCCCGTCTTCGAGGTAGATGTTGCCCTGCCACTGCACGGCGTGGGGAACAAGTCGCCGTAAAACGTGGAGTCCTCGTCGAGCAGCTGGTCGAGCGCCAGCTCCTTGCGGGTGGTGATCAGCTCGTCGAGACGGACTGCGCGGGGTGGGACGCCGGACCAGTCGCGGGTCGAGAGGGCGTGATCCGGATAGGGCCGGCCTTCACGTACGGCCTTGAAGATCAGAAGATCACCTGCCCAGCACTGCCAGTCGCATTCCGCGGAATCCGACAAATCATCCCCGGCGGTGCAGCGTACCCCGTCCCGGCTTAACTACGATGGTCACAGTGCTGTAGGGCGGCCCGCCGGAGCGCGTGGCGCGAGGAGATGGATCGCGGATGAGCATGGAGGACCGCAAGCTCGAGGTCCTGCGCGCGATCATCGAGGACTTCATCAGCACCCGCGAGCCGGTCGGAAGCAAGGCCCTGGCCGATCGGCACAACCTCGGGGTGTCCGCGGCGACGATTCGGAACGACATGGCGGCCCTGGAGGAGGAAGGGCTGATCGCCCAGCCTCACACCAGTGCTGGCCGAGTGCCGACCGACGCCGGCTATCGGATGTTCGTGGACCGGATGACCGTCGGTCAAGCCGCTGTCCGGCGCGGAACGCCGAGCGATCGAGACGTTCCTTGACGAAGCGGTCGATCTCGATGACGTGCTGCACCGAGCGGTCCGCACGTTGGCCCAACTCACCCGCAACGTGGCCGTCGTGCAGTACCCGTCCCTGTCCCGCAGCCGGGTCCGGCACATCGAGATCGTCACCCTCGCCCCGTCGCGGCTACTGCTCGTGCTCATTACCGATACCGGCCGCGTCGAGCAACGCGTCGTCGAGCTCCGGGGCCGGTCAACGACGATGTCGTCGCCGACCTGCGCACCACGCTCAACACCAGATTGCGCGACCGGCTGCTGGCGGAGACACCGGAGATCATCACGGATCTGCCGCTCGGCGTGACTCGGGAGCTTCGGGGCTGGTAGCGACATTGACCTCGGTCCTCCTGGAGACCCTTGTCGAGGCGCACAGCGACCGGATCGTGCTCGGCGGCACGGCGAACCTCGCCGAACACGCGTTCGACTTTCCGGCGATTCGCCCGGTGCTCGAGGCTCTGGAAGAGCAGGTCGTGCTGCTCCGACTGCTCGACGAGTCGATGGCCTCGAGTCACGTGCTGGTCCATATCGGCAACGAGAACGTCCATGCCGGGCTGCACACCGCTTCGGTGGTGACCAGCGGATACGGCCCGCGCGGTGCCGCGGTCGGTGCGGTCGGCGTGCTCGGTCCGCGCCGGATGGACTACGGACACACGATGGCGCGGGTCGCCGCTGTCGCCCGCTACGTAGGTGACCTGCTCGCTGAGCGCTGACGTCGCCAGGCTCCGTACACTGGTAATACTCAGCGGTGCCGAGTGCCACCCGCGACCTGACTACACAAGAGAGCTGACTGTCCTGTGCCTGATTTGCCTCGCGACTACTACGCGTTGCTCGGCGTGCGCCGGGACGCGACAGGTGAGGAGATCAAACGCGCCTATCGGAAGCTCGCCCGCGAGTTACACCCGGACGTCAACCCTGACGCGGGCGCGCAGGAGCGCTTCAAGCAGGTGACCGCGGCGTACGAGGTGCTGTCCGATCCGGAGAAGCGCCGCATCGTCGATCTCGGCGGCGACCCGTTGTCGACCGGAGCCGGTGCGCCCGGCAGTGCCGGGAACCCGTTTGCCGGGTTTGGTGGCTTTGGCGACGTTTTCGAGGCGTTCTTCGGCGGAGGAGCGACAAGCAGGGGGCCACGACCGCGGCGTCGGCAGGGTGCCGACGCGCTGCTGCGGCTGGACCTCACCCTGGCCGAGGCCGCATTCGGCGCACGCAGGACATCTCCGTAGAAACGGCGGTGCTGTGCTCCACGTGCGGAGGCAGCGGGTGCGCGCCGGGCACGTCGCCACGGACCTGCCCCATCTGCAGCGGTACCGGCGAGGTTCAGTCGGTGCAACGGTCGTTTCTCGGCCAGGTGATGACAAGCCGTCCGTGCTCCGCCTGCGGTGGCACCGGGCAGCAGATCCCGTCACCCTGCCCGACGTGCGGGGCCGAAGGCCGGGTTCGTACCCGCCGGACGGTCACGGTCGACGTGCCGGCCGGCATCGATGATGGCATGCGCATCCGGCTCTCCGGACAGGGCGAGGTCGGACCCGGCGGTGGCCCGGCCGGCGACCTCTACATCGAGGTGGCCGAGCAGCCCCACGACACGTTCACCCGCGAGGGATCGGACCTGCATTGCACGATCGCGTTGCCGATGACGGCGGCCGCCCTCGGCACCGACCTCGTGCTGACCACCCTGGATGGCGAGGAGAAGCTAGACATCCGGGCGGGCACCCAGAACGGCGCAGTGCTGACTCTGCGCGGGCGGGGCGATGCACGGCTGCGCAGCAGCGAGTCGGGGAGACCTGCTCGTGCATGTCGAGGTGCGCACGCCGACTCGTCTCGACGACGCGCAGGAGAAGCTGCTTCGTGAGCTCGCGGCGCTCCGCCGAGGAGGTTGCGGTGAACGGCGCCCGGTCAGGCCTGTTCAGCAAGGTCCGCGACGCGTTTGGCGGGCGTTGACGCGAGGCCTCTCGTGACTCCTCCGCTGTTCCTGCTCGACCCGCTGCCCGACGGTGACACGATCGTCCTAGCCGGCGACGAAGGCCGCCACGCGGCGACGGTCATGCGCATCCTGGGTCGGCGAGACCGTGCTGGCCGGCGACGGTCGCGGGTCCGTGCTGCAGAGGCACGGTCGTCGCGCTCCGACCCCGTGGCCTGGAGTTCACCGTCTCCGTGCGCCGAGTGGAACCTCCCGCTGATCCGCGGGTCATCGTGGTCCAGGCGCTACCCAAGGGCGACCGGGGTGAGCTCGCGGTGGAGTTGCTGCCGACCGAGCTCGGCGCGGACGAGATCAGTGCCCTGGCGGGCAGCGCGGTGTGTAACGGTCTGGAGCGGCGCTCGCGGTGACCGGGCAGTAGCGAAGTGGCGCCGGACAGCGCGCGAGGCCGCGAAGCAGAGCCGGCGCGCGTGGATACCGACCGTCTGCGAGCCAACGGATACGGAGGGCGTCGCCGCGCGGCTTACCGGCACGTCCGGCGCGCTGGTGCTGCACGAACAAGCGACGAGCCGGTTCGGCGATTTCACCCGCCGGCGACCGGCGAACTTGTCGTCATTGTCGGTCCGGAAGGCGGAATCACCGACAGTGAGCTGGCGCTCCTCGACGGCGCCACGCCGGTTCGCCCTCGGCCAGCACGTACTGCGCACCTCGACCGCGGGGGCGGCCGCGTTGGCCGCTCTCGCGCCCCGGCTCCGGACGCTGGAATTGAGCCGGATCGCGATTCTCAGACGCGCCTGGGCGGTATCGGGCATCAGGAAAGTAGAATGAGACGGGTCCACCCCGGACCGAGCAGAAAGCCGAACTTGTCAGATCCCACTTCCCGGTCTGATCGCGTCTCTACCACCCTCGTCGTACCCGGCGAGCAAGCGATGGTTGCCCTGCTCGGCTCGCGCGACGAGTTGCTGCGGGTTATCGAGACAAAGCCTCGACAGCGACATCCACGTTCGTGGCAACGAGATCACCATCACCGGCGCTCCGGCCGACAACGCCATCGCGGTGCGGCTATTCGAGGAGCTGCTAGAACTCATCCGAGCCGGCCAGAACCTCACCCCGGACGCGGTCGGCCGCTGCGCTCGGGATGCTTACCGCGGACTCGGCCGAGCGCCCGGCCGAGGTGCTCAGCCTCAACATCCTGTCCCGCCGGGGCAAGAACATCCGGCCGAAGACGCTCGAACCAGAAGCACTACGTCGACGCGATCGACCGGCACACGATGGTGTTCGGCATCGGCCCGGCCGGCACCGGAAAGACGCTATCTCGCGGTGGCGAAGGCCGTCCAGGCGCTGCAGGCCAAGCAGGTGACCCGCATCATCCTGACCCGGCCCGGCCGTTGAAGCTGGGGAGCGGCTCGGGCTTCCTGCCGGGCACGTTGTACGACAAGATCGACCCGTACCTGCGCCCGCTACTGGACGCGCTGCACGACATGCTCGATCCTGAGTCGATTCCGCGCCTCACCCAGCCGGGACCATCGAGGTGGCGCCGCTTGCCTACATGCGCGGTCGGACGCTCAACGACGCGTTCATCATCCTCGACGAGGCCCAGAACACCACGCCCGAGCAGATGAAGATGTTCCTGACGCGACTCGGCTTCGGCTCGAAGGTCGTGGTCACCGGGGACATCACGCAAATCGACCTACCCGGCGATACGCCGTAGCGGCCTGAAGGTCGTGCGCGAGATCCTCACCGACATCGACGACGTGCACTTCGCCTACCTCACGAGCACCGACGTCGTGCGTCATCGGCTCGTCGGCGAGATCGTCGATGCGTATGCCCGGTGGGACGAGCGGGATGGAGCCAGCCGGCAGAGCCCGCCACCGCATCGGGCGGCGCCTCGCCGCTGAGGTCGACATGAGCATCGAGATCAACAACGAGTCCGGCGTCTCCGTCGACGAGGTGGCTCTGGTCGAGCTCGGCCGTTGCGTTCTCGACTCGCTTGTCGGTGAATCCGATGGCCGAGCTGTCGATCGTGCTGCTCGACGCGGACGCTATGGCCGCGCTGCACCGAGCAGTGGATGGACGTCCAGGGGCCGACCGACGTGATGGCCTTTCCGATGGACGTGGAGGACTCTCGTCCGAGCACGCCGAGCCCAGCGGTCCGCCGCGCCCTGACGCCAACGGAATGGGCGCGCCTGCTGGGCGACGTCGTCCTGTGCCCGGAGGTAGCCGCGGAGCAGGCCCGCCATGCCGGGCACTCGACCGAATCGGAACTGCAGCCTGCTGCTGCACCCACGGCATCCTGCACCTGCTCGGGTACGACCACGGCGAGCCCGAGGAGGAGCGCGAGATGTTCGCGCTGCAAGCGCGCGCTCGTCGGTGGCTGGGCCGAGCGGATCGGGCGGGCACCGATCCGTGCGCCGCGCCCGGGAACCCGAGCAGAGGTGCGCGACACCGCCACCGGCGACCGGACCGGTGAGCGCCGATGGCTGATCCAGACCAATCCTCGGCACGGGAGCAGCCCGTGAAGGCAGCCGACATCGCCCTGCTGGTTCATCGCGATCGTGCTGGTTCCGATCGGCGGGGTGTTGGCCTGCGGTCGACTCGGCGCTGGCGCGCGTCTCGGTTGCGCGCATCGACGAGTTGGTCCGCGAGGGCCGCCGCGGGGCGAAACGCTGAGCGGCCTGGTGCGTCGATCGGGCCCGCTACACCAACTTGCTGCTGCTCCTGCGGATGACGTGCGAGGTCACGTCGACCGTCCTCGTCACGATCGTCGCGCGGTCTGTGTTCGGTCCCGACTGGCCCGTCGTCGTTGCTCACGATTGCGGTCATGGTGGTCGTCAGCTATGTGTTCGTGGGCGTCGGCCCGCGGACGCTGGGTCGCCAGCACCCCTACCGGGTCGCGCTGTTGCTCGCCGCTCCCGTCCGCGCCCTCGGCCGGGTGTTCGGGCCGCTGGCGTCCCTGCTGATCCTCGTTCGGCAATGCGGTGACTCCGGGCCGGGGTTTCCGCGACGGACCGTTCTCGTTCTCGTCGGAGGCCGAGCTGCGCGAGCTCGTGGACATGGCCGAACGGGGAGGCGTCGTCGAGCACGACGAGCGCGAGATGATCCAGTCCGTGTTCGAGTCTGGGTGACACGATCGCCCGCGAGGTCATGGTGCCGCGGACGGAGATCGTCTGGATCGAGCACACCAAGACCGTCCCGCAGGCGATGGCGCTGGCGCTGCGCAGCGGATTCTCCCGGATCCCGGTTATCGGCGAGAACGTCGACGACATCATCGGCGTCGTGTACCTCAAGGATCTGGCCCGGCGCAGCCAGGACTCGAGCGGGCCCGGACCACGACGGTCGACGAGGTGATGCGTCAGCCGATCCTCGTGCCGGAGTCCAAACCGGTCGATGAGCTCATGCGGGAAATGCAGCTGCACCGCTACCCACATCACGATCATCATCGACGAGTACGGCGGCACGGCCGGACTGGTCACGATCGAAGACATCCTCGAGGAGATCGTGGGTGAGATCACCGACGAGTACGACAACGGAGAGCCCGCCCATCGAGCGGCTGGACGAGAACACCGCTCGGGTGACCGCTCGTCTGTCCGTCGAGGATCTGGCGCACTTGTTCGATATGGATCTGCCCGACCGGGATGACGTCGAGACAGTGGCCGGGCTGCTCGCCGAGCGCATCGGTCGCGTTCCGATCCCTGGAGCGACCGCCCGGGTCAACGGGCTGGAGCTGGTGGCCGAGGGCGCCGGCGGCCGACGGCACCGGATCGACACCATCCTCGTGCGGCGTTTGCCGAAGGACGACGTACCCGCCCAGCCGGAAGCCCAGGTGGAGAGCGCGTGACCGAGGTGTCCGTCGAGGACGGCAAGCTCGTCACCCTGGCCCGGGCGGCCTGAGCTCGGGCCGGTAGCGCACAGGGAGCGGCCGTGCGGGATGCGGACGGCCGTACCTACGTGGCCGTGGGCGTCGTCCTGGCTTCGTTACAGCTCACCGCCCTGCAGTTGGCCGTGGCGATGGCGGTGTCGTCCGGTGCGTCGGGGCTAGCGGCTGCCGTCGTGGTCGGTGCGGAACCCGATGCCGGGCCCGGATTCTCGCGCTGCGTGATGTGACGCCAGAGGCGGTTGCATATCACGCCGATCCAGACGGCACGCTGCGCTGACAGACCGGCCGGCGGGCGCGGCGAGATCCTCCGTGGCATGATCCGGCCGATGGAACCCACCTGGTCACGGATCACGGCGGCCGACGGTCGGCACCTCGATGTGTTGACCATGGGTTCGGCGGACGACCATGCCGGTTCTCTTTCATGGGGGGACCCCAACGGCGGCAGTGGTGTATCCGCCCGCCGTCGAGGCGATGACCCGCCATGCCGTCCGGCTGATCACCTACTCCCGACCGGGCTACGCCACGTCCGACCCGCAACCGGGTAGGTGCGTCGCCGACGCGGTAGCAGATGTCCAGGCGATCCTCGACGGGATCCAGGCCGACCGGTTCGTCACGATCGGGTGGTCCGGTGGCGGTCCGCACGCGCTGCATGCGCGGCGCTCATGTCCGCGCGGTGCCGGGCGGCCGCCACCATCGCCGGCGTGGCGCCGTACCCGGCGCCCGGCCTCGATTGGCTGGCCGGCATGGGCCGGGAGAACATCGAGGAGTTCGGCGCTGCGCTTGACGGCGTCGACGCGCTTCGGCCTACCTAGACCGCCCGCGGCTGATGACCTTGCGCACGTCACTGCGGATCAGGTCGCGGCCGCGCTGGGCGACCTGGTGTCCGACGTCGACGTGGCGTCGTTGCGCGGCTCTGTATGCCGACTGGCTGGCTGCGACGTTCCGCAAGTCGGTCAGCACCGGAATCGACGGCTGGCGAGACGACGACTTGGCGTTCGTGCGGCCGTGGGGCTTCGACCTCGCGATGATTCGCCGACCAGTTGCTGTCTGGCAGGGCGATCAGGATCGCATGGTGCCGTTCGCGCACGGCGAATGGCTCGCCGCCCACGTGCCCGCCGCGCGACCCCACCTGTTGGCCGGCCACGGGCACCTCTCGTTGGCGTTCGACGCGTTCGACGAGATCGTCGAGGATCTCCTGACCTGGCCAAGTGACGCGGTAGCCGGTCCGATCCGACTTGTCTCGCCGGGAAGCGGGCGCCGACGCGCAGGCGCGACGTCACGACGAATCGCCGCCGAGCGAGCGGCGTCAGCTGCGCGAGCTGGTGCCGGTAAGAGCGGCGGTCGCACCGAGTGCGAGATAGACGCCGCCAGATATGAGTTTCTGCCGATCGGCCCAGCCGGGCCGACGGCGTAACCAGCTGCCGACGCTGCCCGCGCTCGTCGCCCACACCGTGTCGAACAGCAGACCCAGCAGGGTGAAAATGTCCACCGAGCACGAGGATCTGGGTCGTCGTCGAACCATGGTGGGCGTCGAGGAACTGCGGGAAGAAGGCGACGAAGAAGATCGCTACCTTGGGGTTGGCGATTCCAATAGCCGAAGGCCTCGGCGAATGCGCGCCGTCCGCTGGGTGAGCGCGGCGCGGCGGGCCCGACGAGCTCCAGACGGCCGCGCCCGAGCAATGCGCGGATGCCCAGGTAGATCAGATACGCCGCGCCACCGTAGCGAAGCAAGGAGAAGGCGACCGCCGACGAAGCGATGACCGCGCTCAGGCCGGCGGCCGTTGCGAGGACGAACACCGCGGTGGCAGTCTCCACCCCGGCGACCGAGATCAGCGCGATGCGTCGCCCGTCACCGATGCCTCTCGCCAGCAGGAAGATCACGTTCGGTCCGGGCAGCACAATCAGGGCGACGGCAGCGGCCGTGAACGCGAGCAGCGTCGTGGTCGTCGGCATGCCGCGACGGTATCGCCAGGGACCGAACGAGTTTCGGTCTACCGGAGTAAAGCGCTTGGCGGCCGATGCCCTCGCAGCCAATCTTATTCTGGAATGAGTCGAGAAAACGTTGGACGAACAGTGGGAGACTTTCGAGGTGACGATCGAGCCGGCGGCGCAACGCGTCTTCCGCTCGGGATTCTGTTGCTTCGTCGGCCGGCCGAACACTGGCAAGTCCACCCTGACGAACGCGCTGGTCGGCACCAAAGTCGCGATCACGAGTGACAAGCCGCAAACGACACGGCGCGCGATTCGCGGAATCGTCAACCGCGCGGACGCGCAGCTCGTCATCGTCGACACCCCGGGACTGCATCGTCCGCGCACCCTGCTGGGCGAACGGCTCAACGACGTCGTTCGCCGCACGTTGAGCGAGGTAGATGTCATCGGGTTCTGTGTGCCGGCTGACCAGCGCATCGGTCCCGGTGATCGTTACATCGCGGCCGAGCTGACCTCGGTCGCGGCACCCGTTGATCGCCGTCGTTACCAAGGTCGACGCGGTGAGCAGGGCGCGCGTGGCCGCCCAGCTGACGGCCGTCAGCGAGCTCGGAGAGTTCTCCGACATCGTTCCGGTCTCAGCCGTCGCTGGCGACCAGGTGGACCTGCTCGCCGATCTGCTCGTCGCGCAACTCCCGGCCGGGCCGGTGCTCTACCCGACCGATCGTGAATACCGATGAACCGGTCGAGATCAGCGTGGCCGAACTTGTGCGTGAGGCGGCGCTCGACGGCGTGCGTGACGAGCTACCGCATTCCATTGCCGTGACCGTCGACGAGATGCGCCCCCGCGATGGGCGCCCCGATCTCACCGAGGTGTTCGCCACCATCCATCTGGAGCGAACCAGCCAGAAAGGCATCCTGATCGGTGCGGGCGGGTCCAGGCTGAAGGCCATCGGTACCGCGGCCCGACCGCCGATCGAGCGATTGCTCGGCACCCGCGTGCACCTCGACCTGCACGTCGCGGTCGAGTCCGACTGGCAAAAGGATCCACGCAAGCTCGGTCGGCTGGGCCTCTAGGACACTGCGTGCTCGACACATACCGCGCCGCGTTCCACGCGCCAGGAACGGCGGACCTTCACCGCCGCCGGCTTCGTCATGCGCATGCCGATTGCGATCTACCCGATCGGTCTGGTGCTGCTCCTCTCGATCCGGACCGGTCACTACTCGTTCGCCGGTCTGCTGAGCGGAACGTATGTCGTGGCCAACGGCGTCGGCACGCCCGTGCTCGGCCGGCTGGTCGACCGGTACGGGCAACACCGTGTGCTGATCCCGGCGTCTGCGGGACACATCGCCGCCGCCATCGCGCTCGGGCTGCTTGTCGGAGCCAACGCTCCGGATGCCGTCTTGCTGGCTCCGGCGACCGTGCTCGGGTTCTGCTACCTATCGGTCGGATCGCTGACTCGGGCGCGCTGGTCGTTCGTGCTGGCTGGTCGCCCTGAGCTCAACACGGGCTACTCGGTCGAGTCCATCCTGGACGAGCTGATCTTCACCGTCGGACCGCTGATCGCAACGCTCATTGCCACCCAGATCGACCCGCTCGGCGTTCTGGTCGTCGGCAGCCGCATTGGTGGGCGTCGGCGCCGTCTGGCTTCGGCAGCAGCGGTCCACCGAGCCGCCGGCCCACCCGGCCGGAGCGGCTCGTCATCCCAGTGCGTTGCGCTATGCCGGCCTGCCGCTCCTCATAGTGGCTGGGGCGGCCATGGGCGGGGTGTTCGCGAGCGCCGAGGTCACAGCGATCGCGTTCTGCGGCCAGCGCGGTGCCACGGCTTGGAGCGGGCTGGTACTGGCCGCTTTCGCCACCGGTAGCGCGGTCAGCGGTTTCTTCTACGGTTCGCGGCACTGGCGCACGCCCGTCCTGGATCGGTTCCGCGTCCAGGCCGTTGGTGTTCGAGCTTGCTCCCGTGGCTGTTCCTGCTTGCCGCGACGAATATCCGGGGCTCGCCGCGATCATCTTCGTGGTCGGGCTGGGTATCGCTCCGACCCTGATCACCGCCTTCACCCTGCATTCAGCAGATCGTCCCGGCCGCGGCGCTGACCGAGAGCATGGGGTGGTTCTCCACCGGCATCGCCAGTGGGCTATGGGATCGACGTCGGCGCTCGTCGGACGCATCGCCGACGCGCAAGGCGCGCGGCCGGCCTTCCTCGTGACCGTCGGATGCGGCCTGGCTCTCGGCGTGAGCGCGGCTATGCTGCACCGGCGGTTGGCTCGCCGGCCGGTGGCGCCGCAACCGGTGTCTGTCGGCCCGGAGTGAGATCATCGATGGGTGCCGTTGTATCGGGACGAAGCGGTCGTGCTGCGGGTGCACAAGCTGCGGTGAGGCAGACCGGATCGTCAGTCTGCTCACGCGTCGACACGGCCGGGTCCGCGCGGTCGGCCGGAGCGTGCGGCGCACAACCTCGAAGTTTGGCGCCCGCCTGGAGCCCGGCAGCCATGTCGACGTGCAGCTACTGACCCGCAATCCGCAGGCGCCCGGCGACGCCCCCGCGCGCCGCAAGCTCGACACCGTCATCCAGACCGGAGTCGTTGGACGCCTTCGGTGCGCGGCTGTCCGGCGACTACGCCCGGTGGACGTCCCTGTCGGCGATCTGCGAGACGGCGGAGCGCCTCACCGAGGAGGGTGAGCCCGCCCTGCGGTTGTACCTGCTTCTCGTCGGGCGCTGCGGGCACTCACGGGGCGGGAGCACGATCCGTCGCTCGTCCTGGACGCTTTCCTCATCCGGGCCTTGTCCGGCGCCGGATGGGAACCGGCGTTGCGTGGATGCGCGAGCTGCTGGCGCGCTGGGCCCGCACGTGGCGTTCAACGTGCCCGCCGGAGGTGGCAGTCTGCGAGTCCTGCCGCCCACCCGGTTCGCCGCGCCCCACAGTCCGGGACCATCGACCTGATGGTCGCGCTTCTCAGTGGTGATTGGGCGCGGCGCGGATGCCAGTCCGAGAAACGTGCAGCGCGAGGCCAGCGGGCTGATCGCCGCTCACCTGCAATGGCATCTCGAGCGCGGGCTGCGGTCCCTGCCGCTCGTCGACCGTTGATCACGCCGGCCCCGCGGAGCACGGGATACCGTGGCGCGGTGACTCTCGTCGACGACCGCGCCAGGCCGCCGGGGCGATGCCCGGGCAGTGGCCGGATCCGCCGCCCCACCCATCGGGCGAGCGCCCGCCGAGCGATCCCGGTCGAGTTCTTGCCCCGACACGTCGCCCTCGTCATGGACGGCAACGGACGCTGGGCCCGGCAGCGCGGACTGCCTCGAACCGAGGGGCATCGGGCGGGCGAAGCCGCGCTGCTCGACGTGTTGCACGGTGCCATCGAGATCGGGGTCACCACGGTGTCGGCGTACGCGTTCTCCACCGAGAACTGGCGCCGGACGCCGGAGGAGGTGCGCTTCCTCATGGGCTTCAACAAGGAGGTGATCCGGCGCCGGCGCGACGAACTCGGCGCGCTCGGTGTGCGGATCCGGTGGGCCGGGCGGCGCCCGCGCTTGTGGCGCTCGGTCATCGATCAACTCGAAGACGCCGAGGAGTTACACCCGCGACAACGACCGGCTGACGCTTCAGTTCTGCGTCAACTACGGCGGCCGGGCCGAGCTCGTCGACGCGATGCGCGCCATTGCTCGCGAGGTTGCGGCCGGCACGATCAATCCGGCGAAGATCGACGAGCGCACGATCGACGCGCACCTCGACGAGCCGGGATTGCCGGACGTCGACCTGTTCATCCGCAGCTCGGGCGAGAGCGCACGTCGAACTTCCTGCTGTGGCAGTCGGCCTACGCCGAGTTGGTGTTCGACGACACGCCCTGGCCCGAGTTCGATCGCCGGAACCTGTGGCGGGCCTGTTTGACGTATGCCCAGCGGGACCGGCGTTTCGGTGGCGCTGGCCCGGTCGGCCAAGAGCAGCCGCGCAGAAGCGCTGCCGTTGGCCGGGAATGGGCCATGCCGGCCCCGGTACCCTGGCTTAGTGCCTGCCGACCGCAACGACACCGTCGTGAATCTCGCGAAACGACGCGGCTTTGTCTTCCCGTCGAGCGAGATCTACGGCGGCACCCGGTCCGCCTGGGACTACGGCCCGCTTGGCGTCGAGCTGAAGGAGAACATCAGGCGCGCGTGGTGGCACGCCATGGTCACCTCCCGCGATGACATCGTCGGCCTGGACTTCGGCGGTGATCCTCGCGACGCGATGTCTGGCGGGCGTCCGGCCACGTCGACGCGTTTCACGACCCGCTGGTGGAATGCCTCCACTGCCACCACCGCTTCCGGGCCGATCACCTCGAGGAAGCCTACGAGGCCAAGCACGGGCACCTGCCCGAGCACGGCCTCGACGGACATCAACTGCCCGAACTGCGGCACGAAGGGCCGCTTCACGCGCGCCGCGCGAGTTCAACATGATGCTCAAGACGTTCCTCGGCGCCGGTCGAGACCGAGGAGAGTCTCTACTACCTGCCGGCCCGAGACCGCGCAGGGCATTTTCATCAACTTCCTCAACGTGCATGACGACCGCGCGCAAGAAGCCGCCGTTCGGCATCGCGCAGGTCGGCAAGAGCTTCCGCAACGAGATCACGCCGGGCAACTTCATCTTCCGGACCCGCGAGTTCGAGCAGATGGAGATGGAGTTCTTCGTCGTGCCGGGCACCGATGCGGAATGGCACGACTACTGGCTGCAGGAGCGCTGGAACTGGTGGGTCGACCTCGGCGTCAACCCGGAGAATCTGCGCCTCTACGAGCATCCGAAGGACAAGCTGTCGCACTATTCGACACGCACTGTCGACATCGAGTACCGGTTCCGCTTCGGTGGCGCCGAATTCGCAGAACTCGAGGGCATAGCGAACCGCACCGACTTCGACCTGAAGACGCACGCCAAACACTCCGGCGCCGATCTCACCTATTTCGATCAGGAACGCAACGAGCGATGGACGCCCTACGTGATCGAACCGGCGGCCGGGCTGACGAGAGCCGTGCTGACCTTTCTGCTCGACGCCTACAGCGAAGACGAGGCGCCTGACGCGAAAGGGAAGTTGGAGAAGCGCACCGTGCTGCGACTGGACAAGCGGCTGGCGCCGGTCAAGGTTGCCGTTTTGCCGCTGTCTCGCCACGCCGATTTGTCGCCGAAGGCGCGTGACCTCGCCGCGAGTGCTCCGGCGCTGCTGGAATGTGGAGTTCGACGATGCGCAGGCGATCGGGCGCCGGTATCGGCGCCAGGACGAGATCGGGACGCCGTATTGCGTCACGATCGATTTCGACACTCTCGACGACAACGCCGTGACGGTGCGGGACCGCGACAGCATGGCCCAGGACCGCATCGGCATCGACCAGGTTGAGTCCTACCTTGCCGACCAGGCTCGCTGATTGTTGACGCGCCGGCCGGTGGCCCAGCCGGCCTCGGACGACGTCGACCCCATGACCGCACCGCTCCGGCTCTCGGAGCGGGTGCGTGGCGCCGGTTACCGGTCGTGTTGGCGCCCATGGCAGGCATAACGAACACCGCGTTTCGTCGACTATGTCGCACCTACGGGCCCGGTCTGTTCGTGAGCGAGATGATCACCTCTCGTTCGCTCGTCGAGCGTCATCCGAAGACGCTGCGTCTGATCCGGTTCGCGCCGGACGAGACGCCGCGCAGCGTTCAGCTGTACGGCGTCGATCCCGTGGTCGTGCGGGCGGCGGTGCGGATGATCGTCGAGGAAGATCTGGCCGACCACATAGACCTCAACTTCGGCTGCCCGGTGCCCAAGGTGACCCGCAAGGGCGGCGGCGCGGCGTTGCCGTGGCGCATCGACCTGTTCGGCGACATCGTCACCGCCGCCGCCGAGGCCGCCGCTGCGGCGGTGCCGATCACGGTCAAGATGCGGCTCGGCATCGACGCCGACCATCTGACTTACCGCGAAGCCGGCCTGCCGCGCGCAGGACGCGGGCGTGACATGTGTGGCGCTGCACGGGCGGACGGCGAGCTGACTTCTACGGAGGTCAGGCCCGGCTGGGGTCCGATCGCCGAGCTTGGCCGATCTGCTGGACGTCCCGGTGCTCGGCAACGGCGACATCTGGGAGGCCGAGGACGCGCTGCGGATGATCGCCGAAACCGGCTGCGCCGGCGTAGTCGTCGGACGTGGCTGCCTGGGACGGCCGTGGCTATTCGCCGATCTCGCAGCGGCGTTCACCGGTCGCGGCCGAGCGATCTGCGACCCGATCTGCGCGAAGTGACCCGAGCGATGCGCCGACACGCCGAACTCCTCGCCGAGTGGCTAGGCGAGGAACGCGGGCTGCCCGAATTTCGGAAGCACGTCGCGTGGTACCTGAAGGGCTACGTGGTCGGCAGCGAGGCCCGCGCGGCGTTGGGCAGCGTGTCGACGCTCGCCGAACTCGACCGCCGGTTGATCGGTCTGGATCTCGACCAGCCATTCCCACGACCTGCTCGTGCCGGCCGCGCGGCCGGACGACACCGGCCCGGCCGGTCGCACTCCCGGACGGTTGGCTGGCCGACCGCCGGACGCGTACCGTGCCTCCGGACGCGGAGATGAGCGATTCGGGCGGCTGAGTCGCTCGTGGTTCACCGAGCAGAGCATGGCCTGCGTCCTAGCGGAAAGCGATCTCGGGCCTTACCGTCTACTAACCCCCACCGATCGAAGGGTGAGAGCGCCAAATGCCGAAGTTCGTGTACGACTTTGCCGAAGGTAACAGGGACTTAAAGGATCTGCTGGGTGGCAAGGGCGCCAACCTGGCCGAGATGACGAACCTCGGCCTGCCTGTCCCGCCTGGGTTCACGATCACGGTCGAGGCCTGCAAGGCGTATTTGAAGTCGGGTCGAGAGCCGGCGGAGCTGGCCGATGAGGTGAGCGAGCATCTGGCGGACATGGAATCGCGGATGGGGAAGCGCCTCGGCCAGCCGGACGACCCGCTGCTCGTGTCGGTGCGGTCCGGGGCGAAGTTCTCGATGCCGGGAATGATGGAGACCGTCCTGAACATCGGTCTGAACGACGCAGTCCGTGCGCGGATTGGCGGCGCAAGCGGGCAACGAGCGCTTCGCGTTCGACTCGTACCGCCGGCTGATCCAGATGTTCGGCAAGACGGTGCTCGGCATCGACGGGGGAGCGTTCGAGGAGGCGCTTGGACGCGGCCAAACATGCGAAGTCCGGTGACGACCTCGCGAGCGACCTGGACCTGGACGCGGCAGACCTGCGCGCGGCTCGTCGAGACGTTCAAGGAGGTCGTGCGTCAAGCACGCCGGCCGCGAGTTCCCGCAGGAACCCGCGTGAGCAGATGGACCTGGCGGTTCGCGCGGTGTTCGACTCGTGGAACACCCCGCGCGCGGTGCTCTACCGGCGCCAGGAGCGGATCCCCGGCGACCTCGGCACGGCGGTGAACATCGTCGCGATGGTGTTCGGCAATCTGGGCATGGACTCCGGCACCGGGGTCGCGTTCACCCGCGACCCGGCGTCGGGCGCCCAGGGCGTGTACGGCGACTACCTGCAGAACGCCCAGGGCGAGGACGTGGTCGCGGGCATCCGCAACACCGTGCCACTGACCGATCTGGAGCAGATCGACAAGCGCTCCTACGACGAGCTGATGCGCATCATGCGACGTCCTCGAGGAGCACTACCGGGACCTGTGCGACATCGAGTTCACCATCGAGCGCGGCAAGCTGTGGATGCTGCAGACCCGGGTCGGCAAGCGCACCGCGGCGGCGGCGTTCCGGATCGCGACGCAGCTCGTCGACCAGGGCCTGATCGACATGGACGAGGCCCTGCAGCGGGTAACCGGCGCCCAGCTCGCCCAGCTGATGTTCCCGCGATTCGACGACTCGGCGAGTCCACGAGCTGATCGCGCACGGGATGAACGCCTCGCCCGGGGCGGCGGTCGGCAAGGTCGGTGTTCGACTCCGACACCGCGGTCGAGTGGAGCAACCGCGGGGAGAAGTAATTCTGGTGCGTCGGGAGACCAATCCAGACGACCTGCACGGCATGGTCGCGGCGCAGGGCATCCTGACCAGCCGGGGCGGCAAGACCAGCCACGCCGCGGTGGTCGCCCGCGGGATGGGCAAGACGTGCGTGTGCGGCGCGGAATCGGTCGATGTGTCACAGCAATGACCGGCGATTCACAACCCGGACGGCGTCGAGGTCAACGAGGGAGACGTCATATCCGATCGACGGCACGTCGGGTGACGTGTTCCTCGGCGAGGTGCCCGTCGTGCGACTCGCCGGTGGTGCAGTACTTCGAGGGCGAGCTCGATCCGACATCGCCCGAGGCCGGCGACCTGGTCGCCGCTGTGCACCGGGTAATACGGCATGCGGATGGGCTGCGGCGGATGACCGTTCGAACCAACGCCGACATCGCTGAGGACGCGGACCGGGCCCGCCGGTTCGGCGCGCAGGGCATCGGTCTGTGCCGCACCGAGCACATGTTCCTGGGTGATCGACGCGCGCTCGTCGAAGCGCTCATCCTCGCCGAGACGGACGAGGAACGCGACCGGCAGCTCGCCGAGCTGCTTGCCGCTGCAGCGGAAGGACTTCGTCGGCATCTTCGAAGCCGATGGACGACCTGCCCGTGACGATCCGGCTCCTCGACCCACCGCTGCACGAGTTCCTTCCGGACCTCACCGAGCTGTCGGTGCGGGTCGCGCTTGCGGAGGCCCGCGGCGACGCCACCGAGAACGACCGTCAGCTTGCTCCAGGCCGTGCACGAGCTGCACGAGCAGAACCCGATGCTCGGCCTGCGCGGAGTCCGGCTTGGCGTGGTCATTCCGGGCCTGTTCGCGATGCAGGCCCGCGCGATCCTGGAGGCCGCCTCCGAGCGCATTCTGGCCGGCGGCGCGCCGCGGGTGGAGATCATGGTCCCGCTCGTTGCCAGCCGTTCAGGAATTCGAGACCGTCAAGCAGGACATCATTCAGGTCGCGCGGGACGTCCGCACCGAGACCGGGGTGAACCTGGAGTTCCTCATCGGCACGATGATCGAGCTTCCGCGGGCCGCGTGACGGCCGACCAGATTGCCGAATCCGCTGAGTTCTTCTCCTTCGGCACCAACGATCTCACCCAGACGACGTGGGGTTTCTCCCGCGACGACGTGGAGGCCGCTTTCTTCTCGGCTTATCTGGAGAAGGGCATCTTCGGCGTCTCGCCGTTCGAGACGATCGATCGTGATGGTGTCGGCGAACTGGTACGAGTCGGTGCCGAACGAGGCCGGGCCACGCGTGCCGGTCTCAAGCTCGGCGTGTGTGGCGAACACGGCGGCGACCCAGAGTCGGTCCACTTCTTCGACGAAGTCGGCCTCGACTACGTCTCCTGCTCCCCGTTCCGGGTCCCCGTCGCCCGGCTCGAAGCAGGCCGGCGCCAGCGCGTCCGCTAACACGACGTCGGACTCGGCCTGACTGGCGGCGAGAACGGACATCGGTGCGCTTTTCCAAATTACTGACGGTTGTTGGCGCACATGCTGAAGGGGAAGTCGGCAATGTCGTCGTGGGCGGCATTGGCGACGTTCCCGGTTACACGATGTTCGACAAAGATGCGGTATCTCGCCGAGAATCAGGACGACATCCGCCAGCTGCTGCTAAAGGAGCCACGCGGCAACGTCATCCGCCAGCGCCAACGTCGTACTGCCGTCCAACCATCCGGAGGCGCAGCTCGGCTATGTCGTGATGGAGTCGACCGAAGTACCCCGTCATGTCCGGCAGCAACACGATCTGCGTCGGCCACGGTTGTGCTGGAAACCGGCCTGCGTGCCGATGGTGAGCCGGTTACCGAGCTTGTCCTGGAGTCGCCACCGGCCGGCCTGATCCGGTTGACCTGCACCTGCCGCGACGGGAAGGTGACGAGCGTTCGGTTCCGCAATCAGCCGGCCTTCGTGTATCACCTCGGCGCGGCGGTCGAGGTGGCGGGACTGGGCACGCTGCCGGTCGATGTCGCATGGGGCGGCATGGCTTACGTCCTCGGTCGACGCCCCGAGTCTCGGCTTCGCAGCTCGCGCCCGACGAAGCCCGGGACCTGTGCGTGGTCGGCCAGCAGATCAAGCGAGCGGCTGCCGCGCAGCTTACCGGTCGTGCACCCGGAGCACCCCGACTTCGCCGGCATCACGATCGCGGCGTTCACCCGTCCCGCCGAACGAGTCGACGGCGTATTGACCGCCCGCAATGCCGTCGTCGTCTCACCGGGCCGCTTGGACCGTTCGCCCTGCGGCACTGGCACGTCAGCGCGCCTCGCGGTCATGCACGCGCGAGGGCGAGATCGCGGTCGGCGAGCTCGTTCGTCCACGAGTCGATCATCGGCGGCCGGGTTCGACGCGATGATCGAGTGAGCTGACAACCGTCGGCATCCGTTCCGGCCGTGATCCCGAGCGTGGCCGGGCAGGCCCTATCTCACCGACGTCTCGCAGGTCGGCCTCGATCCCGCCGACCCCGTTCCCCGGGGATACACGCTGTCTGACACCTGGATGGGTTCACCCCGCTGACCGCACGGTGTCACCCTCGCGGGGTAGGTTCGAGACGTGTTCCGCCGCCGTTCCCGCTCGCCCGAAGAAGCGTTCTCGCAGCGGCGGCGCGATCCGCGCGGCAACACCGAGATCTCGCCGACTACCGCCGCCCTGCAGCAGATCCTCGACGAGTACGGCCTGAAGCACACCGATCGACGACGACGGCGACCTGACGGTCGGCTGGGAGAAGTGCAGCGTCTACTTCTTCCACTACGGGGAGCGGAACGAGGTCGTCCAAGCGCGGATGTACGTCAACCGTCGGTTCGCCGTCGACCTGCGCGGCCATCCATCGCATTGATGCTCGACGACTGGAACCGCGCAAACTGTTCCCGCAAGGCCTACACCGTGCTCCCTGACGACGGCATGGTCGGCATCTGTGCCGAGCAGTGTTACGACTCCGAAGCGGAGTCACGCGCAACCAGCTCGAAGTACACCGTGGGCGTCTGGATAGACACGTTGCTGCGCTTCGCGGAGTGGGTTGACGATCAGGTCCCTGAGGCGAATAGCCGCGTGTACGACGCGGCGGCGCGCGCTCGTCGCGCGATCGAGCCAGCCAAGCGGGCCGATGCTGGGGCGGCCACGGTAATCCGCAGCGAGTTCGAGCGGGACCAGGCGCGCGTGCTGCACTCATACGCCTTTCCGCCGGCTCGCGGACAAGACTCAGGTCGTCGTGCCCGGCGAAGACGACTTCCCTCGAACCCGACTCACGCACTCGCTCGAGGTGGCGCAGATCGCTCGGGAGATGGGCGCGGCGCTCGGCTGTGACCCGAATGTCGTCGACGCGCCGCCGGACTGGCGCATGACCTCGGACACCCGCCGTTCGGCCACAACGGCGAGGACGCGTTGGACGAAGTCGCCGGCCAGATCGGCGGATTCGAGGCCAATGCTCAGACGTTTGCGCATCCTGACCCGTTTGGAGGCCAAGGTCATCGAGTCCGACGGCAGGTCAGCTGGATTGAACCCAACCCGGGCGACCTGGACGCGGCCACGAAGTACCCGTGGTTGCGGCGGGGACGGGTGCCGGAAGTTCGGGGTCTACGCCGAAGACCAGGCGGCGTTCGACTGGATCCGGACCGATGCGCCGGTCGATCGCCGCTGCCTGGAGGCCCAGGTCATGGACTGGGCGGATGACGTGGCCCATCCGTGCACGACGTCGAAGACGGCGGTATGGCGGCACACATCCGCCTGGCCGAGGTGGACGACACGGCTCGAACCAGCTCGTCAGCGTGGCCAGAGAGCTGTATACGGACGTGCCGGCCAGCAGGCTCAGGCCGGTCCTGGACCGACTCCTGGCCTTGCCGGCGCTAGCCGATCTCGCCGGATACGACGGCTCGTTCGCGGCTCAAGCGGCCGCCAAGCGGGCGACCAGCGAACTCACAGGCCGGTTCGTGGGTGCGCGGTGCGCGCGACCCGGCAGCGATTCGGACGTGGAGGGTTGTCCCGCTACACAGCTGATCTGGTGATTCCCGAAACGTCGCGGCCGAGTGCGCGCTGCCGTCAAGACCGCTCGCCGCGCACTACGTTATGCGCCGACCGGGCACCGATGAACGACTAGCCGGCCAGCGTCGGACCCTGCGTGAGTTGGCGTCGGCTCTCGAAAATCCAGATCAGCGCCCGACGGAGGGCTCGGCTCCGGTGAGCAATCGCCGCGTCAGGCTGCCGCGGCCGACTGACGCCGGACGGTCTCCCGCAGTCAGTCGTGGACCAGGTCGCCCAGCTCGCCGATTCCGCCGCTGCTCGCCTGGCGCACGCGGCACTACGCGGGCGACCGGGTCGTCGGGCGCGCGACACTAAACTCGCTCCCGTGGCGGGTCGCATCCGGGACGAGGACGTCGCCGCGGTCCGCGACCGAAGTCGCCGATCGCCGACGTCATTGGCGAACGGGTCGCTCTGCGGAACGCCGGCGGGGGCAACCTGAAGAGGCCTGTGCCCGTTCCACGAGGAGAAGTCGCCGTCGCTGTCCGTGTCACCGGCGCGCGGCCTGTTTCACTGCTTCGGATGCGGTGTCGGCGGCGATGTGATCCGGTTCGTCGAGCGGATCGATCACGTCAGCTTCACCGAGGCGGTGGAACGGCTTGGCGGCCGCGGCGGGCATCGAGCTGCATTACGTCGGAGCGGATCCGGGCCGGGTCGACCGCCCGGGCAGCGTTCCCGGTTGGTGGATGCCCACGCTGGCGGCGGCGAGGGTTCTATGCCGGGCAGCTGGCCGCGCCGGAAGGGCGCCGTCGCGCGGGCCTTTCTCGAGGAGCGGGGATTCGATGACGCCGCCGCTGCGACCTTCGGCTGTGGGTACGCTCCCGCGAGCTGGGACGCGCTCGACCAAGACGCTGCTGGCCCGGGGCTTCCAGCACCTCCGAGCTCATCGCCGGGGGCTTGTCTCGGCAGTCATCACGCGGGATCGCTGATCGACCGATTCCACCGCCGCTTGCTGTGGCCGATCCGCGACCTGGCCGGTGACGTCGTCGGTTTCGGCGCCCGGCGGTTGTTCGACGACGACCCGATCGACGCCAAATGCCTCAACACGCCCGAGACGCCGATCTACAAGAAGAGCCAGCTGCTCTACGGCGTCGACCTGGCTAAGCGCGCGAGATCGCCCGGCAGCACCGGGCAGTCATCGTCGAGGGCTACACCGACGTCATGGCCGCGCATCTAGCGGGCGTGCCTACCGCTGTAGCCACTTGCGGCACGGCGTTCGGCGGCGAGCACATCGGCGTTCTGCGCCGGCTGCTCATGGACTCCGACGCGTTCTCAGGCGAGATCATCTTCACGTTCGACGGCGACGCAGCTGGGATGAAGGCGGCCGAGCGCGCGTTCGCCGACGATCAGAAGTTCATGGCGCAGACGTTCGTCGCGATCGAGCCGCACCGGGCTCGACCCGTGCGAGCTGCGGCAGAAGGCCGGCGACGAGGCAGTGCAGCGATCTGGTCGCCCGCCGAGTGCCGCTCGTGCGCTTCGTGCTGAGCTCGGTCGTGGACCGCCATGATCTCGACACGGCCGAAGGGCGGGCGGCAGCGCTCGATCAGGGCGTGCCGCTCGTCGCCCGGATCAAGGATCATTCACTCTCGGGTCAGTATGCGCAGCTGCTTGGCCCGAATGGTTGGAGTGGACGATCCCGACCGAGTGCTCGCTCGAGTGCGCGGCGTCGTCCGCTCGGGCGGCCGGCCGCAGGAGCCGCCACGGCGAACCGTGACTCAGGCGGTCGACGAGGCCGTCGTCTCGGTGGAGCGGGAGGTGCTCGAAGGTCGCCATGCAGCTGCCCGCGGTGGCCGGCCCGGCATTCGACGCGCTCGAGCCGACGGCGTTCGTCGTGCCGGCGCATCAGGCCGTGCGCGCCGCGATCACCGCCGCCGGGGGACGGCGAGTGCGGTGACAGGGCCCGGATGGGCCGCGGCGAGTCGTCGCGCAATTGCCGGACGACGAGGCACGGTCGCTCGTCCACGCGTTGGCCGTAGAGCCGCTGCACACCGTGAACGGCACTCCGGAGAGCTATGCGGACGTGCTGCTCGCCCGGCTTGCAGGAGATGGTCGTCGCCCGCCAGGTGGCCGCGCTGAAGTCGAGGGTGCAGCGGATCCAACCCAATCGAGAACGCCGACGAGCACAGTCGCCTGTGGGGCGAGCTGGTCGCATTGGAGATGCATCGGATCCGGCTGCGCGGAGCGGGCGATCGGAGGCTTGTAGTGGCCCTGGCTTCGCCGCCGACCGCAGCCGCCGGCGTCCGTCATGCAGCAGCTGGATCGCCGACGAGCGCGGTGGTTTCCTTCGCCGACGTCGACGGTGGCGTGGTGGTCGCGACGCCCCGGGGCCTCGTGGTGGCCGTTTCCCGGCGGGATGCGGCGCATCGGCTGGGAGCGGGTCGACAAGGCGGTGTGGACGGAGGGCTGGCTCACCGTCATCGAAGCCGACCTTATCGACGACCTGCTCCTCGTCGACCGCCCGCCAATCTCGGCCCGGGTTGTCACGCCGCGCGATCTGCCGCCGACGGTGCGCAAACGGGTCGAGTCGAGCGTGGTGCGCTCGGAGGTCTACCCGGTGCCCGGTGGCGCTGCGCGGTTCGTCGGACGGCGCGTTCCCGGCCGGGACGGCGTGACGTGGTGGGTTCGCCTGGAGCGCGGGAACCCGGGACACCGAGGCCAGCCCGGACCGCAATCACCGACCGTATCAATCGGCTGCAGGATGCCTACTCTGCGTGACGATGGAGGACGATCAGCCCTCGGCGAGATAGCCGTCCGTCATCACGGGTCCGGCCGGCAGTCATCGTGGTCGTCGAGTCGGCCTGCGTGGGACGCAGCTTGCTGTTCACCGCTCCGCGGCGCGGTGCCGCAATTCATCGACCTGGGCTTGGGCACACCCGCCGACGACTGCACGGTCTGGCTGCCGACGACCTGTGCGGGCGAACTTCACGATCGACTCGTACCGTTCCCGACCGGCCCGAGCGCCGAGCACGTAGCTGATGGCGGCGCCAAGCGGGAACGACAGCTTCATGTGTGCTCCCCTAGTTCAGGTGCGCCACCTGGTCCGTCGTGCTTACTCTAGGCTGAGGCAGGCGCCAACGCATGAGATGTACCCTGGCACGGCCGCGCCCAAACGTGCCGAGGCGCCGATCCCCGTAGCTCAATTGGCAGAGCGTCCGGACTGTTAATCGGCAGGTTGCAGGTTCGAGTCCCGCCGGGGGCAAATCCGGGCCTCTGACTCGGCGCCCGGGATCATGCATCATTACGGACATCAGCCGCGTTCCCACGCCGACCGCCCGGAACCGAGGCGCGCGACCACCTCGGCCACCGCCATGTCGCGGTCGAGCCGACCAGGCCGAACGGTGCCAGCTGGACCGGTCGGTCAGGGGGTCTCGATAACCGAGCGTGGCAGGTTCGCGCAGCCAGCGGCCGCATGCCCCTCGGCACCCGGTTCGGAGATCACCTTGTCCGGGCGGCCATCATTACGCGCGGGTAGCCCAGGCTCGCCACAACCTTGGTCCCGGCTGATCGCTGGCATTTGCAGTGCGCCACTCGGTTTCACGTACCGGTC
>ERZ1370068.6964-contig-5912_pt1 | contig 74440 bp, 133 predicted proteins | sample MGYA00561227_ERZ1370068 | MGnify/ENA primary metagenome ERZ1370068 (study PRJEB38410, sample SAMEA6850437) | metagenome | study: Metagenomic assessment of the ecological functions of the soil: analysis of the soil microbiota associated with the... | reverse complement strand
GTAATACTTCGTTCAGTTACGTATTGCTGCCGTCGGCGAGGAGCCATTCGCTGCATACCGCATGGTGTCGAGGCTCATCCGTGCTTTGGAGTTACGGTCGGGCAGGTAGCAGTAATTGCAGTTGATGTTGCAAAGGGCGTGGGTTGCAGAATGAGCAGCCGCGTCTTTAGCGCAGGGCGGAGGTCAGACGGATCGAATTTGGTAATTCGTGGCTTTGCTACCTCGTCAGACCGGCTCCGACGGCGGTGAAACCCGCGAACCGTAGCCTCAATCTCCATGGTAAGACTCGCTTGGGAAGAAGTGAAAGCGAATGGCTCAGGTGATAGTCGGTAACCACTCAGATCATCGATTGAACCAGTTGCCCCAGTTGGGCCAGTTGGGCCAGTTGGACCAGTTGTACCACTGAGTTAATCTTTCAGTGGACGTCTGGTCCAGATTTGTCTCTGTTGGCGTTCTCTCGCAATTGTTGGTTATGAAAATGGCGCCTAATAGTAGCAGCTTACGTTTCTCAATCGTCTGTTCATCTGAGGTAGCGGGCGGCTTCGCCGCGCTAGTCGGTTCGGGTGGCGGTAGGAGAATGCCGATACCCATCAGCAACGGCGAAGGGAGGTCTTTTAGGCGTCGCTGGAGCCAAAAAGAGTGATCTTGCGTGACCACATATTACTAACCCCCTCTACGGAGACGTGAAAACCTCCACGCCCTCACAAATATAGCAGCCTATATATAATTGATGGTTGTAAAACGTTCTAGTACATTGCCGTCCTGGCCGTCAAGTGGTTGGCGCGGGTTTACTTCTTTGCCCTTTAGCACATCTTTCCCGACCTTCACCGCCATACTTTCTTGGTGTTGAACCACGCTATTTTCCTTGTGGGGTGCCCAGCAACGTTCAATGAAAGGATGATGCTAACTTTAAAATAGTCATCAATGACACGCACCAAGCCATTTAATCTCGGCCCACTACGCTGAGGCCAGTTAAGCATTGCCTGGGATTTGCCGTCGTTGAACTTAGTGCAGGCAAGGCTCACACCATCTATGAACAAGCGACACCCGATTTCAAAGAACACATGGAATGCTCGAAAGCCCTTGGACAAAGAGTGCTTCTGCAATTTGGGTGCAAGTAACCTCGGGCTGTCAACGGCGTATACTTTTGTATCCACACTGTTAACAATTCGATACGCTAGGTGACTATTCACTGGTCTTCCGAAAAATCCTGTTGTTAGGTGCCGTCGAGTCCCTACTTGGCTATCTAAAAGCGACAGTGCTCCATATCCTGTCCACTGATTCTGTGTCCAATGCCGTTTAGGAATGGTACGATATTCCTGTTTGGCTATGTCACGAGAATCCTCCCGGTCAAGTCTAGTGGACCGTTCCGTGAATCATCCAAAGTGACGTTATCTTCCTTAGGTGTGGCTATTCTATTTGATACTGACTTTAAATCGCCGCCTTCACCGCTCATGCGATGACCAACTAGTTATACTTCCGCATTCTTAAAAATCATTGGACAGTGACGTGAAGATTCTGGTATAAGACGCGCTTCTGAAAGACGCAGTAAGCGAGAAACTGCTAGCGACTCCGGAACTTGGTGCAACGTCAATGTCGTTAACTGTGTAAACGACAGTTGCAGCAGTTTGTACTCTCTTATTCCAACCAGTCTTCTAACAACTGCCATTGAGAGCTAGCAACGAAGTGGAAGCTAACGAGAATGCGGCCGCTTTGTTTCGAACGCGAGAACACAGCCTTTTGGAAGCTATTCATGCCTGAAGCAACTGGCATTTGTATTGCGTTTTCGCTCATTCAACCGGTCGCTCCGTGTCTTGACCGGATGTGGAATTGATGTCGAACAGCTTGTTCTCGTCATTTCACGACCGAGCGCAGGTGCGATCGCAAAATAGATGAAGTGCTGGTGGCCAAGGATCAAAGGTACCCACTACGAATTCATCGGTTTAAGGGGGAGAGTCGTGAAGGAACAATCGCCTTATAAAGAATACCAAGCTTTGAGGCTAACACTCAAACGCAATACGACTGCTAATATCGTTCGTACTTCTAATCAAACTATAGGCTGCGTAACGGCGAACTTTTCCACGAAACCAGGTAGCGTCGTTCCAAAAAGAGTGTTAACACCTCGAGCGCGGCGATGGGTGAAATATTCGTCAACGTCAGCGAGTTTGAAAGGCAGGTCTACCTCAAAGAAACGCAGCTCTCAATCAAAGGGAGAAAGTATTTTGGCAGATCGCGGGTAAACCCACCGCTCGCGGGCAGTATTTCTCAGCGGAAGCCATTAGAGCCAGATATTTATCGCTCGGATTACTCGCCGCTTACGGTCAGCATTTGCAGATCTGGCTGGCAGTGATACGCCGAAGCAATTTTCAGATAACGCAAAAGCACTTGGAGAGAGAGAGTATCGAGGGCTCAGCGCGACTTTCAGCGAGCTCTCAAAAGTGGCGATTCGAGCGCCGCGGCGTATATAGGACCTATAAGTGCTCTTGTGGGCTCCTTCGGTCGAATCTATCTAGAGCAACAACGGGATCAAGGGATTCGCGAAGCGCTGGACAATGGAGCGCCTCAGGTACCACTTACAATTCTGGGGCTTCTTGAGAAGATCTGGCGGATCGAATTAAACCACTGCTAGAAACAGGCTTCCTGGAACGGTTGGCTGAGAACGTAAACTACTACAATAATCGTCCCAGGGGCAGAAAACGATCTACGGCAACGTAAGGGAGTTTTGGAAGTATGAATACTCTAGCCGTAGCTTACGGGCCTCCATCGCATTCAACCCATCCGGCCTAATTCAATCAATCCGCGATAGCTTTTGAAGCGCTAGTCAAATACGCAAACAGCTCAAAACCCCCGAGAACTTCAGCGATTTAGTAATCGCATTGGAAGCCTTCGATCCAGAATGCTCAAGAGATTGCGAAGCAGGAGTTAACCCTAATACGCAAAGCTGCGAAAGGAGACTAACCATGATTTCACTAGATACCCCTACGTTGACACAACTTATCAGCAATTGCTTCAAGCTATCGATGGACGGAGCATTAACCGACGAGCAGCGAAACGAGTTTTCTCCGTGGTGGGAAAAAGGCTCCGGGGCTCTCTGCTCAATCTGATCAGCGCCCAGTTTAATGTTACGCGGGAAGTAATTGATGCAAACAAACAACTAGACGGAACAAACAAACAAGTCGCAAAAGTCACGCAAGAACTAGCCAATGTTGCTAACACCTTGGCTCAAATCAACAGACTGGTCGTAGTACTCGACGACCTGCTCAAAGTCACCGCGTCTTTTCACTGAACTAAATGCCGATTATTGATTACTTCCTTTCACAGCTGTCTTTCCACAATAAGAAACCCAGCGAACTCAGCGAAGTGCTTCATACCGCGCCGCTATTTCTCAGCCAATACTTATTTGGAATGTTCTCCACATGGCTGATTGGCTATGACCGTTTGCAATCTTTAGGGCATCTGTCGTAGTATCCGCGACCGTCACGGATGACCCCATAGTCCTGGGGAGATTGGCAATGACATTCACGCAGTTCACCGCTTTCACGCAGCGGTAGCGAAGCATCTGAATGTAACGAAGGCTGCCAATATGCTGCACGTAAGCCCGCCTTCCTCGCCAAACACCTGAAAGCCCTAGAGAATTTTAAACTGCGCCTCTTCACGCGTCACGCGAAAGGGAATCAAGCTTACCGACGAGGGTCATGAGTTTTTCCGAGACATCGAGCCGATCCTGACCCAGCTCGATAAGGTCAATCACCGCTACCTGAACGATTCTGCGAAACCAGTGGCCCAGAATTAAGGGTTGGCGGAACTATGGGCCGGCATCGAGAATTCTCCGTCTCTTCTCGGCGTCTTCAGAAAACTCATCGAAGGCCGACGTCGTCCTGCGGGCGAATTCAACAGCGTCATTCATAACCTAATTTTTAAGATGGCACCTTGGAACTTGGTGTCTGTTCCAGAACCCCCTCGCTCTGAACTTTTCTCGAACCATATGTCTCCGCTAAAAATGGTGGCATTCGCCGCGACAAACGATCCGCTTGCCAAGAGAAAGAATTGAGTCTTTTTCCTGACCTAAAAGGTATTCCGCTGATTATTCGGACCGACAGAGGGAACCAAAGTACAAGTTATTTGACGCTGAGCGCGCTCAGAAGGCGGGGCTACGACCTCAAGATCGCCATGCGCTACAGCGAAGGTCGCCGGAAGCGCCAAGCGGGCCGTGAGCCAGAGAGGGTGGGAATCGGGTTCCTGTACTACGATGCGGTCAGGGATTCGATCGAGAGCAAGGCAGCTTTAAGATAATTAATATCCGCGGGTTACAGATGGAAGGCCAAACCCATATTATCTATCACAACCAACGCCCGCTCTCCCCCAACGCCCAGGAATTTCTCAAGTTGCTCCAGATTGGCGCGATCAGGAAAACACGAAGAGCGTCCGGGCCATTGCATAGCGCCGCTTGGCCGCGTCTGCGCTGCGGTGTTCAAAGTATGTTAGGTCACCTGCCTTCTCCCAAGTAACTCCAGCCCAGTCGACCTCAAGTAAGCGCCGGTTGGCCAGTGCTTGAATTAATCGCAGTGAGTTGGAAGCCGAGTTCGGCAGCGCGCCGCTTGAGGTTACGCAAAAGCCGGTCACGGTAACGTTCTTCGTAGACGGTTTCTCCTTGATCGACATAGCCGGCGCCGTACTTGAGCATGCGGTAGAGTATCCGGGCCAATTTGTAGGCGGCCGCCGTGAGGGCTTTGGGCGCACCGAGACGAGCTTTGAGGCGACGGAAGTACGCACCGAGGGCAGACTGACTTTGGTTGAGGGACTGTGCTGCCAGACGCAGGGCAGCGGCGGCTCGGTTGGCCGAGGGTTTGGTGCGGCCGCTGAGGCGTTTGCCACCGGAGACCTTGCTGCCTGGAGCCAAACCGAGCCAAGAGCCGAAGTGTTTTTCTGTGGGCCAGCGGCTCATGTCGAGTCCAATCTCACCGATGACCGTCAGAGCGGTGTTCGCTTCGATGCTATCGATTTGGGTGAGATCAACGCCCGTGATGCGGTAAAGGTAGCTGCGGGCATCGAAGGCAACCTCGCTGCGCCGGCGCCTGCGGGGGCGGTCAGTGAGGGGAGTCTTCGGGCTCCTTTCCTCGAACTGTTGGAGGCAGGCCTCGATCTGCGCGGTCGCAGGCGGTAATTTGGCGCTGGTAGAACTCGACGAGTTCGAGGGCTTGCTGGAGCGCAAACAGATGCTCTTCACGGTAGTGCCCTTCGAGGGCGCGGGCCACAGTGGCCTCAGAGCTCTTGCAGCGTGGGTCGCGCAGTTTGGCCAGTTTGACAGGATCGCGCTCCCCGCCGAGGATGGCCTTTATGATCCCCATTCCTGTCACTCCCGTGATGTCGCTGACCACATGGGCAAGCTTTAGGTTCATCTGCTCGAGGGCCTTTTGCATATGCTGGATGTGATGGGAGGCATAGGCCACCAGCATCGAGCGTTGCCGCAAGTAGCTGCGCAGGACGCAGACCTGATCGGCAGGACGGAACGCACCGCGTAACAGTCCGTAGGTGTGCAACTCCTGCAGCCACTGGCAGTCGAGCACGTCGGTCTTGCGCCCTGGGACGTTTCTGGACCCGCCGGGCATCGACAAGCAGCACTTCGAAGCCCCGCTCCACCAACAGCTCGTAGAGCGCAATCCAGTAGACGCCGGTGGACTCCATCGCTACCGTCTCGATCTCACATCGCTCGAGCCAGTCGGCCAGAGCGCACAGATCTCCGCTGAAGGCCCCGAAGCGGCGCACGTCCTGCCCTTCGCGATCGCGGCCCGGGGGACAGCGGCCCAGTGCTCCTCCGATCCGATGTCAATGCCCGCAGCGTTGAGGTTGACCCGTTGGAGCTGCGGGGAAGCGGCACCTTGGGCTTCGATGCAATGCGGACTTGACGGCGCCGCTTAGCACGAGTGGGCGTGGTGCTCATGGGGGCTTCTCCTTTGCAACGTGGATTCATTGGGACGCGGCGGGCGCGAAGGTGCGCTCGTTGCATTCTCCCAAACGGGATCACGTGGCCGCCACACGTGTCACCACTGATGTTGGCGCATTCCTTCGGAACCATGCTAATGGACGGGCACAAAGCACCAATGACGGCTCGGTCTCCTCGACCCACTGCGTCTCGCCCCTTTTACTCCAAACCGCACCTCGCCACCAAGTTACTTCCTGTTGTTCAGCTGCGAAGCGGCGTAATCTTGCTAATGGGTGACCCCTAAGCTCAGCGTGGTCCGACCCGAGACAACACGCATCCTGCAACTAAAAACGAGAATGTTTCCATTTATTTGTGCGCGGACGCATCTCGGGAGGATAACTTTTGATACGCCCCGTGTACCTTAAAGGATGCACTCTAGCCCTCTGTTTCGACGACCATTTAGATTCACCCTAAAGCATCCGTAACTAAATTCAGCGCCTTGTTTGTGTGATCCGCGGCTGTTTATGTCGGCACCGCACTTGCTCATTTCAAAAAAGCGAGGATGAAATTAGCACTTCAATGCGGGGTCGGCGTTATGTGAATCCAGCCGATTAATGTTGACACAAAACCAGGTTGTCGGATACTGTCTGCCCCAAAAATGGAGTCGAGGAACTGTTTTTTGAGTGAGCCGCCTGAGGCTGTGGAACGCGGGCTCGCACCGGATCATCGCGGCAAAAATTTTAGTGCTCCAGTGGCCAACCCCATAAAGCAAATTCCTATGACTATCATTCCCGGTATAATCACGCAGGGAGGATCATTGATTTATAGAGAGAGGATACTTCCCCGATGAATGTCACCAAGTTGTGGTGTCGGCATGTAATCGTTAGGTGATCTGGTAAAAACATTTTTTATTAGACAGCAAGGGAGGACAATGGTGCATTTCGCCGTGGCTAACACCAGGAAAGATAACGGGAGCTCCTCGTGTGGTTTTCTCTCCTACAGGATGCTTAGCAACCTGCTGGTTTTACTGCAGGTCATCCTGCTGATGTCGGATGCGCGGCCTTCATGGGGTTTCCACCACGCGTCACGGATCGAAGTGCGGATCTGGACGCATTGCAGACTGACATTGGCGCCAAGGCTATCACGGACTGCCTCGCAACGCCGACCGAGGCGTGTCGCAACAAGCTCATTGCTGCCAGGACCTATGGTATTGACATCCAGTTTTCCGCCTTCGAAGAGAACCTGTTCCGGCAGGCGCGCGAGGCTGGTTTCGCCGCGACTCTTACGACATTAGGTCTCACTGCCGCCGGTGCAGTAGCTGGGGGCGGTACGACTCAGGTCCTCTCGGCCATTGCTGCCGGCATCACCGGGTCACGCGCGGCGTTCGAGCGCGAGGTCTTGGCTGAACACACGGTTCTCGCGATACACACCTCAATGCGTGCGAATCGCATGATCGTACTGGCGCGTATCCGACCAGGACTGACCCAAAGCGTGTCCCAATATCCCCTCGCCGCCGGGCTCACGGACGTTGAAGATTACTATTTCCAGGGCACTGTATTGGGGCGTTGATCGGTATCACCAAGGCCGTGGGCGTAAAGGCGGACGAAGCAGAGCGCGGCCTCGCCATTGCCACCGGACTTTCACAATCCGAGGCGGCGAGGGCGTTACGCGCTTATGCCAACGAGCCAGGACTCTCTCAAGAGGAAGGCGACGCGCGGTTCGATAGTATAATACAGGCTTATAAAGACGTAGGAGGTCCCAACCCTGATGGCCTCGTCGTCGGCTCTGTTTATCAGAGATAAAAGGCCGGAGACCGAAGAGTGGCAGGTGAAGGTCGCTCGACGGCTGGGGTTGATACCTTAAACTGTGGGGAGACCATGAAAGGGGGAGACCATGGACAGCGGACAGCATCTAAAGCTTCCCAAGAGCGAGCTGGAGCAGATGGAAGCCGACCTGCGACGGCAGGCCTGGATGGAAAGGCTAAAGATCGACATTAAAGTGAAGGACAACGGTGACAACACGGTCGACATCTCGTGGACGGTGTCGGAGGGTACCGTACCAGCGACTTCGACCGCCCGGGCTGGTGGTATCGGGGAAGGGGAAGGCGTAACTGCCGCGACCCCACCCGCCGGGACCAAACCCAAAACAATCTCCACGCCAGCGACCAGTGGCTCTGAGCATGCGCCGAGCGCTGCCGCCCCGTCGGCATCAACCGGCCCCTCCCCACTCAGGCCAGCCTCTCCCCAGCTCAACCACTGCGCCAGCACCCACGGCACCGACCAGTGGCTCTGAGCATGCGCGCAGCCCTGCCGGACCCGTCTGTCCTCGGTGGGCTTTCGGAAACATCTGAGACCGGTAATCGTGGGGCAGCAACTATCTCGGGCGGCACGGTGTCGGGAGTAAGCAGTGGTAAAGTTCACTGATCAAGCAGTCCAGATCGTGACTGAGTTCGAGGGTTTTGTCGATCATGTTTATGATGACGGTGTGGGAGTGGCTACGATCGGGTATGGGACAACTCGCTACCCAGACGGGCGGCGCGTTCGTTTTGGAGATCCTAACATCACCAAGGCAACCGCTAAAAATTTATTTATCCCACGATCTCGAAACAACCGTGGATCAGCTTAAACCTTCGATTCCTCATTTGGGATGAAATGGATGATAATCAACGCTCTGCTCTGATTTCGTTCGCCTACAATTTGGGCGATCATTTCTACGGCGGTAATCAATTTAAAACTATCACTTCTACCTTGCGAGATAAGCGTTGGGATGACGTACCCAAGGCGATGGAACTCTACTCCAACCCAAATGATCCCAAGGTCCATCCGGGTCTTCTTCGGCGACAAGGCTGAAGGGAATTATGGCAAGGAAAGGGGGCCATTCAAAAAATAGACTTGTCCTCAAATTTTTGGAAAGTTACCTGGGAGTGCCTTAGCCCTTGTTATCCCATTAGCAACGCAAGCATGGAACTTCGAGATAATTACATTATTAACATTGAGTCAAGAAGTTTAATTCTCTAGCTTCCCATGATTTTGTGATCACTTTTGTGATTTGAAATTTATTCCATAGTCTTGCCAATAGGGTCCAAGATTAATGATATGAGGTTATTTTTTGCAAGTGGAGTAAACGGTAGTTTTAACCAAAATTTCTTAAATGAGAATTATGCTCTTGTTATTTGTATGCGTCTTTTGGTGTAAAAGCGGCTCTTGCAGAAACGCTGAAAACTAAAAATTTTATCGTGGATATTACTAGAAATTGCCCGGAAGGGGAGGTGGTATGTAATAACGTATCATACACGGGAACTCGTTTGAGAAACGGAGAATCAATTAAACTTACAGGAAGAACTGTATATCGTATGTGTGCAGATAAGAGTTACTCCACTGCCAATTTCTCGGCTATGAGTTTCGCAATGGAGACTATCGTTATTTTGTGGCAGAAAGTGGCACGCTAAAAATCTATAAACAAAAAAACTTTTGCTCGAAGAAAGCGGCTCATGGACGAATCAATAGTTGCTAACGTTCTTCCAGTTCTGGACACAACATATGTTAGAAGGGCTTGGCTTTTGAAATTCTTGCTCCCATAACTTCCTCCTTTTGGATTGTATTCAACACTGATAACAGTTCGACAGGTCTTGATTCTTCCTCCTCTTGGTACAACTCTTAGCCACACTTGTCAGTTGGAGGATTGGTCTCAGGCCAAGAGCGGCTTTGAGGAGACCGGGTTGGACCCTCCCGATCTCAAAGGTGGCGAAACTGAAGTCCAGCTCACTGATCCGAAAGGAACCGTTCTCCGTGTCTGAGAAAAGGGTGGCAGTAGAGTCGCGACTTTCTATCAAACTCGATCGTTAAGCCTGCAGCGCCGATGGCACGAAGCTGACTCAAGAGCGGTTCGAGTTTTGCCACAAGTCTATACGAACGCCTGGCACCCAAGGCTCCGAGGAGGGGACTGACTATCTTACGCATCTGGGATTTGCGGCGCGGCGATGACGACGACAACCGCACGAGCCCGCATGGCCGCGGCCTCCGGGGCATCGTTTTATCCACCGCGCTGGAATTCAATCCTCTGAAGGCGTCGATCGGGTTTCTTGCTCTAATTATCGGCCCAGCCCTGCTCGTGGGTATCGCGCCGTCAATTGTGGTCACCTATGGCCGTCTGATGTTCCATAAAGCGACTTTGGCCGAAAGCTATCCAATCGTCGCGCTCGTCTCGTTAGCCGTTCTGGTAGGAGTTGCTCTCTGGATCGGCCGGCCGCTTCTCGCATCGGCTGTCGACCATTTCTGGCATCTCCATTACACCCTCGTCGTTCCAATCCTCGTGGCGTTGCGTGAGCTTATACGGGTGGGTGCCGAAAGGTTTCCTGGTCGGGCGATCACTTCGGAACAGCTCAATCGCAGACGCCGGCTCGGCACCGTGCTGGCCGCGCTGCTACTCGCTGGAGGAGGGCTCGCTCTGGCAATGACCGTCGAAGTCTCGATCGGCCTCCAACTCGTCGATGTCGAGCACGTCCAGCCATGGGCGGTGGCAAGGGCGGCGCTAGGCAATGCGGCGGTAATCCTCGGCCTATCCACTGTGGTCGAGAGCCTGTATTGGCTCTGGCGCGAGCTCACGATCAACGGTCCGGCTCTCGATTGGGTGCCAGACCCGTCGAAGGCTGAATCGTCGGTCGCGCGCGTGGCGCATCTCTCGGATCTGCACGTCGTCGGCGAGCGCTACGGCTATCGCATGGAGCCCGGGACGCAGGGCCCGCGAGGCAACCGGTGTATTCGTAACGCATTGCGCAAGCTCGCTGCGATAGACGCGTTGACCCCCTTGGATCGTGTCTTGCTGACAGGCGATATCACCGATGCCGGGACGCGGGCCGAATGGGCGGAGTTCATCGACCTGCTTCGAAGCTATCCCGAGTTGCGAGCCCGCTTGTCGTTTGTGCCGGGCAACCACGATATGAACATCGTCGATCGCACCAATCCCGGTATTCTCGATTTGCCGTGGAGCACGGGCCAGTCGCTTCGCAAGCTCCGCGTCGTTCTTGCTCTTGATGCGGTCCAGGGCGATCGCGCCCACGTGGTCGACCACGCGTCCGGCGCACTCGGACCATCCCTCAAGGACTACCTGCGGGAAGGCGGGCGCGCGGAGATGCTGCGCGCGCTGGCGCAACGCGGCGCGCTGCGCGGGCGATGGGAGATGGCGAAGATCTGGGACGCGATCTTCCCGTTAGTCGAACTCGCACCCGCGGATGATGGATACGGGCTCATTCTCCTCAATTCGAATGCCCCAGCCATTTCCTGCTCACCAATGCGATCGGTATCGTTAATCGGTCGCAGCTAAGCGCGCTTAAATCGATCCTGCGAAATTCTCCCGGTCGCGCCTGGATGATTTTGCTTCACCATCAGGTCGTGGAGTATCCGGTGGCTTCGATCAGTCTGCGTTACCGCATCGGTCTCGCCCTGGTCAATGCTCCGGATGTTCTGGCGGCGATCGCACCGTATGCCTCGCGTGTCCTCATTCTCCACGGCCATCGGCATACGGATTGGATCGGGACCTGCGGCGATGTCGTTCTGTGCTCCGCGCCGTCGGTGTCTCTGGGCTCCTCCCACGGTGAGGAAAAGTATCGTGGAAGTTTCCACGTCCACGAGATCGCCTCCGGTGCTGACGGCGGCATTCGGTTGATCACAACCGAGCGTGTCAAGGTCGCGTAGCCGCAACTCCCGGTGACACGGCAAATAGCCCCTCAGTTGCCAAAAGCTCATTCCAGTTTTTCTAATGACCGACTGTTTTTCTCGTATTGCGAACGGTTATTTCTGCCGACCGAGAAGATTTCGTGCCTTGTGTCGCTTCGCTTTGATCCCGGAGAGGCGTTAAAGGGAGCTTCAAGCGCCAAGCTTTTGCCAGGCGAGTGGCGTAGCTCAACCCTTGGCGCGCAACCTGCTCAACGACCGGGCCACTCCGGACAAATCAGAGTTGCAAGTCAATATTGACAATGATAGATCAACGATCAGTTGAGGGCGTGCTTCCAGGGACGCAGTGGATTATCCGATCAAGTAACCCAGTCGGCAACCCCATATCGCCTAAAGCGTTACCGAGCCCTAGCCGAACGCAGGGCAATCACGGTTACTTCAAACGACGAAGTTGCGATGAACCGCGAAACCATCCACGGAGGATCGACCCTTGTCTGCACCTTCTGAAACTTGGAGAAACGTCCGTTCGGCACGAGCTGACTTCACTGCTCGCGTTATCGATACTTGCCCTGCTCGCGGCATGCAGGCCCGCCGCCGAGCCGCCCGCTCCGGAGATCCGTCCCGTCCGGGTCATGACCGTCGCGAAGACGGCCGGCGGCGAGACGGTCTCGCTTACCGGCAACGTTCAGGCGCAAACCGAAGTCAATCTCTCCTTCCGCATCGATGGCCGGATGATCCAGCGGAACGTGGATGTCGGCGGTACTATCAAGCCCGGCCAGGTTGTCGCCACCCTCAATTCCGACAACGAAGAGAACGCCCTGCAATCGGCGCGCGCCAGCCTGACCGCCGCCAGGGCGCAACTCGTCGAGGCCCGAAATAATTACGAACGCTATAAGACCCTGCTCGCGCAGCGCTCCGTTGCGGAAGCCGAGTTCGACCGATTTGCCGCGATTCTTAAGACCGCTCAGTCGCAAGTAGATTCCGCACAGGCGCAGGTGAACATCGCCCAGAACCGCCTGGGGTATGCCCAACTCGTCGCCGATGCGGGCGGCACCGTAACAGCAGTAGGCGCTGAGCCCGGCGAGGTGGTGCAGGCCGGCCGCATGATCGTGCAGGTCGCGCGTCAGGCCGGACGCGACGCCGTCTTCGATGTATCGCCTCAAATCAAGGACCGGGCTCCCGCCAATCCCGAGATCACGGTCTTTCTTACGACTGATCCAAGGTGACGGCGGCCGGCCGCGTGCGAGAAGTCTCACCCCGAGCCGATCCGGCTACAGGGACCTTCAGGGTCAGGGTCGGGCTCACCAATCCGCCCGCCGCGATGCGCCTCGGAACGACCGTGACTGGACGCATGCGGCTCGGTAGCGTGACGGGCATCGAGATTCCGGCCTCTGCGGTGATCCGGTCCGAGCGGCAGTCGGCGCGTTTGGATCGTCGATCCCAAGACCGGAACGGTATCGACGCGCAACATCGAAGTGGGGTCCCAAGATTCGGCGAGAGTCGTTGTCACGTCGGGCCTGAATCCGGGTGACGTCGTCGTGACCGCGGGCGTACAAGCCCTGCGGCCCGGCCAGAAGGTCCGTCTGCTCGGGGCGGCGAAGCAGTGATCGGTCCCAATCTTTCCGAGTGGGCGCTCGGCAAGCGCTCGCTGGTCATCTTCCTGATGATCGTCGCCGTGGTCGCAGGCACCTTGTCGTTCCTGCGACTGGGCCGCGGCGAGGACCCGGTGTTCACGTTCCGGACGATGGTCGTCGCGGCGGCCTGGCCCGGCGCGACGGTCGAGAGACGTTGCTGCAGGTCACCGAGCGGATCGAGCGCAAGCTCCAGGAAACGAACCATCTCGATACGGTGCGCAGCTACACAACGGCCGGACAGACGACGATCTTCGTCGATCTCAAGCAGTCGACGCCGCCGTCCGCGGTGCCGGACGTCTGGTACCAGGTCCGCAAGAACATCGGTGACATCCGCGGTACGCTTCCCACCGGCGTCGTCGGCCCGTTCTTCAACGACGATTTCGGCGACACCTACGGCATCATCTACGCGTTCACCGCCGACGGCTTCACGTTCCGCGAGTTGCGCGACTACGTCGAGGCCGCGCGCTCGCGCTCTGCTGCAGGTGCCTGACGTGTCGAAGATCGAAGTGCTGGGCCCGCAGGACGAGCAGATCTATATCGAGTTCTCGACCGAGCGGCTGGCCGGCCTGCGCCTCGACTACCCGACGATCCTCGCGACGCTTGCAGGCGCAAAACATCATCCGGCCCGCCGGCGTCATCCAGACCGGCGAGGAGCGCGTGTTCCTGCGCGTTTCAGGCGCGTTCGATAACGAGCGCGACATCGAGGCGGTCAACTTCGTCTCCGGCGACCGCATCTTCCGGCTCGGTGACATCGCCACCGTGCGGCGGGGTTTCGTCGATCCACCGCAGCCGATGTTCCGCGTCAATGGTCAAGCCCGGCGATCGGTCTCGCGATCGCGATGCGCGATGGCGGCGACATCCTTGCGCTCGGCGACAACATTCGTAAAGCGATGGCCGAGATCAAAGCGAACCTGCCGGTCGGCATCGAGCCCACCCTCGTAGCCGACCAGGCGGTCACCGTCGACGTCGCGATCAACGATTTCCTGGCGTCCCTGTGGCAAGCGATCCTGATCATCCTCGCGTGCAGCTTCGTGAGCCTCGGCATGCGCCCTGGCACCGTGGTCGCGCTGGCGATCCCGCTCACCTTGGCGATCGTGTTCTCGATCATGGACGTCGTCAACATCGATCTGCATCGCATCTCGCTGGGCGCGCTGATCATCGCGCTCACGCTTGCTGGTCGACGACGCGATGACCACGGTCGATGCGATGATCAACCGGCTTGCCGCGGGCGACACGAAGGACCAAGCGGCGACTTACGCCTACCGGACGCTCGCGGCGCCGATGCTGATCGGCACGTTTGTCACGATCGCGAGCTTCGTGCCGATCGGCTTTGCGAAGAGCTCCGCGGGCGAGTACACGTTCTCGATCTTCGCGGTGGTGGCCATTTCGCTGATCGTCTCGTGGCTGGTCGCGGTGGTCTTCGCGCCGCTGATCGGCAAGGCGATCCTCAAGGTGCCCAAGCCGAAAGCCGACGCCAAGCCGAGCAAACTCGTGAGCGTCTACAGCGCGTTCTTGAGAGGGGCGATACGCGCGCGAAATGGCTAACGATCGGCTTGACGGTTGCTGCGTTCGCCGCGGCGATCTTCTTAGCTGCGGTTTGTGCCGAAACAGTTTTTCCCGGCGTCCGACCGGCCCGAGCTGACGGTCGACATGACGCTCAGGCAGAACGCTTCGATCTTTGCGACCGAGGAGCAGGCGAAGCGCTTCGAGGCGCTCTTGAAGGACGACCCGGACGTCGACCACTACAGCACCTACGTCGGCCGCGGCGCGATCCGTTTCATCCTCACGCTCAACGTCCAACTCGCCAATCCGTTCTTCGCGCAGTTCGTGATCGTCGCGAAGGACATTGACGCGCGCGAGCGGCTGCAGGCGAAGCTCGAGAAGGCGCTCGCCGAGCAGTTTCCCGACGTCGTCGCGCGCGTTTCGCCGCTCGAGTTGGGTCCCCGGTCGGCTGGCCGTTGCAGTATCGCGTGACCGGGCCGGACAAAGACCAGGTCCGCCGGATCGCTCTCGATCTCGCGACTGTGATCGCGTCCGACCCGCGCGCGCGGCACATCAATTACGACTGGATGGAGCCCGCGCGGCAGGTCCGCGTCCGCATCGACCAGGACGAGGCGCGCCAGCTCGGCGTCAGCTCGCGCGCGCTGGCCGCTGTGCTCAACGCTGCCGTTACCGGCTCGACGGTGACGCAGGTTCGTGACGATATCTATCTGGTCAACGTGGTCGCGCGCGCAACCGACGAGCAGCGGGTCTCGTTCCAGACCCTGAGCTCGCTGCAAGTGCCTACCCCAAGCGGACGGATGGTGCCCCTGAGTCAGTTTGCGACATTCGTCGAAGACCAGGAGTATCCGCTGGTGTGGCGGCGCGACCGCGTGCCAACGCTCACGGTGCGCGCGGACGTCAACCACGGCGTGCTGCCCGACGACGTGGTGGGCGCGCTCGCGCCGAAGATCGACGAGTTCAGCGCGAAGCTGCCGAAGGCCTACAAGATTGAAACCGGCGGTCTGTTCGAGGAGAGCACCGTATCGCAAGCGTCGGTGTTCGCCGTCGTGCCGCTGATGATCGTGCTGATGCTCACCATCATGATGGTTTTGCTCGTGAGCTTCCGGCGGGTCGCGATGGTATTTTGCGTGCTACCTCTGGGCCTGATCGGCGTCGTCGCCGCGCTGCTCGTGTTCAACCGTCCGCTCGGTTTCGTCGCGATCCTCGGCATCCTCGCGCTGATCGGCATGATCGCGAAGAACGCGGTGATTCTGCTCGTGCAGATCGAGACCGACCGCGCCGGAGGCAAGAACGTCCTGGACGCCGTCCTCGCCGCGGCCACTTCGCGCATGCGGCCGCTGATGCTGACGGCGATCTCGACCGTGCTGGGGCTGATTCCGATCGCGCCGACGGTGTTCTGGGGACCGATGGCCTTCGCCATCATGGGCGGCCTCCTGGTGGCGACTTTGCTGACGCTTGATTTTCCTGCCGACGGTGTACGTGACGGTGTTCGGGGGCAGGGAAGACGCTGCCGTTTCCGGCGTCGTTGTCAGCCCGATCGGCGCACGGCCGCCTCCTGACATCGCATGACGGGAGAACGGACGTGCCAGCGGAACAACACGCCGTAGGCGACCCGCTGCCGCCGCACTGCGAGCGGCTCGTCAGCGCGCGACCGCAGGCGTCCGTCGACGACCCGAACCTGCATCGCGCTCAGCCGATCGTAGAGAAAATCTCGAGTGGTGGCCGATCCTGGGCGAGGCGCGGCTGTACGAAGGGACGAATGGAGGGATTTTAATCTGACCGAGGATTTTCCGTTCATGCTGAGGCTCTCGAAGCATTCGAACCCTTTCAGCAACCTGCTAGTTCCGAGGGGCCAGGGGGAGATTTGCGTGATCGAAAAGCGAACAAAACATTGCGACACAGTCACTAACACCACCAATCGGCCGCGCCCGCGGCGATCCATTCCAATCGCGCCCGCGCCGCCCGATGTCCGGCAGGGGTCAGTTTCGATGAGCGTTTCTGCAAACACCGTAGCGTTCCCGCTCGCGCCGCGCTCGCGCGCGGAGCCGGTTTTCTGAGCCTTGTGGGTTATACTCATCGGTTTCGGTCCGGTCGATCTCGTGGTCGGGCTGATCACCGCAGCGGCAGCGGCCTGGACGAGCCTGCGCCTGCTGCCGCCGCAACCAGGCCGCGTGCGGCTGACGGCCTTGCTGTCGCTGATTCCGCATTTCCTTTGGAAGTCCGTGGTTGCCGAGCGTGGACGTCGCGCGGCGCGCGCTCGATCCGCGGTTGCCGCTGCGTCCGGGATTTATTGCCTATCGGGTCGGGTTCGCCCCCGGCCCCGCGTGCAATGTGTTCGCCGCGATCACGAGCTTGATGCCCGGCACTGTGCCCTGCGCCGACGAGGACGGGGCGCTCGTCTACCACTGCCTCGACGTCGGGCAACCGGTGGTGGAAGAACTCGCTGAAGAAGAGAGGCGGCTTGCGCAGGCACGGGAGGCGCCGCGCGATGGCTGAGTTCCTGCTCGCCGCGTCGGCATCGGTGCTCGCGATGACAGCGCTTGGCCTCGCGCGCGTGCTGCGCGGGCCCGGCGACGCCGACCGCATGATGGCGGCGCAGCTGCTCGGCACCGGCGGTGTCGGTGCCCTGCTGCTCTTTGGCGTGGCAACGGGCGCGTCCGCTGCCGTCGACGTCGCCCTGACCCTCGCGCTGCTCGCCGCGTTCGCGTCCATCGGGTTCGTCAAGGCGAGCGCAGCCCTGCAGCACGACGACACCCGGAACCACGGACCGCCAATGACTCTCGTGCTCGACTTCTTCACCATTTCGTCGGTTGCCGCCGGCGCGTTTTTTCCTGGCCGGTACGGTAGGGCTTCTGCGCTTTCCCGACGCGCTGACGCGCCTGCACGCGCTCACCAAGGCGGACAACATCGGCCTGGGCCTGGTGGTGCTTGGATTGTTGCCGATGGCCGACGGCGTTCTGGCCGCGATCAAGCTTGTCCGCGTTTGGCTGCTCGTCTTGCTGTCCAGTGCGACGATCTCGCAACTGATCGCGCGCGTCGCGCGACGCGAGGTCAGCGCCCATGACCTGGACCTTCGCGATCGACGCCGCTCTGGTTCTCCTCATCCTCGCAGTCGCCGTCTGGACGATCGCTGCACGCGATACCTTCGCCGCGGTGGTCGGGTTCGTCGCGTATGGGCTCCTGCTCGCGCTCGTGTGGGTGCGCCTGCACGCGGTTGACGTCGCGCTGACCGAGGCCGCGATTGGCAGCGGTCTTTCCGGCGTGCTGTTGATCGGTGCGGCCGCGCGGTTGCGGAGCACCGAAGCGAAGGCGCGCAGAGGAGCGTCCGAGCGCTGCAACACGCGTCGTTGCCGCGCTCTTTGCAGCGGCTGTCGCGACTGGGCTCGCAGCCGCCGTTCTTTCGTTGCCGGATCCTGCACCCACGCTTCGCCCCCGAGGCGGCGGCAAATCTCGCTGCGACCGGTCTCGGCAACCCGGTGACCGCGGTGCTGATGGCGTATCGCGCGACGGATACTTTTCTTGAGAAGATCGTGTTACTGCTCGCTGTGGTCGGCGTGTGGTCGCTTGCGCCCGACCGGCTGTGGGGCGGACGCCCGGGCCCGCGACATCGCGTCGATCCCGGCGGGTGCTGCCGTTCCTCGCGAGCGTGCTGCCGCCCCTAGGCATCGTCGTCGGTATCTACATCTTCTGGGTCAGCGCCGATCACCCCGGCGGCGCATTCCAGGGCGGCACGATCCTCGCCGCCATGTGGCTGCTGGTCATCATGGCGGGTCTCGCGGATGCGCCGCCGGTAAGCCGGACCTCGCTGCGGCTCGTGCTGCTCGCCGGACCGGCCGTGTTCCTCGCGGTCGGCCTAGCGGGATTCTTCATCGCGGAAGCCTTCCTCGCTTACCCGTCGACTATGCCAAAGCGCTGATCCTGACGATCGAGGTCGCGATGATCGTTTCAATCGCCGCCACGCTCGGCATGCTGCTCGTGGGCACGCCACAGCGGAACGGAGAGCGATGACCGCGGCGACCTTGATCGGCCTCGCGAGCGCCGCGCTCGTCGGCCTCGGGCTTTACGGGCGTGATCACGAATCCGCAGCCGTTGCGGAAGATCCTCGCTTTCAACCTGGTCGGCAGCGGCGTGTTCGTGCTGTTTGGCGTCGTCGCGCGCAGAGGCGCAGCGACGGGGTTCGGCGGCGACCCGGTGCCGCAGGCGCTGGTGATCACCGGGATCGTCGTCGCCTTCTCCGCGACCGCCCTGGCGGTTGCGCTGCTGCTGCGGTTGTTCCAGGCAACCGGCTCGGCCACGCTGGCTCCGGCGCGCCGGCGAGCTCAGGCACCGATCCCACCGACGGCTGATGGCGGACTCGACTACGGTTCTTCTTGGCGTGACGACGACGGGCGGGTTCCTGCTTGTGCTGTCGCTCGTCGTGCCGGTGGCGGGCGTGCTGCTGGCCTTCGCCGCCGGCGGGCGCCATATCGAACGGATCGCGCCGGTGATCATGGCACTCGGCTTCGCGATCGCAGGCGTGATTGCCGTTGCCATACTGCAGACGGGCGCTCCGCTCGTCTATCTGCTCGGCGGGTGGGCGCCGCCGCTCGGCGTGGCGCTGCGCGCGGACAGGCTCTCGGCGGTCATGATGGTGATCACGGCGATCGTGATCTGCGCCATCGGAGTCTTTGCGCGAGCGGATTTCCGCACGCCGCAGGGTCGGAAGAGGCCCGCGCGCCGTTCGCGTTCTGGATCTTGCTGCTGGCGATCTGGGGAGCGCTGAACACGGTCTTCCTGGCGGTGATCTCTTCACGCTGTACGTCGCGCTGGAGCTGCTGACGTTCGCCGCGGTGCCGCTGGTCTGCCTGGATGGCCGCGCGGAGACGCTCGCGGCTGCGCTGCGCTATTTGGTCTTCGCGCTGCTTGGCTCGGTCCTCTATCTGGTCGGCACGGCCCTGCTCTACGGCGCCTACGGCACGCTCGACATCGTGCTGCTGTCCCAGCGGGTGCACGCCGAACCCGTGGCCTTGGTTGCAGCCGCGCTGATGACGACGGGATTGCTGGCCAAGACCGCGCTCTTCCCGTTGCATCTGTGGCTGCCGCCCGCCCACGCCGGCGCGCCCGCGGCAGCGAGCGCGCGTGCTGTCGGCGTTGGTGGTGAAGGCGTCCTTCTTCATCGTCATCCGGCTCTGGTTCGACGTCATGCCGGGTGCGGTGACGTTACCGTCGGCGCAGCTAATCGCCGGCGCTGGGCGCCGCGGCGATCTCTTCGGCAGCGTCGTCGCGCTGCGGCAGGAGCGATTGAAGCTCCTGATCGCCTACTCGACCTTGGCGCAGATTGGCTACCTCTTCCTGATGTTCCCACTCGCCTTCGACGCCGGATCGGCGCAGCTCCAGCATCGGCGCGGCTCTGACCGGCGGTCTGCTGCAGGCGATCTCCCACGCCACCGCGAAGGCCGCCATGTTCATGGCGGCGGGTTTGATCTACGCGGCGCTCGGTCATGACCGCATCGCAGAACTCCGTGGCATCGGCCGGGCGCTGCCCGTGAGCGTGCTCGCCTTCGCGCTGGGCGGCGTGGCGCTGATGGGGTTACCGCCCAGCGGCGCCTACCTTGCGAAGAAGCTGCTGCTTGACGCGGCGGCCGAGACGGGGCAGTGGTGGTGGGATCTGGTGATGCAGGCGGGCGGGTTCTTCACGACCAGCTACGTGCTGCTGGTACTCGCCCACGCGCTGTGGCCGGCAGACGGCCCGGTCAAGCTGCGTGCGCCCGTGCCGCGCCTCCGGGAGGCTGCGGCGCTGGCGCTGGCGCTGTGTTCGATGCTACTCGGGCTCGCCGCCATCGGCCCGGTCCGCAGCTGCTACTCTGTCGCTTCGCGCCGAAGGAGCTGTGGTCGGCGATCTTGCTCGTTATTGGCGGCGGAGTGCTGGCGCTGGGCCTCGGGCATCGGCTGCCCCCGTGGCCGTGGGAGATGTCGCACTCGCGAGCCCGGTTCGCACCGCGGCGGTTGCCGCGGCCGGGATGATCGAGCGGGCCGATGGCGTGCTGCGGCGTTGGCCGGTTGCCGGGCTGTCCTTGCTGGTGCTGGTGATCGCGTTCATTGCGGCCGATGTTGTCATGATAGTCGAGATCGACGCAGAAATTTTCAATCTGGTCTCTGACCGGCACGAGTTGCTACTTGCCGTTTGATTGCAGGTCAAGCAAATGAACTACCTACGTGCAGGCTGCGGGGTATCAAAAAAATTGAATTTATCCCAAGGTCGTCACCCCCAAACGTTCTTATCGAGGGTCCAGCGTGAACATCCCCCTGGATTCCCGCTAAAAGAGTGCGCGGGGCGATGGACTTCCGGAAAGGCGCCAAATCTACGCGGCCAACTGCGCGGGAATTCAAGCCGCTTGGGTCAGACGATCCGCCATGCTGAAGTCGCGTGCTCAACTCGGCAGTCGCTTCTTGGTGCTTGCCGCCGTGCTGGGCGCGCTCGCCGGGGCGGCGGCGCTATTCATCTACGGCCTCGTCGACACCGTCGTGGTCATCGCTAAGACGATCGCGGACAGGCGAGATTTCCACCGTTGGCGCGAAGCAGTTGATGCTCTATTTCATCGAGATCTTCGATTTATTCCTGCTCGGCACCGTGATGCTGATCATGGCGCTCTCGCTCTACGAGCTGTTCTTTGACTCCGATTTGAAGCTGCCGGCGCCGACTGGAGATCCGCACCTTCGAGGACCTCAAGAGCAACCTGGTCACGGTGGTCATCGTGGTCATGGCGGTGACGTTTCTCGGCCAGATCGTTTCTTGGAACGGCGAGGCGGAACTCTTCGGCTTCGGCGTGGTGGTGGCGCTGGTGATCGCTGCGCTGAACTTCTACCTCTGGATCGTCAAAGCGCTAAAAATAGCAGTTCGTTGGCGCAAATCCTGGCATGGACTCCGGCGGAGGAAATATGCGATATGTCTACATTGCTTTGATTGTTCTCCTCACGGCGGTCGTGCTGATGTTCACGTTCCAGAACCTGACCTCCGTCACGGTTTCATTGCTGAGCATGAGCGCGAGCTTGCCGCTAGCGACGCTCCGTGATTCTCTGTCTATCTGTCTGGGAATGGTGACCGGTAGCGCCCTGTTGGCTGGTTCCGAGTTGGATCCACGGCGCAGGGCGATGACCTGATCAGTTACCTCCGGCAGAGCCGTCGGCAGTCCGCCGGCCATGGAGTTGACGGCGCCCGCGGTGGCGGCCGCCTGGCGAGCAGGATGGGCGCGTCCGGACATTCGGACGTGGTGTCGACTTGTCCTGGCCGTCTTTCATGAGGTCCGCCTTGGCGTCGGCGAGCATGATCTCGTAGGCGGCGCGGACGCCGGAGAGGAACGCGCCGTGGACGGTGGCCGGAAAGAACTGCGAGGTGGCTTCGCCCGCGAAGAAGACCCGGTTCTCGACGGGCGTCCCGATCTGCCGGCGCAAGCTCTGCTTGGAGCCGACAGGCACGTAGGAGTACGAGCCGAGGCTGAAGGGGTCCTGGTTCCATCGAGTGACGAGATGGCCCACCGGCTCCGGGATGTTCTGCCCATACATCTTGCGGAGGCAGGCCATCAGGCATGCCACCAGCTCGGCATTGGCCCGGAGCTCGTTCTTCTCGCCGGCCGTTCCCGCGCTGAAGGCGAGCAGCACCGGGAGGCCGGCGATCCTGTGGAAGTTGACGATCTCGGGCCAGTCTTCGTCCTGGCTCCCCATGTAGCCGATCAGCTCGTCCTCCTGGTCCCAGAAAACCGAGTCGAACTTGAGGAAGATCTTGTTGAAGACACCCATGCGCGTCTTGCGAATGGCCTCGCGTTTGCCCTTCGGCAGGCGCGGGTGGAAAGGCGATTCGTCCTGCTCGCAGCACTCCGAGCGGCACGGTGACGAGCACGTGGCTGGCCTGGAAGCTGCCGCGGTTCGTGAGCACGTCCACGTGCGCGCCCGAGTAGTCGACTTGCGTGACCTCGTGGCCGAGGAGGATGTCGGTACCCTCGGCCAACCGGTCGGTGATCTGGGCGTAGCCCTCGGGGAACACCCGGTCGTGCCCCGCGAAGCCGAGACTCTTGTCGTGCTCGAGGAGGGAGACGTCGGAGCGCGGGCCCGCCCATTCGTGCTCGAGATAGGTTCGGGCGATGAACGTCAGGCGGCGGCGGTGATCGGCGTCGTAGCCCTGGCTGGCGGCGAAGGCCTCTTCGACCGCCAGCATGGACTTTTCTGGCCTTCCTTCTGTTTGGCGGCGACGAAGTCGAGATAGTCCGCCATCATCTCAGACATCTCGGCGGTCTCGCCGCTGCTGAGCCGGCGGCCGTCCTCGTCGTAGAGGACTATCGAGCGGTAGCGTGCCGGGGTCACACTGGAGATGTTGGTGCGGACGATCGCGATGGCGTGCCGCCGGGCGAGCCGCGCGATCGGGTTGTCTTCGAAGCCATGGATCCACGATGCCCCCAGGTCGGCAGGCAGGCCGAGCTCGTGCGAGGTCCAGATGCGCCCGCCGATGCGTTCGCGCGCCTCGAGGATCGCGACGTCGTACCCGTCGACGGCGAGATCCCGTGCCGCCGTCAACCCGGCGATGCCAGCGCCGATCACCAGGACCTCTCGCGACTGGGCGCTCATGTTTTCCCGAGCCTCCACAAACTACATTTGGTCTCGCCGCGCAACCGAGTCGCGAACACTTTCTCGTATTTGATGGGGATCAAAGGGAAGCGTCCTTCGCGTCAGGCGAACTCAATACATACATGACGACAAGGCGGACAACAAGCCTGTGCAGGACAGTCAATGGGTCCTCGCTCGTCGCTCGCATCGGCTCTGAGAAACGCTAGGAGTTGAAGCTATTTGCCAGAGGCGATTCTCAGCGATTCGGCCAGACGCCATGCGTGGTAGAGGGCAAGATCGTTCCACACGAGCGCTTCGAGAGCGGCGCGGGCCGTCGTCGTGGGAATGCGTCGCAGAGCGACGTCCTCGAGCAGCTTCTCGCGCCCGGTCTTGCGTTCTTCGTTGAGCTGTTTCGAGGCCGCTTCAAGGGCCTTGAAGATGGCCGGGTCAGGTGCCGCCTGAGGATCCTCTTGTGGCGTTCAACCACCTGGCCAGCGCCTGAGCTCCGGCTTCGAAGCCCGCGGGGGCTGCCAGTCGCTGACGACGGGCGGGATGCGCGTCAGGTCGTCATGAAGCTCTCTGAGGTGGTCCAATGCGTGACAGAGGCGGACGAGGCGGGGACCTATCGTTCCTAAATCGGTGGTTTCCAGCGGAAGCGATGCGAGAAATGGTCGATCTGTTCGGTCCCTTCGGCTGGAGGATTGTACGTGACGGATTCGCCGGCGAGCCGCCGGCGAGATAGCATCGACCGCGCCGTGTGCTGCGACCTCCGGGATCGCCCGCCAGGCGGCCTCGAGCGCGACCTCCCCTCCACTTCCCACCTTATCGTTCCCACCCTAGCCGGGGTTACTGGACACGGGTGATGAGCAGATGTGGAGCAAAGTTGAGTGCCATGAACTTCCAGGTTGCGGCAATGTCATCGAGACGTTGGATTCTAGCCAAAGAGATTTGGTACCAGGCTCTCCGTCGCTTCGGCGGCCGAGAAAGCCACCGAGGCCAGCTACCATGCGGACGGCTTCTTTTAGCGTGGGCGGTTGATCCGGAGGTTTTGGATCTTGTCGGACAAAACAATACAAGGCTTTCCACTCGGCTTCTTCAAAGAAAACCGAGCACGGCACATCTGGAGTCTCGCGTCCGAGCTCTGGTCAAGGTGAAAGATCCGCCAAGCCACGATCATGTCGATGGCCAGACACGCCTCAAGGCGATCAGCGCTACCCAACTGGCGCTCTTCGATCTTGCAACCGCTTTTCAAGGTGCGGTGATAGACTTCGATCCCCCAACGTTTGGCGTACCGGGAAAGCTTCTCCACCGCCTCATCAAAGTTTTCCACCGCCATCGTCGTGAGCAGCATCCACTCAAGCGGCTCGATCGCCCAGGGGCAATCGATCTCCTGAGCCACAATCGCAGTGATGTCGAGCTCTTTAAACTCAAGCTTGCGGCTCGGAGGAGTCAGCTTCACTCTGCCCAAAGCGCACCTCCAAGCGGGCCTCTCGGGGGCGCGCTTACCTTGACTTGCGGCAAGCTGAGGACTGCAGTTCCGGCCACAGGCTGTTTGGCCATATGCTCCCACAATCGGCCCTGACCGTCGGCCAACAGCCGATTATGTTCAGCGCGCACCAGCAACTGCGCTCCACAAAGGGTCTTTCAAGGCCAAGTGGAAAAATTCATAAATATCTGAGCTTCCCGGTCGGCCACACTGATCAGCGTGGTGTTAGGAAAACCGCTTTTTAGCCTCGCTGACCTTGTTAAAACTCTTAAGCCACTTCTGACTTTCTTTGTGCTCGATGGAAAGCTCGTGACGAAACTGCCTTTTACCAAACTGTTTAGGATCTCTCGCCCAACACTGCACATCGAGAAGCCCTCAAGGAGTGCCCGCAAGATTGAACGCCATCGAGTCATGCAGCAGAAGTCCAACGACCCCATCGGACTTGGGGCTAATGGGACCGATTCCTTCGGTGAGCGGGTGAGCGCTATAGTTAACGGTGGTGGTGTCCTGCACAACCAGGATTATCTTCTCTTCGCTGATGCGCTTAAGGGTCGCCTCATAGTGAGACTTAAGAAGTTTATCCATAGTGATCTTAGGGTGATCGAAAAACCGATACGCCGCTCTGGTCTTGGCTCGGCTTTGACAAGCCTGAGGCAAATTCGCCTGAGGACGCTCATAGAAATCGTGCGCCAGAGTCAAAAGCCTTCTCTGTTCAGTCGCTCGTCGTTAAGCCCTGCCTCGCCAAACTCCTCTTGCGCCCAGTCGTCATACTTTTCACGGGAGTGAGGCTCGGGCTTTGCCGTAGGCCCAGCGTTACAGAGAACTTCACGCGCCTGTTTGCTCAGACTATACACATACACATCTTTTTCGCTCAGCGAAAATGTTTTCTTGCGATCCTGTCGTCCCCGTCCAGAAGTTTTTCCCAGATACTGCCAATTGGCGGCCCGATAAGAACTTCCCAAAAGCGGCCCGATCCACAAAGGTCTCCAGCAACACAGGCTCAAAACCATAGCGCTCTTGCCAGTGGGCTCTAAGCCGGCTAATCGCCTGAGCCAGCACATGACTGGCCAAGTTTTGAACTTTGACCCACGGACAAATCAAAAAACCGACTGTTCGAGACAACCTTGTGCAGGTTTTCTTGGCGTGCCCTATCGCTCCAGCCAATCCAGTGATCGCGCACCTTAACACGCCATGCCGAAGCAGCTGAAAGCCAGCCCTCCCAACCATTGTCCCTTGCCGCTCTTGATCAAATAGCGCAGCTGCGCTCCGCAAAGCGGCCCCGAGCCCAAATAATGATACCGCTCCATCAACTCGTTCCAGCACCTAGAAGCCTGGCTTTCGGCGCTGTTCACTCTAACCAACTCCACCCTACCCAATTCTTTAAGACTACACTCAATCGGCTCAGGGGTTGGAATCGGTTCACAAAACTTTTTGTCCTTAGAGCTAGCCACGCGCTGAGTCAGGGCGGCAACTCAATCACCCGCGCCGATCAAGTTTCAATCTTGCAGGGTGAAAACCCCAACCGCGGTCAGGGCGCTAACCCCAAGCAGCGCGGCCAGCGCCATGTCGAGGGAGATCGAAGACAATCGCCAGCAGGACTGTGCCAAAGACAACGAAGGTGATAATTGCTTGCAGATCACTCATGAGGCGTTAGCAGGCTACTGAAAAAAGCCTCATATGCTTCGTTGCGCTCGATCGCCTCGCTGCAACGTACTCGTTAGTACGCCTCCGCTCGTCGATTTTTCGCGCGCCTCGCCTCTGAGTCTTTTTGAGTAGCCTGACAACAGAGTTTTTCATCAACCTGTTAGCGGAACGGCGGAGCGTACATTAAACCACCGCGGGTCCAGAGACGATTAAGGCCGCGCTCTAGCTTCAGAGCGCTTTGCGCGCCAAGGTTGCGCTCGAACATCTCCCCATAGTTGCCCACGCTCTCGACTGTTTTCGCGGCCCAGTCAGGTTTGACTCCCAAGGCTTTGCTGTAGTGGTCGCTGGTCTGCGAAGAAATTTTGCAGCATCAGATTTGTTCTTTCTTGCCGCTTCGCCTGTACGTTGTCGCGGGTAATGCCGTACTCCTCAGCCGCGACCAGCGCAAATAAAACCCATTTGACCAAAGTGAACCATTCTTCGTCGCCACGGGAGCACCGCAGGGCCCAGCGGCTCCTTTGCGATCTCGCCTGGCAGGATGAGCATAGGCGCCGTCCAGCCGGTGCCGTCACTCTTGCCGAAGCAAGCTGGCCGCGGTCTGAAGTGTAGGCCCGGCAGTTCTCTGCGGAGAAAGCAGCCATCGCCTCGGCTGGGGATTTAACGAGGACGGGCTGATATTTCCAGCCGCGCGCCTGAAAATAGTCGTCCAAGTTCTCCTTACTGGTTGTTTCAGTCTCGACGCAAATCGTCGCGCCGTTTAGATTGTCGATCTTACCGATACCGCTTTTGCGCGTGACCATGAAGCCCTGTCCGTCGTAGTACAGGATCCCGGCAAAGTGGAGACCTAACCCAACCTCGCGTCCGAGGGTCCAGGTTGTATGGCGAGCAAGGACATCGATTTGACCGGTACGCAACGCAAGAAATCTGGCAGACGTGATCAGCGGAACGAAGACTACCTTCTCCGGGTCGCCCAAAGCCGCCGCAGCCACCGCGCGGCAGAAATCGCATCCAGTCCGCTCCATCTGCCGTTCGGTTCCTTTAGAGAAAACCCCAGCAATCCGTCGCTGACGCCGCAACGGACGGCGCCTTTGGATCGTACGCCGGTCAGGACCTCGCCCGCCTCGGCCCGAAGCGAGATTCCGCCCAGCCGCGAATGCAATCAGCGAAGCGCAAACTAGTTTGTTTCTGAACATGGCAATCCTGTTATGTCATCCCACGGCATCAAAGCGACGATGCCGGTCCCCAATCAAGAGGTGAGGCCACCGGCTTCTTTTGGCGAACTTCTGGGACAGGACATTGGCAGCTGGCTGAAAAATCCTTTTGCAGGCTGAGGCAGCAATGCCGCCGACTTTTTGGCAGCAATTCGTTAGTACTTCGCGGGAATGAACCGCCTGCCCTTGAGCGTCGCCTGGTCGTCGTAGGCGTCCTTCTTGGATCGCTTGGGGAGCTTCACCTTCTTGCGCTTCACTTCCTTGTAGGGGATCAGGCTGAGCAGGTGACGGATGCAGTTGAGGCGCGCGCGCCGCTTGTCGTCCGAGGGGACGATGTACCAGGGCGCATACTCCGTGTCGGTGGCCTCGAGCATCATGTCGCGCGCCCGCGAGTACTCGAACCATCGGCTCCGCGAGCAGAGGTCCGTCGGGCTCAGCTTCCACTGGCGCACCGGATCCGTGATGCGGGCCTCGAAGCGGCGCTTCTGCTCGGCCTCGCTCACCTCCAGCCAGTACTTGATCGAGCAGGATGCCGTCGTCGACGATGTACAGCTCGAACTCGGGACAGACCTTGAGGAAGCGCTGGTGCTGCGCCTTCGAGCAGAAGCCCATCACGTACTCGACGCCGGCCCGGTTGTACCAGCTGCGGTCGAAGATCACGATCTCGCCAGCCGCCGGGAGCGTGCTGGAGGTAGCGCTGCATGTAGAGCTGGGACTTCTCGCGGTCGGACGGCGCCGGCAGCGCCACCACGCGGAACACGCGCGGGCTGACGCGCTCGGTGATCGCCTTGATCACGCCGCCCTTGCCGGCGGCGTCGCGCCCTTCGAAGACCACGATCACCCGCAGCCCTTTTTCCTTGACCCATTCCTGCAGCGCGCACAGCTCGACCTGCAGCTCGCGCAGCGCCTTCTCGTATTGCTTGCGTTTCAAGCGTTCATTGGTAGTTGCCATTGTTTCCTTTCTCATCCGCTGATCACGCCCCCGCTTCCACCGCGGTTACGGCACTCCGCAAGGAGCGCCGACGAACGGATAATCATCTTCTCCGCCTCCACGACCAGGAAGAAAACCAGGCCGCCCAGGAAGAGGCGTGGCCAGACCCAGAGCGGGATCGCTTCGTTGTCGAACAAAACCTGTAGCGGAGGTGCATAGGTGAAGAGGAGCTGCAGGATTATGACCGCGCCAATGCCGAGGGGCAGGTACTTGTTGCCGAGATGCGCCTTGAAGGACAGCGACGAGTCCAGCAGATACCGGCTGTTCAAGAGGTAAAACACCTGACCGATCGTGATCATGTTGACCGCGACCGTCCGCGCGAGCTGGTCCGATGCGTTCTGCGACTTCATCCAGAAAAATGCCCACAACGTCACTGCCAGTAGCGCCAGGCCGACGAAGATGACGCGCCAGATCCCGAAGCCCGGTCAGGATCGGCCGGTCCACCGCCCGCGGCGGCCGGGTCATCACGTCGAGCTCGTGCGGTTCGAAGCAAAGCACCAGACCAAGCGCCACCGAGGTCACCATGTTGACCCACAGCACCTGTGGCGCGGTGATCGGCAAGGTGAAGCCGAGGAGGATCGCCACCGCGATGACCAGCGCCTGGGCGACGTTGGTCGGAAACAGGAACAGGATCGCTTTCTCGATGTTGTTGTAGACCGTGCGCCCTTCCTTCACCGCCGCGCCGATCGAGGCGAAGTTGTCGTCGGCGAGGATCATCCCGGCCGCCTCCTTTGGTTACCTCGGTACCCTTGATCCCCATCGCCACGCCGATGTCGGCCTTCTTCGAGCGACGGCGCGTCGTTCACGCCGTCGCCGGTCATCGCCACGGTCTGCCGGTTCGCCTGAATCGCTTTTACAAGCCGCAGCTTGTGCTCGGGGCTGGCGCGCGCGAACACGTCCACGTCGCGTACCGTTTCCTGCAGCGCCGCCTCGTTCATCTCTTCTATTTCCGCACCGGCAACCGCGGTCTTGCCGTCGCCGATGCCGAGCATCTTGGCGATCGCCGCGGCGGTGATCTTGTGATCGCCAGTGATCATCGTGACGCGGATGCCGCCGCCGTGGCATTCCTTCACCGCCTCGATCGCTTCCTTGCGCGGCGGATCGAGCAGGCCGATCAAGCCGAGGAGGACGAGGTTCTTCGGCAGATCTGGCCGGGCCGAGGCGTCCCGGCTTTGACACCCGGGATCTCGAGCCACGCGAGCCCGAGCACACGCTCGCCCTGACCGGCGAGCTTGTCCGAGACCTTCGCGAATCGCTCGCGGTCGAGCGGTGCGGTCTTGCCGTCTCGGGTCTGCTGCCGGTCGCAATTCTCGAGTATGACCTCGGGCGCGCCTTTGACTAACAGTATCTCCTTGCCGTCGGCGCTCTTGTGGAGCGTCGCCATGAACTTGTGCTCCGACTCGAACGGGATGGCGTCGATTCGGGGATACACCTTCTGCTCGGCTTGCCTGTCCATCCCGAGCTTGGTCGCAAGCGGATAAAGCGCCCCTTCCGTCGGATCGCCCTCGACCTTCCATACCCCTTCCTGCTGAAAGAGCTCGGCGTCGTTGCAGAGCATCGACACGCGGCCCAGCAGTCCGAGCACCGGGTCCCTCTTGTCCGCCGGCTTCCCGTCCTGCTTGACCTCGCCCTCGGGCGCGTAGCCGTTGCCGGTGATCTGGTACTCGATTCGGCGGTGGCAGCCGAGACGACCATCATCTCCATCAAAGTCAAGGTGCCGGTCTTGTCCGAGCAGATCCGCGACACCGAGCCTAGGGTTTCTACGGCAGGGAGGCGCCGGATAATCGCGTTGCGCTGCGCCATACGCTGGACGCCGATCGCCAAGGTGATCGTGATCAGCGCGGGCAAGCCTTCCGGAATCAGCGACACCGCGATGCCGACGATCGCCTGGAACAGCTCCACGAACTCCATGCCCATCACCCAGCGGCCGTAGGCGAACACCAGAACCCCACGACGCCGACGGCGGCGGTGATCAGGTAGCCGAGTTTCTTGATCTGCCGCAGTAGCGGCGTCTCGAAGCGCGCTGACGCTGGCGAGCAGCTGGTTGATGCGGCCGAGCTCAGTCTCGCTCCCGGTGGCGACCACCACCCCGGTCGCGCGGCCCGACACGACCATGGTCCCGGAAAGACCATGCTGTCACGGTCGCCGACGGTGGACTTCTCGGCGACCGGATCGGTGGTCTTCTCGGCCGGGACCGACTCGCCGGTGAGCGCCGCCTCCTCAGTGCGCAGGTTCTTTGCGTCGGCGAGGCGGAGATCGGCCGGCACCTTGTCGCCGGATTCGAGCAGCACGACGTCCCCGGCACCAGCTCGTCAGCCGGGATCATACGCGTCTCGCCGCCGCGCGTCGTCCTGGCTTCGGCAGAGAGCATGTTGCGAATCGAGTCGAGCGCCTTCTCGGCTTTGCCTTCCTGGATGAAGCCGAGAAGCGCGTTGAGAAGCACGACCCCGAAGATGATCCCCGCATCGAGCCACAGGCCGAGCATCAGCTTCACGAAGCCGGCGCCGAGCAGCACGTAGACGAGGATGTTGTTGAGCTGGGCAAGGAAGCGCATGAACGGCCCGCGCTTCTTGCCTTCCGGCAACCGGTTGGGACCGTACTTCTGGAGGCGGGTCGAGGCTTCGCTGCGTATCGAGACCTTTCTCGGTGCTGGTCGTGAGCCGCTTTAACACCTCGTCGACGGTCGATGGCGTGCCAGGCCGTGGCGCCGGCTGCTGACTTGAGGTTCACTGCTGCGTCCATCTACTTACTCCCTTCCGGTTCGATCCGCGTGAGTTGCTAGACAAACAAGTTACGAATTCGCTCTTGCTCAAGGACGCTCGGATTAGGAACGCCAACAAAGCGTCGCGACTACAGGGATAGACCCTTGCTAATGTCGTTAAACCGCGGCCGCGCAAACAGAACTCAAGCTCCGCTATTCTAATCATGCGAACAAGCTGATGGTCAACCCGGATATTACTGATTTTGGCTGTCGCTCCTTCCTAAGGAAATTGGCATCACAAATCCGGTTATTCCCGATACAAGATTTGTAGACTCTTAAAATAGAATACGAGATTAACTTATTGCGGCTGAGGTAGTCTTTGGAGGCTTTATGAAAAGCGCTGCTTTCTTAATTTTATTTGCGCTATGCACATTTCTTTCGGCGTGTACCACGGTGCAATCCGGAAGCGCCTTTCAGGCAGGTCGGCGCGCGCTGATTGGAGGAGACGATGAGGCCGCCCTCGGCTTTTTTCAGACCGTCGCGGATAGCAACCCCAACTTCGTATTCGCGACCGGCAGCTCTCCGAGGCAAAGTATCTGGAGCTACGTCGGCCGCACGGAGTATCTTACCGATCAATTTCCACAAGCCCGGCAAAGCCTGGAGCGGGCGATTTCCGGCGATCGAGAAGAGAATATCGCCGAGACTTTACCTAGGTTTGACCTTAATCCAGCTGGGCGACCGGCAGGGCGGCTTAAAGAAATCGAAAGCGGGCTCCGCGGGATCAACGATTTTCTAAATAACATTAGCCCGAACCCAGGGATTTAATATTGGACAGTTCTGGGATCCGAATCGAGACATTCGTAACGCCATTCAATACAACCTGGAGATGATCTCCAGAGAAAGTTTCAGCTCGCAACAACTAATTGCAAACATCGAACGAATAGCGCTGCAGATGGAGCGGGAAACCGATCTAGCTCGGCGCCAGGAATCTCGAGAACGGAGATCCTTGGATAGAGGACGACCTTAGGTGCCGGCGAATGGATCCGCCATAATGCTTTCGCCCTGCGGCTCGCGTTCTCACCGGTCAGGGCGGCGAAGGCTCTCCCGGCAGTCCCGGAGGATCCGTGGACCAGACGGGGCCGGCGAGTGCGGTCCGGTAACCGACCTCGTAGAGCTTGCTCATCTTCACCGGGTCGAAGACTTCGGTGCCGGGGATCTCGACACCCTGGGGAATCGTGACCCAGTGAAAGCTCGCCTGCTCGCGCTGCGCGACCGCGTAGATGATAAAGAGAGCCCCGACCACCCCCGCCCGGCCGGAGGCCTCGATGACCCGCGCGGTGATTCCGCGCAGGGACCGCGGCGTCGGGCTCGGGCTCGCTGCTCAGCTGTCCGTTGTGGATCACGAAGATGTCCTCTCGGCCTGCCCCGCAGTCCGGCGCGCTCGCGGATGAGGGAAGGCCTGAAAACGCCGGCGTTCAGGAAGACGGTCGCCGCGACGGCGCCGTCGACGTGCATCTCGTCGTAGAGCCGTCCGTCGGCCTCAACTTCGAAGAACACGGGCGGAAAGGCGATCGGGACCGAAGCGGACGCGAACATGACCTTGCGGAAGAGATCCAGCGCCTCAGGCCGGCCGCTTGCGGCAATCAGCCCCATGTTCCACACGACGAATTGTTGGGAATCGAGGTCGACGGTGCCGATGTAGAGCCGCCGGCCGCGATTGTGCGCGTCGGCGACCTGACGCAGGAACTCGGCGTCGACGTGCCGCGCGATCAGCGCCGCGAGCGGCCCGGTGTCGGCGAGCGAATCGCCGCGCAGGAGCGAGATCAGGATCGATCCGATCGATCCGATGGCGAAGATGTCGCGCGTCGTCGTCGTCGTGTAGAACTCGTGCAGCGCGGCGTTGTACTGCGGTCCGAGGAACGCGAACGGCGCCATCAGCGCGCCGGTCGACACGCCCGTGACGATCTTGAAGACCGGACGGCTCCCGGTCGTCGACCAGCCGTTCAGGAATCCCGCGCCGAACGCGCCGTTCGCGCCGCCGCCGGACAGCGCGAGATGAGGATAGCGGACGACGCCGTCGGCGCCGCGCGGGAAGTCCGCGGGCGATTCCTGCTCGAAGGACTGCGCGAAGTCGCGCTCCATCGCCGGGCTCACTCGGCCCGCCCAGGCGCGGACCTCCGGCATTTCCGGGATCGCGGCTTCTGCCGTCAGCTTCCGGAGGCACCGGGTTGCGGGTCAGCGTGCCGCAGCCGGTCAACATCGCGACCAAGCAAACGGGCGGCGAAAGAGCGCGATAGTTCGAGAGAGGATCATCCTGAAAATCGTCGGAGTTCTTATCGAGGTTCTCGGTTTCCCAAAAGTAACTTCAGAGCAGCCCGAAGTCGTAGTTAAAGATCGCGCGGTATTCGTTCGAGGGTGTCTCTCGGACCTTGATACTGATGGACCCTGGCATACCGGAATCGCGCCGAGAACCCGTTGAGGAAAGACCACGTCGGGCCGCCATTGGAGATCGGCATCGAATTCGTTTTCATTGGGCACCTTGTTTTTCGTCGCTGGATCGGCCCTGTCCCAGCCGTGAACGAAGAGCACGTAACCGGACACGCCTTCCAGACCTACACGCGAGAACTCATAGATCAATCTGGAAATGACGGCTTGCTCCCCGGCCCCGATTAAAAGGCTGCACCTGACGCGGCCGTATAGCTGGGATTGGCTCCCCAGGGGATTGCGGAGATCCGCACCTCTGTTGGCGTGAGTGTAACCGACCGCTAACACCGCACCGCTATAGCTCACCTCGCCTTTGATTCCGACCTGGTTGGTGCTGAACCTTCCTTGGAGAAGATCGGACCCCGTGCTGCACTGGTCCGTGAACTGAATCGCGAAAAGGGCGCCGAAGCTTCTCCGTTATCGGAAAGCTGTAGCGAGACTCGGTGTAGAAAATGTTGATGACGTCCTGGAATAGTAGTTGAAGGCGCCGAAGGAGAACTTTCTGTAGGTAAAGAGACCTCCTCCTCTGTTTTTCGCGGACGCGACTCCTTTATCCATTCGTGATTGTACTCAAGTCCAATCAGGGCTCACCCTGGTGTTGTAGTTCGATAAACCTTGTCGAGTTTTTCGGTGTTTGATTCCAGTCTCCCCTACGTATCTGGATACCTGAAACAGCAAGGGACGAGTGAAATTTCTTCCCCTGTCCTCGACACTCGTCACTCCCAGTCTTACTTGGCTCTGCGGGATAACCTGAGTGAATCCCGCGATGGAAACAGACGGCCTTTCGAATCGGCCATCCGTACGCTTCGGCAACGGCGGGCTAGGCGTGAATTTAAATGGCAGCGATCCACCCGGAGCTATCTCCCCGGAGATCGTCGGGTAGAAAGGCTGCACTGGGGCTCTCTTTGCCCGGGATGAAACTCATCCTTCCATAGGAATGTATTGCGAATGAAGAGCTGCACATCACGGACGGTGTTCTTCGAGTTATTGCGAATTTCTCCAGTGACAGTCCCGTCGGGCTGGGCCGCTACCTTTTCGATTCCCAGAACACTCCCGGCCTGTTGTTGTGAAAAGACGGTCTGCGAAAATGACGGCTTCGACCAGAAGCTGAGTAATGAAACCGAGCAAAAGAAAAGCCAAACAGCATCAGTCCTCGAATCCGTTTTGACAAAAATGGGATCATAGATAACCTCCTCATTTGGTGTCTCTGGAAGATTAGCTACCGGGCTTGGTTTCGCTTTGATCCTTCGATGCTCCCCGAGCTTCTGTTCACGGATCTCTTTTTTGTCCTGGACGATTGCTTTCTGTCCTTCTTTAACTTGGTTTTTCAGCTGCTCGATTTCCTCCTCGCTGGCTCCCGACTTTACCGCATCTCTCAGCTCTCCTCTTTTTGTTGCTGCTCTTTGCGGCTTTCAATCAGCCGCTCCTTGTCGGTCTGGGCATCGGTTTTCTGCGATGCCGTCCCTTTATCACACGACGAGGCACCGAATGCGCCTAGCGACAGCGATGCAATGATAACAAACAAAAACCTTCTTGCTCGACTTTCAATCATCTTTTACCTCCGTCTTATGTGTTCATTTAGATCGTTAGCGGCGAAAATCCCGAAACAAAACGAGGGGTCGAGGGTCGGGTGTCGAGGGAAAATCCCTCTTCCTCGACACTCATCACTCGACACTGGCCTCACTCAGCCCTGACAACCAAAACCGGATCGCCCGAGTGACGCACGACCTTTTCGGTGACGCTTCCCAACGCCCAACGCTTTACCCCGGAGCGTCCGTGAGTGCACATGGCGATCAAATTGTCCGGTGTGGTGCGCGCCAAGTCGATGATCTCATCGGCTCCGGAACCTACCAACAAAATGGAGGAGACCTTCTCGATACCGTTTCCTCTAACCTCGTTGACCTTCGCCTCCAGATAAGCGTTGGCTTCACCTCTGACCGCGGTCAGGAACGCGTCTTGGTTCGGGATGTAGGCAGCGTCTGCTCCGGGGTAGGCAGACAACGGAAGCTGATACGCGCGGGTCAGAACGATTTCGAGGCTCAGTTTCTTAGACAGGTCCATCGCGGGCGGCAGAACGGCCTCGGCTCGTTTGGAGCCGTCTAGCGGCACTATAATGCTCTTCAAGGTCGCTACACCTTCGCTCTTTCCCTCTTCATCCCCGCGCACGAGCAAAAGTGGATTGGTGGCCCCGCGCAGCACCTTCTCGGCGACACTGCCCATCAGCCACCGGTGGATCCCCGAGCGGCCGCGGGTGGCCATGCCAATCAGCGTCTCTTTGTCCCGGGCGGCTTTCTCGACGATGATCTGGTCCGCTTGTCCCTGTTCCACAACACAGTTATCGACAGTCATCCCGGCGAAAGAGCGCGCGACATTCTCGAGGTATTGCTCGCCCTCCCGCACCGCCGCTTCAATAATCGGGTCAAAGTCACGCACATGACCCGCATGCGTCGTCTTGGCGAAATCCATCGTATCCACCACACTCAACAGCTCGATACGAAGATCCAGCGCTCTAGCCAGCGCGCGGCGTAGGGCAGCACATTCTCGGCCAGCTTGGAACCGTCCAACGGTATCAGCATTCGTGTATACATGGTTTCTCCTCTATTGGCTTGATGAGGCGTGACCCCATCGCATCGATACGCGCTGCAAGTCGCTAGGGCGACGCGGCTAAAAGCTCTACGCTTTATCTGCCCTCAAGCTCCGGAGCAGGCCGCTTTATTCAAACAATTAGTAGGAAGGAACGCCAGTTTGGTATAGGGAATATCCTGATTTTGCTATCAAGATCCCTTAGAACAATCTGACGGTCGGGTCCTCGACGAATCAGCTCGTCTGTAATTGGCTTGCGATCGAATATGCGACGCGACTCGAAGACGATCGGCGCGAAGCTCTGCCCGTTCTTTACCAGGCTGCGCTTGAGTACAAAATCGAACAGCAGCGGATTATAACGTCTAATCTCGGATATCACCGTGGCTTGTGAGCTCGTCAAATAACTCTGTTCCACGAACAGCCGTATGGAGAAGAGTGGTATGACTCCTGGAAGCGGATAGTCTGACCCATTGATCAGCCGCCCTTGCCAGTCGCTTCGGGCCATAAGAATCTCCAGAGGCCGGCCGACACGGTTCGCTTGAGTGACAGCCGAAATGTCGCCGTACAATCGCCCTTCGTATTGTGGCTCATCCATCAAACGCGAGAATAAACCAAAGGCATCCGTTTGCGGTCCGTTGGGTCCACGATCGATATCGGCGTTTTCACCGAGCGACGCGCAGTGCGCGACGATAACGCGCACGCCGTGATCTAACGGGCGGCGCAATCGTAACGGATTATTGAACTCTTCCATTTTTGCGCCCTGCACCGCCTTCTCTTCACCGCTATGGTTCAGCAGTGGCAGATTCAAGCGCACGAGCGCCTCGTAAAAACCATCGTATTTTACCGACGCCGGGTCTATTCCCATAGCCGACGGCAACCACTTCACCGCGCGGGCGCTCCGCTTGGCCGCCCAATCGAGCGCCTCCACCGCGTCGGAACGAGCCGGATGCACCGAGCATATCCATTCGCACCGATCGGGGAAACGGTGCGCTAGCTCGGCAGCGTAGCGATCGGGGACGGAAAACGCGCTTGACTCCTCGTGCTTGATGCCGGCGTCGTCGTAGTGAAAGTCGAAGGCGAGTAACATGACCTTGAAGCCCCGGGGAATGCTTCCAGGTATTCGATAAGCCGCCGGACGGCATCTTCATCCACCCTTCCTTCTCTCTCGCGTGCATGCGGCGTTAAGATAAAAGCGGCGTTGGAGGTTTTGCAACGGATGGAAGGGGCTACTCATCTGCGGTGTAATCCAAATACCCGTGTTTCCATCACCCACACCGACAATATGGGCGTGGCAATCCCAAGACTGGGACGGATCAATCCCGTCCCATGCCGCGCGCACGACATCGTGATTCCGCAAACGTTCGGGCAACGGATCCGAAAGACAAGGGTTAAATATCCCGTCTTCCAGCGAGAACCCGCAGCCCCCGGCAAGCCCAAGCGCACCGACACCCAGCGCGTAGAGGAAATTACGGCGATTCATGATTGTCGTCACGTCGTCTCTTCACGGCGAGCGAAATGATAGTCACACCCGCTAACTGCCGGTTCACGGACCACGAGACCGACTCGGCTATGGTTGATCGTCATAGAGAAGTATAAAAGCGGACGGGCCGAGTTTGTTAAGACCTTAGAAAAGCGGCTGGCCGAGCTATGCATCGCCTGATTACGCCAAGAAGTCTACCGTTGCGGTTTCCAGGTCGTACATCGATCCAGCGATCTTGATCGTGCCTTTGGATTCCATTTCTCTCAGCACGGCGCTGTTTTTACGAATGCCGGCCATCGTCAACTCCACATTCTTTCGCGCCACCGCGTCGACAAAAGCGGCATTCTTCGAGGCACGTTCGCCCTTGAATGAGGTTGCCTTCACCGCCGGTTTGATCTTCGCAAGCAAACCGGTGAGATTGCCCAACTCGACGTTGTCAATCGCGCCCTTGATCGCGCCGCAGGCCGTGTGTCCCATCACCAGCACAACCTTGGCACCCGCCGCCTTGCAGGCAAATTCCATGCTGCCAAGAATGTCGCTGTTCGCGATGTTCCCGGCCACACGTGCGTTGAAGATATCCCCGATGCCGAGATCCATAATTATCTCGGCAGGCCCGCGCGAGTCGATGCAGCTCAGGACGACGGCCGCGGGATATTGTCCCGCGGCACTGGCTTGCTGCTCTTTAAGGAAGTCGCGCGCGCCTTCTCCCTTTGCGGAAGCGCTCGTTGCCGCGCTTCATCTCCGTGATGATCTCCTCCGGCGTCATCTTGTCGCGCTGTTCTCTGAGTCAGCGCATCAGCGTATACCAGGTTGCCGAAGAGACCTTCTGCAAGAACACCCAGGCCGATAGCGGCGCTCGTTACGCTGAGAAATGTCCGGCGGTTCAAATGGCTGTGTTCTCCCGACGCGCCCTCGATGGTATTTGATTTCATGAAGATTCTCGGTTCAGAGGTTCCATTCACCGCACCGAGCCGTGATTCTATTTCAATCTGTCATCACGGTCACGCTGCCTGCGGTCTCAACGGGCCCCTGTCCGCCGGTACTTCGTCGGGAAGCTTGCGGCCGGTCAAGCTAAGCATGACCAGCGACCAGCCGTTGAGTAGCATCTCGATGCCCACGAACAGACCGATTACCCATAGACCTGAATAGGGCCACTGCCGCCAGATCATAATGCCCAATATAAGAGAGATAACACCGTTGAACATCACCCAACCCCAGTGCGGATAACGCGCAGCGAGCGCCGCCACGATCCGAAACACCCCCTCGAAAACCAAGAACATGGCGATAACCAAAGTCAGCAAGAGAGCCGACTCCGCGGGATTGGTGACCATCATCCAGCCCGCGACGACATACAAGAATGCCCGTCAGCAAGTCGAGAAAAAGCCGGCCCAACGTTTGTGCCAGAAAGCATGGATGACTTCCATGACTCCGCCTATGATGAGAAGCCAGCCGAAGAAAAATACCGACGCGATGGTCATCACGAACGTCGAGCCTATCGCGATCGTGCCGAGGACGATCAGCACAATCCCCAAAGCCAAATACCATCCCCAACTCCGCCGGAGTTCTCCGGCGCCTTCCAATTGAATTGCCTGTTCCATAGTTTCTCCTTTCTTATTTGAATGAGCCTACCGGCTCTGAGTCCCCGATGCGCGGCCTTGTTCGTAAGCTGAATTTACAGCTTCATTATGCCGGCCCAAGAGAAAACCTCCGGTTCCCCGAGTCCGGCTCCAATGGCTGCGCCCATCCCGGCATTCCCGCGATGGCGCCAATTATGCCTCCCGCGGCGGCACCGCCGGCAGCGCCAGTTACGGTTCTTTGTTGGGTCTGCGGACATGTCCGCGCATCCCGCCAGCATGGCAACCAGAGCAATGACTCCTGACATCCCATTAATTAACTTCATGCGAACCTCCTTTCGATTCGTTCCGTCACTTCTTGCACGGCCACTTGGCGCTCATAAACCTGAATTCGCTGTCCACCGGCGCCTCGTTCATATATTGCGAATTGGCCTTAGCCCACTCCACGAACATGGCGGCCACTTCATTGCGCGAAGGCGTCGGATTGGGCAGACAAACCAGACGCATATCACCCTTCCCGAGTTTGTCGCAAGATAAAAATGATAGGCACCGAGCATATAGCCCTCACACATTTGAATCGCTTCTTTTGCCCGCGGATCGTCCGCCGAAACAGAGCAGAGATTGACGAGATTCCGGTTGTGCTTAGCACGAAATCTTCATCTGTCACCGCTGCGCCGGCAAGACCGAGGAACGAGTAAGCCAACTAAAATCCAGCGAGCGAATTAATTTTTTAAACATGGCAGTCCTCCGTCGCTTGATTTGATAAAGCTTAAAACCTAATTGTTTCGCTTTGACATCAGGATTACCTGATTTCCGCTCCATCTAAATCCTTATGAGGTTCGGGCCCGAGAAGTGGATGATCCACTTTCCTTGGTGAACACATACTTAAAATCTTGGCGCCTGTATATTGGACTTTGGTCCAATATAGGGAAGCTGCTTCAGTCTCGCTAAGGGTATCTATTCGGAGGTTGGAAGGCAGTGGAATGAGAGATCAGGAAAGTGGTACCGGCAGGGATTTGCGAATGCGCTCGGAGAAATCTTTAGTGTTCCCGGCAGCCTGCGCAGCCTCGTTGATGTGAGAACGCCGCCGCAGTTCTTCAAATGGCAGATTCGTGTCCAAGACGCCTGCGTCATAGAGATAGCGATCGCTCCAGCCGTTCAGGATGTGGCGGATATCCAGCCGGCCGACCCGCCCGGCGAGGTTTGCATAGCGGACGATATTGATCGTGCAGCTGTTGCTGAACAGATGGTAAAACTCGGGATGGTCCGCCAGCTCATTGATCCGATCCAGATAGACCAAGAAGAGCCGGCGCGCAACTTCGGGTGATGTCCGGAGGCGATAAAGAAAGACGTCTTCGTTCCGGTAGTTGGTGCGAACCCGCACCAGATCGCGCTCATCGCCGACCACATAGATCAACTCGAATTGCTTGAAAAGCGAGGCTACAGGCTGGAAGCCTTCGCCGATTTCGGGCCTGGTCTCGATGGATATAGCTGATGCGGAGGAGCGTTGTCGAAGTTAAAGCTGAGAAAGGTGTGCCCTACAGGTCCCTATACTCAATACGAGACAGATAGAAATCCAGTGACGTTAGATGCGAGACCGAGACCTCGCGCTCTTCGTAGCGCACGGTGAAATCATCCCGGCTGCGGTATTCGAAATTGCGGACGCCGGTGATCCGCACCCGATCGCCGTCGATGAACGCCCGCGGCATCACCGCCACTTCCGGCCGCCAGGGGCGGTCATGCGAGGGCTTGATGCTGCTGAACCACACCACCACGCCCAGAAACAGCGCCGCAAAGATCGCCACCGCCCGCAGCGTACGCCGAGATCCAGAGAGCCCAAACGCCGAAGATCAGAAAAACCAGCGCCAACGCCAGGCGCGCCCAGCCCCAGGGCGGATTGGAATAATAGATCGCCAGGGTGGCCCACCCGAGGAGCAAGATTAGACAAAGAGATTTGATGCCGGCGAGTATCAATCGGAGTGGCTTGGACAGGGCAGCCAGCGGCTTGATGGAGCGCGACTTGGGGAAGGTCATGGGCGGGTGTCGGTAATTGGTTTGCTTGATTTTGCTCACCGCGGTGTGAGCCTACACGCTGGATCGCTCCACTCGCAAGACACCGTTGCTTGTCCTTCGGCGCTGAAGATCGCCCGTGCGAAACGCGCCACCGTGATCTGCGCCTGGAAAGGCAACCTGAGCTGGTACGGATGTTACTATTATATAAGGATAGGAAAACTCTACTATGGTGCCAGGCATCTCACTTTTTCTGCGTCATTTTCCATTCCGGCTACTGGACATTCGGGGTAAAAGCCTTATCGCCTCAAGCGGTAAGCCAAGGATTCGCACCGGAATGTTCAAAAGCTCGGTGCCGACGTCTGCCGGCGACAGATACGTAATGGTGGGATTCTCAAGAGGGCCGATCACCCGCACCGGAATTCCCAGTATCGAGCCGCCGATACCGAAGATGGAACCGACGAGCGGTATACGTCTAATGATACTACTCCCGGCAGCCGCACGGTGACCAGCCCTTTGGCATCGATTTGTTGATGCTCCAAATCAACCTTTCCATCGCCACTGATAACGTATAGCGAAGACTGCAGAACCAATTGATCATTGACTAGGCGTCATACCTTTCACCGTTCCGTGAATTCTGAGCGACCGAAACGGAAACGATTCTTTGTTCATATCGGGAAACGCTACGTTGAAGTCGCCCTTTTCATTCAAGTATTGGAAGGTGGCCTCCAAGCGCCGTGTCCACGGTGGGAGACGGTTGAAACTCTCCGTCCCGGGCGCTGAATTCGAATTCACCCCGGAGCGTCTGTAATACTTTCTCTGGGACTCCCTGGCCAGCGAGCTGACCCTTGAAGGAATAACTGCCGGTTAACACGTATCTGTTTTTCGTTAGACAAGGGCTGGTGGACTCCAGTTGACCGTCCGGGACGGAGAGCGACAGGTCGAGGCCAATCTCTCCGTCTGTAAAATCGACTTTCCCGATCGTGCTGACACCGCACAGGTCTCCTCGTTCTATGTCTGCTCCTAATTCCATTCGGGGAGAGCGAAGCCGTAGCTTGAAATGGAGTCCAGCTAAATCCAGCAAAAGTGAAATCATCCGCCTTGAGCCGGACGGTGCCATCCAACGGAGGAAGCGCTATTCCTGAGATCGCTCCATCACGTTTCACCATTGCCTTTACCCTCAACCATCGCGCTTATCTCCTCCCACACAAGCCGGTCAGCGGAAATATCCATGTCGAGCCGCAGCGCTTTTGCTTCTGCGAGCAATGTCCCCATCAACGACAGGCGGCTGTTCCGCCAGCTGGACGTTCGGCGGATCGAATATTGACGCCGCTCTTGGTCGGCTTCGAGGAAAAAAACTCGACGACGGCGGGCTCTCATCCTTCAACGGCACCCGGAGCTCTCTGCCCGCCAGCCGTCCACGGGCGGTGAAGCGCAGGGGCGCCTCAAAAAAGCGCTGACTTCAATGTCGCCCTGGATCAGGCTCCCCTCGAGCGGCGGTACTTGAAAGATTCGGTTTAGGGTTTGTTGTTCGAGGGAGCCGTTGAAAGAAAAAGCGAAGTTATCCTTCTTGAGATCAAGGGTCATGCCAGCACTTTGACCGCCGTCCACAACCAACAGCTCTTTGACCTGAACAGTTTGAGGCGCCCGAACCATGTCGAGTGAAATTCGCGGACCGCCGGCAACGGTGAGGTCCCCGTAAAAGCGACATCGCCATCCTTTTTCCAAAGCATGCGACCTTTAGTCAGCTGGAGCGGTGAACGGAGCGTCAGCTGTTTAGGCCAGTCAATTTGCCGGCTGATCCATTCGGTCATCTGAGCGCCAATAGTCCCCGTTGCGGTGGCGTCCAGACTCAGCGGCGCTCTGTCGGGACTTTCCAGAGATCCATCGACAGTTAGCGCTGCGTCCAGTAAATTGACCTTGGCATTGGAGACCGTGAACTTTGCCGGCGTCGCACTAAACTTTCCGCCGGACAAATTCATCACCGCCGGGAGCTTGGCATGCTTCACGGCGATCTTGCCAAGAGTGCCGCGCTGCTAAAATCCCATCGGCTCGGCTCGTCCAGCGGACCCTTGAGGGACAGCGAAGTCACATCGAGCCTGCCCCGAGCAAAAGCGATATCGCTGAGTTCTTCTCGCAGCAGTTCAAAACGGTTCAGCAAATTTTTCGTTTGTGCTAGATCCAGCGCAAATTTTGCCGAGCTGATCTCAACTTGGCGCGGATCGTTGTAGTTCGAGAGAGCCGGTGAGCTCTGAAAACGATGAAAGGCCGACTGCGCCACTGACACCCTCCAGCGCAATTTTGTTTTCGCCGTACTGAAACTGCCCCTCTTTGATTGAGATAGGATAGGGGATCCGATCATAAGAGCCCTAACAGCCGCCTTCATGATAGTAACCCTGGCCGAAAGCGAATCAATTTTTTCACCGATTATCAGTCGTCCGGACAGCTCCCCCTCTAGGTTACGGACCCTCGACAGCTCCTTGCGCAATCCGTCGTCTTTGAAGACGCGAAAAAGAAACGAGTGCAGCTCCGCCGCGTCAGCGTCAATCATGATATCGAGATGAAAAGGCGCGTTTTTCCCTTCGAATCCCAGCCGAAGCGTGCCATCGCTTTGCTGCATCTTGCCCGATCGCGCTGAGAACTGCTTAGCTTCGAAGATTCCACCGGAGAAAACGAAGAGCCCACTCACCTCTTCCAGATCGATATCCAGAGGGTAAGTTAAGATATTGCCATCGCGGAGGGTCCCGGTTACGCCGATGTTCTTCCACAACTCAGCGAACGACGGCCCGGCGGTCTGGACAGTGATTTCCGGTATCTTTCCGGCTTTAACATGGCGAAATATGTCCTCGATCACTCCGACATCTCCGGCGATCTTTAGCGCCGTGTCACGGACTCGGGAAACGTCGACATCCTTTCCGGCCAACTTTAATCGCAGTGTTGAAGCGGCCGGATCCACCGTCAATTCTCCAGTGGCAGTCAAGCGCGGCGAGACAAGATCAAAGTGTTCGATGACGGCGTTAACGATTCCATCATCACGGCTGATAGCGGCCTTGAACGTGCCTCCTTCGATGACCGTCTTTTGCTTCGCCGCACAAGTCCTAGTGACGGCAGCGTGCCGTCGATTGTTGCCTTGATCTTCTTGAGCCCCGTGGAAGTTAGACCCACATTCAAATTTATGTTTCCCGACCTCGATGTACTCTGTGCGGATGCGGCAAAGCCGCAGCCATCGATTCTCTGCAGGCGGAGATTTTCAACATTTATCTGTCCTTTCGTCGTGAGGGTCTCGCCGTCAATCCTCCCCTCGACACGCAACGAATCGAAGACATTGGCACGGGAACTGAACTGCAAGTCCAGCTCACCGGGCGGCGCCACGAGACGCCCGTCAAGCTCAGTGATTACAACCGGGGGCCTATCCCCGATCCTGATCTCGGCTGAACCGCCTCTGACGGTCAACGACCATGCCGGGAATTTCGCCGCCAATGAGGCTAAGCAGGGAGCGGATCTGGCCCTCGATCTCATCGATGTTGAACGGTTCTTCGGCCCGGCTCGGGTAGGCGCACCGACAATGCGGGGCTCACCACCTCCATTCGCGAAATGTCCAAGTTCCCCGTGAATAGCCCCCTGTATCGACGGGTAGACCTCAAGCGACTGGATTTTCCCACTCACCTTATCGTCGAAGGCAAGCGACGCTCCGCGTACTACCACCGCCGGTCGAGGAAGCCATCTGAGATCGATATTTTCGATGGCCACGTTCCCGTTTGTTTTGGTTAACAAGAACGCGCGGATCGTTTCTCTGACTGTTTGGCTATCGAGAACACGGGAAGAAGTAGAGCGACCGCAAAGAGCAGGATGACACAAAGCCCGATAAGGGCGGCAAGCCATTTGATGATCGTCATCTATTCGTCCAAATCCCGCCACAGCGCTTTCCGTGACAAGGCGCAATCGTACTCTACAACACCACAGGGAAGCAGAGTCTCCAAAGAGGGTCAAGTGTCGGATGTCGAAGTTCGACGGAAGGCGTGGTTTTTCTCACTCGTCCTGTCACTCTTTACTGCCGATCACGCAACGCTCTGGGGCTTGGCTTGTTGGTTTTTACTGGTTGGTTTAGGCTCTAGTCAAGAGCGATTTTCGAATGGCATTCAGTCGTCCTCTTCCTTCGGCGGCGCTCGAGAAGAGCTTGTCAAACCCTGAACCGATTTCTAACACGCGAAGGCAGAGAAGTTAGTAACGTCACAGCGTCAATTTGGCACCTTTATTGACACTGACTTGGCTACAATGTTACAAGCCGCAGCGTTAACAACTTCACAAAACCGGACATTTTGGAGAAGAGCTATCAGAGGGTGGACGGTCTTCCCCGCAAGCCGTGTCCCAACCTTCAAGGAGTGGCGTCGGTGCTGAAATTGTTAGTTCAACACGGCTTGAATCTCAAAGCGTCGCAGCTGAAAACGGAAGATATCGTGGACATGAGCCTGTGTAAAAGTTTGACGAAAGCGGCTTCATGGACGGGCTACTAACCTGCGTAGATAAAGTTCGAGTCGTTCCAATCGTTCAAGCCGTTCAGACCGTCGCTCCCAGCCCGCGCTGCAGCCTGTGATCTCATTTGCTGTCGAAGTCGTAAACCATCTGTGCCTTGATGGCGGCATTGATATTTTCAGCCATGGGGTTGCGAATCTCTTCGCCGATGTGAGCCACCGCTCCCAGGTTCGCCCGATGAGCGCGAATGCTTTGGTGATCTGCCACGGGAGCCCCAGGTCGAGCGCGATTGCGCCGATGGCGCCGGTGACGTTGGCGGGCAGAGGACGGCCATACTGCGCCTTCCGCCGCCTTGCAGATCCTTTGAAGCATATCGCAATAACGTCCATACACACCCGTCTCCCGCGCGATCTCGAACAGACGCACCGCCCGCGGGTCGCCTTCCGGATGCGTCCGATGGCCGATCCCCGCTATCCTTTTTCTTTTTGGCGTGCTGTTCCACCACCGACGCTGCGGCTGCATCGAGATCACTTGGCGAACTGCTCGCCGGAAGAGCCTTCACGAGCATTTTCGCCGACCATTCGGAAGAGCCAAGATGGACGCTCCCGGCCCCAAGAATCGAAGACGCGACGGCCGCCTGCAAAGCCTCCGGCGCCGTGGAGTAACAAAGCCGCGCCGAAACCACGCTGCTGACCATGCCGTGCTCGACGAGAATCGTGAGCAAAGCATCGGTCATCCGTCGCTCGCCGTCGCTAGGGAACCGCCCCACCAACATTAAATAGGTCATGTCGGCAAATGTAATTTTCCCGACTAGGTCTTTCGTGAGATCATAACCCCGAATCAACACACGATGGATTTCCGGCTTCCCCAATCCTGTAACTACTTTCTTTTCATTAGCCATGACTTCCTCCTCAATTTGATACTGTGTGTCAGAGCTATCACGAACAAAAGGGAGTTTGTCAAGCGCGCTATGTCTATTTAGGTCGTCTCGAGTTCGAGTTTAGACTTTGCTTAGAATTTTTCGGACCGCTCAGCTTTTTCTCAGTCCTCGATGTGCTAAAATTTCCCTTGACGCGTTTCTAGATTCCACAGAAACCGTTCAGCGGTTTCAGTGACTTCCCAAAAATGGTGGCACAACATCAGAATTCGGCTTTGTGGCGCTCGCTGCGTCATCGTAATTACAAATTATATCTTGCCGCCCAGTTGGTCTCTGTCTGCGGCACCTGGATGCAACAAGTGGCGCAGAGCTGGCTGATCTATCGGCTCACCGGGTCGGCGACCTTGCTTGGCGTCGTCGGCTTCGCTTCGCAAATTCCCATTTTCGCGCTCGGTCCCATTGGCGGCGTGTTGACGGATCGCTATTCGCCCCATCGCATTGTGTTGTGGACACAAACCGCAGCTCTCATTCAAGCGGCCCTGCTTGCCACATTGACCCTCACAGGTTGGGTGCAACCGATCCACATTATTTTGCTGGGAATCGTGCTCGGGGTTGTCAACGCCTTGGACATGCCGGCCCGGCAAACGCTGGTCAATCAGTTGGTGAACATCGAAGATTTGTCCAACGCGATCGCCTTGAACTCTTCCATGATCAATGCGGCACGAATCGTCGGCCCCGGCATAGCGGGGGTGCTCGTCGCCCAGGTCGGCGAGGGTGCTTGCTTCATGATCAACGCGGTCAGCTACCTGGTGGTGATCGGCGCGCTGTTGGCTATGAACGTTTCCAAGCGAATGCGCGGTTCAGTAGCGCAAAGTATCTCTAACTCGCTCTTTGGCCGAGGGCATCAATTATGCGCTGGCGATCTCACCCATACGGCACCTCCTGCTGCTCATGGGTCTGGTCGGCTTCATGGGCATGCCTTACATAACTTTGATGCCGGTGTTCGCAGGTGCAATACACAGGGGCGGCGCGGATGCTCTGGGCTTGATGATGGGTGCTGTTGGTATCGGGGCGCTCCTGGGCTCTCTATTCCTCGCGCGGCGCTCAAAGATCCTCGGCCTCGGCCGCATTATCGTTACCGCCGCTCTAACATTCGGCATAGGCTTGATCCTCTTCAGCTTCTCATCTGTTTTCGCGGTGTCCCTGATGATTCTCGGCCTGGTCGGTTGCGCTTGGATGGTGCTGGTCGCCGGATGCAATACCGCTTTGCAGTCGCTTTCCGACGACAAGATGCGCGGGCGGGTCATGAGCCTCTTTCTATGATGCTGGTCGGAATGGCGCCTTTCGGCAGCTTGATCGCCGGTTGGTCAGCCGACCACATCGGCGCTCCTCGGGTCAGTGCCATCGGCGGCTTTTTTGCGCTCTGGCCGGTGTTGTATTTGCGCGGCAATTACCCAAGCTCCGCAAGGTGGCAATTCCCATGCTGATCGCCCGCGGAATCATCCCAGATCCCGCGGCGGACGAAGGAGTGATAGGAATTCAGCGACGCTAGCTCCGGCCCAGGCCCAGCCATAATCTCTATTTGACACTGCTGGTTTGAAATGCGTTGACACGCCGGAAAATATCGCGATAAGTTTCGCCCAGGCAGAATCGAGATCTTCATCCTCATTCTGCTGCTGCCGGCTTACAAAGTTGGAAAGATGAACTTCCTCGACCTTACAATGCCCTTGAACCATCGATCGATGCCGGACGAAGTGTTGCCGACCTCCGTAAAATTCTTTCTCGGCCCCAAAAACCACCAGGAGAAGGGAATCGTCGTCGGCAGCGATACCGGGACGTGCCTGACTTTGCCATCGGTGTTTGCGGATTTTCGCGAGACGACCAGGCTCGATGAACTCCCGGTTGAGAAGCTCGTTTTGCGGCCGACAACTGTTACCGTCATCCCAAAGAGCAACGAGGAAGAAATAACTCGGACGGATGTGGCAAAGGCGCTCGACAACTGCCGGCCGGCAAGGGAGACGCGTTGCTGATCACGACCGGTTGGGGCGATAGATCTTCCCAGGATCTCGAGGGCGGTACCTATGTTCTCCAAAGCCCGCATTTTTCGCTGGAGGCGGCAAAATATTTAGGCGAAAGGATGCGGGTCAACGAGAGCGACTTGCTCCTGGTAGACACCGTGCTTTTGGGTTGGCCGGGAAATTATCTCATTCCGGAGTGGTGCTCGATGCTTCCTACGCCACCCGTCGAGTCCGGCGAGGCACGGATGTATTTGCACCTCTACAATACCGACAAAACCAAAGCGGATTTTGCCGTAGAGATAGAATTTGCCCGGCTCGGTATCATGACGGTGCGGAAGCTGGTCCATTGTGGACGGATTAAAAACCCGAAAGTCAAAGTCATTGTCGCTCCGTTGCAAGTCGTGAGGGAGTGGCCGCAACTTGCCGGGTCGTGGCGGTGGAGGATTGACCATGCGACTTATCGATCTAACGATGCCGATCTGGGAAGGGGCAGGTTACGGAGAGATTTTACCTTTCACAAATTCCCCGTGCGACTTCTCGAATACATGTTCTATGATCAGCACGGCCTGCGCATGACGAGAATGAAGCTCGACGGCGAAACCCGGCAGCCCGTTCATGGTGCCACACCAGCGAAATCCTTTTGACAACACGCCTCTACAACCCAACCCGAAGTTTTCCTGGACCCTGGACGAAATCCCCTTGAAAAACTCATCTTAAGGGACACCGTAATTCTAGATATCAGAGCAGACGAAGGTCACGAGATAACGCCCGCCGAGATGGAAACCGCGATAATCCACGCCGACTATCAAAAAGGCGACGAGGTGCTGCTTCGTACCGGATGGGGAACGCGACAAAGGGCCTACGAACTCGGTATCGATTATTACAAGCGAACTCCAAGCATCCACTATGATGCGGCGGCCCTTTGGCGGCGAAGATGGACGAGATGGATAGTGCTATTTTTATGACCGATTGTGGACTGGTCAATCCTCCCAGAGTGCAGGGTAACAATTGGTTCCGCGGCGACACCCTTTGACTCCCCTGCCCAAACCGTGGCCGTCGGCTGAAGCGCGCGAACGAGTGCTGGATCTGGGCGCACACAAACACGGGAGCCCTCATCCGAGTAGCTACGGTGCATTGATTAAGAAAGCTATGGCGGGTTGCAAGTGCTTGGTCGACTGCGATCAGATCGCGAAGGCTAGAGTGAAGATGATTATTCTGCCGCTCCTTATAAAAAGAGGCGGTGCTTCGCCGTGCCGCTTCATCGCTGTGGAGGAGTGATTCATGCTCTCATGAAAGCCTTCGGCGGCACGCTTAGATGCTTACGCTTTCAAATGTTCGGTAGAACCAGTCAACAAAGCTTATCCCGCCAAGCACGCTAAGCGCGCAAAGAGATGAACCGCTTGTCATCTTGCGTACGCGAAGGGGAGGATTTCGTTCTTAGATCATGGCAACGCTCGGCGATGACTTTCTCAGGACGTGCTTTGCGCCTTTGAACGAGTGATCTTATTCTGAACCAAATAGAAGCGAAAAGTTTCAAATATCTCTTGGCTGCACCTTCGGTCGCAGCAAATTGTAAAGCGCGCGCGCAGTTATCCCATAGAATCACTGCGCCGGGACTGATCCGGAGACACCATCGATCTTAAGGAATGTGTTCAGCGCCTGGGGAAAAGACGAATCTCCATGGGGCCAATCGGTGGAGATGACGATATTTTCGTCGCCCAGGGCTTTGATCGTGTCAACCACTAATTCTTCGTCGGGATCCACGGACAAAAAGCATTGGCGGCGGAAGTAATAGCTGGGCGGATGCTTCAGCCCATAGCGGCGCTCGTTGCCGAATTTCTCCCAACGCTCGTCGAGGCAATACAAGCCAGGAAGGAGCCCAGCTGCAGAGGCCTTCGAGAAAGGCTGCTCGCAGCGTTGGAAATCTTTCAAAGACGCCTCCGGTAAGCATCGCGCCGAGGGCCAGCATCGACTCGATGGCGTGCCCTGAGGCGTGCGCCAACGGAAAGTTATCAAAGTAGCGAACGCCCACGTGACCGTGATGCGCCAGATTGATCCCATGGAACGCAACCGGAACATTGAGATCGACGGCGGTCGCCCAGAGCGGATCATAATAAGCGATCGTAAAACGGCCGGCCTTTCACTTGGTGGTTGGGCAAGACCAAGGCGACCGAGCCTAGTTCTTTGACTGCGCGGCGCGCTTCGACTACGGCCAGCTCGACGTCGTGTAACGCCATCTGGGCGGTGGGCAACATGCGGCTGGGGTTCGCGTTGCAGAAATCGCGCAGCCAATTGTTGAACGCCCGGCAGATAGCGGCGGCGAGTTTAGGCTCGATGTCATCCGTACCGGTGGCATGCGCCGTGTAGGTGCGGAACACTACACCGATGTCGAGTCCCTCCAGGTCCATCGCTTCGATCATATCCACCGGCGAGCTATGGTCCTCCCCTTCGCGCCGGCCGAGTTTCTTGTATCTTTCTTTAGTCCGCGCCCGGCGAATAGCGATGTCTTCCTGACGGCCGGGAAGGTTCGCTCGAACCGGAACCGGCCGCTCGCCGATTTGCCACAACCCCCTTCCTGGCTCCGCCGGCCTCGGACCGTCTTTGACAAATTCCGGCTCGAGATAGCGGAGCCAAAGATCTTTCGGTTCTACCACGTGAATGTCGGAGTCGATCACTTTAAACCCTTGCTTGGCCATTAAGGTTCTCCTTCAGAAGCACGCTGCTGTGAGGTCGCATCATCCATTATGAAATCAAAATTGGACCTCAAGTCATGCCGGAAGCATCGCTACGCATTATTGTCACCCTTGCGCAGCAGATTCTTCGCTTCCGCAAGGCTCCGGCTCAGAATGACATCACCAAGGTAGCCCGGATTATTCACCATCCGAAGAGAGATCACGACAGAATGTCGCCCGAGGAGTGAGCCTCGAAGGGCGCGGGCACAGGAGCGTAAGGCTTCACCGACGTGCTAGGTGTTTGGCCATAAGCTTGCGTTTGCTACTTACTTTGCGCTTCACCGCATTAGTTTGCAGGCATCCTCAAGGTAGAGGCCCATTGCCCGCAACCGGAGGGGCTCGCTCCTCGGGCGCTGTTTGTAAATAAACCAGGTTAGCAACCTGCACATCATCACCGGATATTCAAGAATCTCGTTGTAAGAGCTTCGTCGTTTCCTCACCGCTCGCGGCGGTTTCGATGTCCTGAACCACCCTTTTGAATCCCTTAAAAATTCGTGGCGGCTCGGCATCCACGCCGGTCCGCGCCGGCACTCGATGAAACGACCGGATCATCTCCTGGCCTTTCTTGGAAAGCACGAAGTCGATAAAAAGCTTCGTTGCATTGGGGTGACGAGACTGCGCCGCAAGCATGATGGTATTCAACTGGACAAAGACCGGTTCCAAAGGCACCCAATCCACCGGCGCGCCGCGTGAGGCAAAGGTTTGCAAGGTATTTCCCGAGGCGAGAGTCAAGGGAAATTCGCCGGCCGCAAGCAACTGAATCCTGCTCGACGGGGCACCGGCTTGCAGGGCGGGTTCCTGCTTGGCGAGCTGTTGAAAATACCGAACCGCTTTTTCCCTTCCCCAGACTCTGATCAAACCGGAAAGTACCAGGCTTCCATTGTCCGTACCGAGTACGATTTTTCGGCCCTTCCACTTCGGGGTTAAGAGCTCTTCATAGCTTTTGGCACTTCGTCTTTTTGACCATGCGCGTATTGTAGCCGAGAAACCACGGGATAACGTAAGCTGCGTGCCAATATCCCTCCTTGTCCTTCAGGTCGTCATCATAAAAAGTCGCCTCGGGCGATACATAGCGAGCGAGCAAGCCTCTTCTTTGAGCGGCAAGACGCTTTCATCGTTGGTATTCAGCACGTCAAACAACCCCTTTTGCGCTCTCGCCTCGTTGAGTATCTTATTGATCAAAACTCCTGATCCAGCCCGAAGGATCGATACCTGAATGAACGGGTAGTCTTTTTGAAAAGCGTCGGCCATCGGCTTAGAATCTTGCAGGCCCGCACTCGTGTACCAAACTACCTCACCTTCTTTCTTGGCTCTCTCATAAGAGTCGGCCGGTCCGTCTCTGGCCGCTCGCGGGAGGAATTCGCTCCTACCGCGATGAAAAGAAAATCAAAATCCGACGTGACAACCTTGGGAACATGTGATTCTTCAAATCCATGGCTTGAATCGAGATTCATCGATAGGTAGCTACTTCTCCTCGTATTCTTTGAGCGCCTCCAAACGCGGTTCGAGGCCCAGGCCAGGCGTTTCCGTCAGAGTCACCCAGTCATCCTTCGGAGCCGGCGGGTTTTGGTAGATCGCCTCGCCGCACTTTCCACATGTCGACGTGAAATTCCACTCGCCAGCCGTTGGCCATCGCGGCGTGCAAGTGCATGTTGTGGTGCGGCCAACCGCCGCCGTTGGCAATAGGCAAATTGAATGCCTGCGCCAGCGCCGCTACCTTCACCGCTTCCGTATAGCCGCCCACCGGAGCAGACGTTGGGCTGAACGATATCCACGGCGCGGTTGACGATCAGCTCACGGTGGCGAAAGCGGTGGCCTTCGTTTTGGCCGGCGGCGATGGGTATGGAAGTATGGCGGCGGAGATCCGCTAGTAAATGCGCATCGTTCTGATAGACCGGTTCCTCGAACCAGGTGATGCGATAGGGCTCTACCAATTTGCAAAGCTCCAGGGCGCGGTTGAAAGAGAAAAGGTAATTGGCATCGATCATCAATTCCACTTTCTCTCCCACGGCTTCCCGCACCGCCTGCACGCGCTCCGCATCCACGCTTGGGTTTTCCGGCTCGACGGCGACGACCATCTTGAGCCGGTGCGCTCCCTGCGTAACAAAAGATTTGGCCACCTCGACGAGTTGCTCCTTGGTGTATTGCTTGAGCCCGAACGTGACATAGGCGGGCACCGGATTCTGGCGCGCCGCCGAGCAACCGCCAAACCGGTTCCTTATAGTATTTACCTTTGATGTCCCAGAGCGCGATGTCGATGGCGCTCACCGCCGAGCTCCACATTCCCGTTTGCGCGCGCGGGTTGAACGTCGTGTACAACTGGTGCCAGATGCGCTCGGTCTCAACGGGATTTTTACCGCGCAGGAACGGCGCGGCTTCCCGGTTGATGAACTCCTGGCACCAAAGCGCTGCGCCGCCCGGGTGAGCCCGTAGCCCGTGATACCCTGGTCGGTTTCGACAGTAACAAAAACGATCGGCGTCCAAATCTTCTCTTTGAGCAGCGGCATCTCTACCGGAATTCGATGAAGAGTAGCCCTGACGTCAGTGATCTGCATATGTCACCTCGTATACTTTTCGTGTGCCACAGTTACAACGGATGAAATCAGCAAGTCAAACTTGAAAACGTTACGAGGAACTGCAGCCAAGTGGTCAGAGCCGACGACCGCGTCGGAGAATTCGGCTACTCCAGAGCGCCAGCGCCGTTCATGCCTAAGCCCGCCGGCAGAGAAATTTCCGCCAGCCATGATTTGCCATGATCGGACTCTAAAAGGACGCATCCTTATCAAGAGTGAGGTCACTTAGCGGGTTCTCTGGTCCGCCGCACCATGCTCTGTCTGCCCAGCCGTCGGCACTGGGTGATAAGTCCCAAAGTCTGGAGGGCTGATTGCATGAATCTTAAGTCCACTATCTTGTTCACCTCGACCTTGGTTTTGATCAACCCTTTTTGGAATAATTCTTCCAATTTTGTCATCTTTGAATTTCTTTGAGATCCATTATCTCGCTGCTGGTGAGTTCTTGTTCCATTCAACACCTCGCAGCAATTTACTCGCAAGTGGAATATTTGGCGACGATATCATCGATGCTATCCAGATTCGACCACGCGCCATGAGAAATAGCGCTGACCTCTTGAGAAAGCCCATCATGAATTTTCGACCATTGATGTTCCGGATCAACGCGTCCGAGAACAGGTTGTTGGTCATGTGACCCGGAAAAAGCTCCCACAAATCAGTGATGCCGACACCGATGCCTTCTCAACGATGGTGATAAAAGGCTGCACGAGGAAAGCAACGTCCACCGTACCCTGGGACAGCGCGCCCACCATGTCATTGAAGGGCATCACGCGCACCACAACGTCGGTCTCCTTATACGCCCTTTTTTTAAGAGACCGTCCAGGTACAACCGCGATGATCCTCCAACGCCAAAGCAGGCGCCAATGCACTTTTCCTTTGATGTCTTTGACAACGGCTTACCGGCATCGAGCAAAAGAATGGCGGACCATACTTGCCACCACTCGTGGGCCCACCTCGCGATTTACTGGCGACGACTTCGCGTTGCCACCCTGCCGCTAATTTTCGGCAGTAGATACCCGGACTGATTTCCACTGCCCACGTCCAACTCTCCGGTGTCAGAGCGGCCATTTGTAGCCCTCCGGAGGAGGTGTAAAATAGTTTAGCTCCACCGCCAGTCCTGCTCCCGTGGAAGCGCCTTTCTCCAACGCCAAGAAGACAATCTTCGCGTCGGCGTTGATCATGAGCAGTCCTGGACTTGACTTTCTCTTCTTGAGCTGGCTGCAAAGAGGTGGAATTAAAGAAAGTAAGGGGCAGAAACGGCCCAGAGCTTGACGTCTCATCGGGCATGCCTCGTATGCGTTTCTGGCTGACTGCTGCTTAATCCCCAAGGGCTTTGGATTTCAACATGAGGGATGCAAGTCTGCGACAGAGCCGAAGGTTGTTTGACGAGCTTCCTAAAGCGGAAAGGAGAAGACGATGGCGCCCGGCACGAATAGGTTCTATGTTGGCACTGAAGCGGCTGTACCGCCATTGTTGAAAAGGAAACGAGTACCACCATCCATTGGGATCAGACGGCGGGGCGGGCGATGATCGCCAGGTGACGACTGAGACAACGTCGCAACGCATTTACGCGTGATTGAGGTGGTGCAGCGTGAGCAGCACGGCGCTGGTGAGCTGGCAGGAGATCAACAATGGAATTCTTCTGTACAGGAGAGCGTAGTGCATCGTCCAGCATCCGGAAACCGGCGAGCTCGTCGTCGGCACCGGTCCATCGTCAGTCTTTACAGCCTCGACGGTGGCATAGCTGGGTCGACTGCGATCGGCTCAGGGAGACTGCCTGAAACTATCGATTGGACTTTCCCGCCGCCCCATGTGGAGCCATGTCAAGGACTAGCGCAGTCTGATAATCCGATGGTCATCGGCAGTCGAGAGGGATGGTGACCGCGTTGCGACGGCGCACGAGCTGGCAAATATCAAAGACGGTGTCGACCCGATGCGCACTCTGTCGGTGATAGCCGTGGATAACCCGGAGGTCAGATCAACCCTCCGTCAGAAGTGCTTACGGCAGCACCAATGGCGGCGATAGTTTGCCACCAACCCAGTCAGGACTGAATTGCGCAGCCATGGCGCAGCTGGTCTGCCATTCGCGGCCTAAAGTGCTCTTGCTGTGTTTGTCTCCACTGCCAGGCGGCCCGAGGGAGCGCATCCGCCTTCACCGCAGTGAGAACCAAGGTGAATCTGGGAAAGACTTTCAGGAGGACTACCGGGCCATTTTCAAAGCAGCGCCGCGCGCAACGGCTGGCGACCCCGAGGAACCCAACGCGTTCTTCGTCGGCATGAACGTGATGGTACCATCTGGTCGAGCGCTAGTGGCGAGTCGTTTCAGATTGGCGCCCGCCATCAGTCTCGAGTATACGGGTCGCCCACGCTCGCGCAGGATTCATGTCCTTTCCAGCGCTTTCTTGAGTTCGGCTTGTTGCTGCACACGCGCCCCATCATGAGGGGAAGTCGCTATTCTACGTCGAAGCGCTTTGGGAGAGACGGCAAGCTCGCGGAAAATCGGCTTTTAACACCCTGGCTGTGGGATAGTCCTCGGCTTTCATTACTGGATCAGCCCATGCCGATCGCTTCAGGCGATGTGTCGCGTTGGCGGCCAAGACGCGCAAGATAACCGGCATTGCGCCGCTCATCATGGCGCTCAGAAATCCCCTGCTGGGCGCATATGGCGACCTGAGGCCATTCCAGCTGGCTGACTAATAATGGCGTCAGCGCGTCATCAATACCCGTATGCACAACGAGAATTTTCCGCTTGCGGGGTGCCGTATCATGAGAGAGCCGGTCGCCTTAACGAGTCAATTCAATTAACTGTCGCCAGGGACCGAAAGCGCTTTTGCGTTTACAGGAAAGTACCACTTGAAGAGTTTATGTTGAACCGCACGAAACCGATTCAAACCGATCACCGATTGCAGCCGGCGACAATGAAAACGCTTTGCGGCGGGTGGCGTTGGCGATGGCTGGCTTTACCGTGGCTCATACGGCCGAGGAATTTGCTGAGCGCGCGTAAGATTGATGGCTCTACGCAGAGTGTATGGCGCAATAGGAAAACGACTCCGTCTGCCCTCTTGCCATTTGAGTCTGATGGCGCCAGGCTGAGAGGAGGAGCCGAGCGCTATTTTCGCCAGCCGCGCGCCAACCGGGCCATCTTTCTGCCGCCTCTTTTGAACCTCCCAATGCTGCGCCCAGAAACTACACCCATATATTTCAGGTGCCGGTCTCACATCCATCGTAGCGAGATTGATCGACCCGGATGCGCAAGTGCAAGGATATTATAACAATCTTGCACGATTGCTCGAATGACCTGGAAGGTTTGAGTGATTCGGGAATACAAGTGCGCGGCAGGACTCATGAATGAGAGTGTAGGTAAATGCAACGCTCCACAGTTTGTCGCTATGCAGGTAAGTGGGAGTTTTTGTGGTTGATCTGGAGACGGAGAATTTCGTTTCGGTCTCAATGACTGCATTGTCGTGGCGCTGTTTCTCAATGAAGGGAGCTTCTGGGCTGGCAACGAGTGCGGCCCGCCAGCAGACGACGGTGGAAAGATGGCGGCAGCCATGGGATTGGAGAATACAAGATATTTTCTCTGGCATTCCGGACCGTCCAGGGGATGACCGTCTATGGCGGAGCCGCCATTGCTTTTTAGAAGCACCGACGGAGGGAGAGACTTGGACGGAGCTGGATGGTGGAGGAAGTTCCTGGGGCGAAAAGTGAGCTATCCTCCCCCACCCACATCGCGCACATCGATTTGCGATTCATCCAGAAGATCCTGAAGTAATGTATTGTTCGATTGAAATAGCGGTGAGTGATCCAAAGCCTGATGATCGGGGAAAGTTGGCGGTACGTCACAAAAGGCGAGGCTGAGACTTTGCGACAAAAGGCCACCGGCGTCTATCAGGATTGCCACGTGGAGCTGACTCTTCTTCAATCTTGGTATCCGGATAGCCTTCTTTGTTCGGACTGGAGACGGCCTCTACCGCTGGAGCGACGACTGTGGCAAAGAGCCGGAGAAGCCGTTGTAGATCGTGAGGTTACCGGATGAAAAATATTTTGGGCCGGTGGTCCTTCATCCCCAAGGAGCCCAACGCAGATCACGCTACGCGCGCCTCCCGCGGTGGCCCCGCCCAGCGGAGCGAAGGAGAACGAGAGCTCCATTTACAAAAGTACCGACGGTGGGACAAGTTTTAAAGAAGTCGCCACGGAAATCCTCGGCCTTCTACATCGTCGGATGGAACGCTCTGGTGATGGATCCATTGGACGCTGAGTCGCTTTATTTTGGCGCTGTGGACGGAAGCTCTATGGCAGTTTAATTTGCGGTAAAATGGCAATGTTCGACGTTGAGCTTCCCAACGAGGAAGAATCCGTACACTCGCATGCGCGCCCTAGGAGAGATAACGCCAGAGATCGCCAAGACCGCGATACTGAGCTAAAAGCGGCGTTTAATAATCGGCGGTGCTCACGCCACAACCACCGCAGTCACATCATTTACGATCCACATGAGCTGCCGGCATCTTTCAATTGAGCCACCGACCAGCCGGCATCGATTAAAGCCGTTTGCCTTTCCCAGCCCCAGCATATCCGTCGCAGCGGGGCGCACCTTCGCCTCCAGCAGATCCGCCTCGCTCAGCGGGTTTTCCGGCCCACCGCGATAGCGCTCATCGGCCCAGCCTTCGACCGTGCGTCCGTCTTTCAAGTCGAATCTCGATGCGCGAGCGCATCTTGTCGAAGCCCATTTTCTCGATCTCCGCGTCAAGCTCGGTGGATATGCGCCGTTGCATCGCTTGCATGGGAGCGGATCCGACAAACTCGTCGGAGAATTCACGTTTGCCGGCTTTTGCGCGCAAGAGCGATCATGGCGAGGGCCGCCGGTAGAGAAAATTTGGCTTGGAGATGGTTTGCAGCAATGGGATAGCGAATGGGCTTTAGAATGTTTGTGCCTGCGTAAACTTTGACTGCTTCGATGTCGTCTGGTTTGACGTCATGCTCGGTAACAAGTTTCAACATCAAGTCGATGGTCGGATGGGTGAGCACGCCGCATGGATAGGGTTTGATCGACACGCCCGGCTCGACGATAGTCCATACTTTGCCAAAACCCTGCGCAATCTTTTTCGGCGCTGACTCCTCCACCCTGAACGGCGAAGAATCCCCAGGGCCATCTAACGCATCCGGATCTGCGGTGAACCCGCGCGCGGCAAGCAGCGCGGCGGTAACCCCATTTTCCGCAGCCCGGCCGACGTGTAGCGGCTTGGTCATCGTGCCGAAGTTGCAGCGAATGCCCGCCGCAAGACTTGCCGCAATCCCAAAACCACTGCGCAGTGCGTCCCCCGTCGAGCCCATTAGTTTTGCCGCCGCCGCGTAGGCGCCGAAGGTTCCCACCGTACCGCTTGAGTGCATGCCTTCACGTAATGCTGCGGCAGCATCCACTCGGAGATTTTACATTCCACTTCAAAGCCCGTTAGAAAAGCGAGCATGAAAGTTTTACCGTCGATGCCGCTAAGTTTTTGGCTCATGACCAGCGCGCTAGTCAACGGCGGAATCGTTGGATGGGTGAGTAGACCATAGATATGGGCGGGATCGAGGCTCACCTGGCTATCGTCCCAATCATGGGCATGACCTGCCGATACCGAGCACGCGGGCCGCCATAGGAGCCGGGACTTTCGTATTGCCGCGCCCCAGCAAAAGCGCATCCGGCTCGACCGCCGGTCTGCGCTCCGTTTCCTCGATGAGCAGCCGCACCAGAATGTTCTTCCGATCCCGCAACGAAAGGCCGAGGCCGTCGAGCAAACAGCGCGTGCCGATCCGCATCGCTTCAGTGGGAATATCAGCGAAAGTCACTTTTTCGACGAACGCGGCAGCGGCGGTCGTCTTCAGTCCCTCGGGAACCGATAGCAAAACATTTTGTTCGGCGGTCATGACTTACCCTCGCGAGTGCAAACTCGATGACGAAAACGGAAGCAAGTAAACCACCCCGCACACAAGCTACGGCGATATCGAAGCCCTTTCGTGATGTTTTCCCGAACGTTGTCACCCCCGAAAGTTTAATCGTGGTTCGACTATTCTCACCACGACCCTGAGCCAGGTCGAATGGGTCGGGGGTCCTCTGGTCGCCTGGATTCCCGCAAATGCATGCGGGAATGACGGAGTCAAATCACCGCAGCAAGCTGCTGGGAATGAACCCACAGTGATTCAATACAACGTTATAATATATCAAGTGTGTTCAATAACGTAATGGATGTTATAAAGTCAAAGACGCTCAAGACAACGAGAAACGCAGCTCGTCCCATTGCTCCCTCGAATCCACGTCGTAGTCCTTTCCACATCGCAAGCGAAGTTTTCAGGCCACCTGACCTGATAAATTCACCTTGACAAGTCTTAAAGGAGCGGATTAGTGTTCGCCCCTGTCAGGGTCGTGATCTCTCTCCTTGTCGATAAACATCTCGAGGCCTCCTCAAATCAAAGTTGAACGCGCTCCACGCGGACCTCGTGGAGGGCCGCCTACCTGACGGTAATCAACTCAAGAAAGGAGATCCTGATATGAAACCGAGCAAAGGAGATAAGAAAAACTTCTCCAGGAGAGATTTCCTCAAGACCACGGCCGTAGGCGTCAGCACGGTTGCCTTGACCGGACTTAATGCAAAGGAGGCGACGGCTCAAGGGCGACCTGCAATGAATTGGGACAGAGAGGCGGATGTCGTGGTTGTCGGGTCAGGGGCCACGGGACTTCCGGCGGCCATCGAGGCAACTGAAGCCGGGGCGTCCGTGCTCGTCATCGAAGCGAACTGGGACGTCGGCGGACATGCAATACTAAGCGGGGAAACGTAGCTCTCGGTGGCGGGACGACCGCGCAGAAAAAGCACGGCATCGTGGACTCGCCGGATCTCCTGTTCTCGGACCTGACAGACTGGTCCGTCGTAGAGCCCAACGGCTTTCCCGATTACCGGTACAACGACAAAGAAATTATCCGCGCATTCGCCGACAACAGTGCTCCAACCTACGAATGGCTGGTCGCCCATGGGGTCATATTTGTTGCAGAAGCCCCAGACAACCGTGGCGCGGGCGCAACCGGGAACTCGGCGCCTTAGAGAGAACCATGCCGCCCCGATGGCCTGGCCGCAGGTTCAGACCGGAAGGCCGGTGGCTGCCGACCGACAGGCCACAACCTCCTCAGGTGTCGGTCTCATCAGGCCGCTGGAGGCGACTGCGAGGAAATTGGGCGTGGAGATTCTCTTGCAGCACAGGATGACGAGCATTATCAGGGAGAACCCCACATCGGGAAGGGTGCTCGGCATCACGGCGACGAACCAAGGCAAGACCACTGAACATCCGGGCGCGGAAGGGCGTCATCATCGCCACCGGCGGCTCTACCGGCAACGTGAACTTCCGCAGAATGTTCGACCCGAGACTGACCGAGGAGTACTGCGGTGGCGCGGCGGTGAACCCTACTCCTTCCAAGACGCCAGCGGAGAACTCGCAGCGATGGCGATCGGCGCTTCGCTCTGGGGCGCGTACAACCAAACCGGAGAGTTCGGTCCAGTCATTACAAAACCGGGACAGATTGGCTGTCAGTATGTGTTATCGTAATTTACAGTGGGATGCCTGGCAGCCCCGTCTTCAATCTCGCACGCGCTTCAGGGCTTCGTGTTGCTGATTGGCAAGACCTAATCCTCGTAAACCAGGCAGGTCTGCGATTCTATGATGAGACGGCAGGCCAGTTCACAGCGTAATCATCACGATCTCCATCAAGCCATATACCCCAGGAAGTTACCTCAACGCGGCGAATATCAGATACAACCCAGCAAACTTTCTCAATGCCGCCCTGGCGGGAACCGGCGACCCGGTCAACGGAGGCGGCGCCGATCTGGGCGATCTTCGACTCCGACGCAGTGAAGCGGGAGAAGTGGACTGTGACGCCTCCATACGTGGATATCGCGGCGGGATTCTTTTTCTCCGGAGAAACTATCTCGGAATTGGCCGCCAACATTAAAAACAAATATCAGCGCAAGCCCGTGGGAGCCAGTGTCGCTGGAAAAAACGGTGGCCAACTACAATTCTTACGTGGACGCGGGCAAGGACCCAGACTTTGGCAAGCCCGCGCCCTAAGTACAAAATCCAGACACCGCCTTTCTACGCCGCTTGGTCTACGCCGGTCATCCACGATACGCGCGCCGGACTCAGGATAAACACGAAATGCCAGGTGGTAGATCTCTATGGCAACGTCATACTCCGGTCTCTACTGTGGCGGTGAGTCAGCAGGTGGATTCAGTCTGCACGGTCTGGCCAGATGTACCGTCAGGGGCGCATCGCCGGAAGCAACGCTGCATCAGAGGCACCAGGGGCGTAAAAACAATGTTGAACCCCTTGAATTCGGCTGGAGTTGATACGCCCGGGCCTCGCGGGAGATGTGCTACGTCCGTGTGCGGCCGCGTCGTAGGCAGCGACTCCCGCTATGCCGCCCGTTTCATGAAATCGCTAAAGAGCGCGGCCATCTCCCCTGCCTTTTCATCCCATTCCTCTCGAGGACTGAGTGGTTCGTCGTACTGCTTCGGAAAGAGGATATGCACCTCACTTTTTCCCAGGAGGCGACCGAGGTTCTCGCCGGTTTGACGCCCATGGGTGTTGTCGTTTCCAGGAACGATGAACGCCGGAACCTTGATAGATTTGAGCTCTTCCTCGCTGGCCCCAATGACAGGCAGGTCGGCACCCTCGAGAAAATACTCGCGCCAGTGCGACATGACAGCAATGAAACGTTCTGGGTTCATTCTCATCAACGCGTCACGGTTTTCAGCTCGGGCTTTGATGCGTTCTTTCCAGTGTTCCATGTCGCAGACCTTGGCCATGCCCCCTTGTTTGGCGGCTTCAATGAACTGCCCGTAATACTCTTCAGCAAGCCGCTCACACGCAAAGCGTCCGCCGGTGACGCGCCAAAGCAGTAAACCCTTCACTGCTTCCGGATGCCGCAAAGCAAATAAGAGCGAAGTCCGGCAGCCGGAGGAGCTACCGCCAATAAAAGCGGGCAGTGCGTCGAGTTGTCGGAGCAACTCGTGAATATCATCAGCCCAGATCTCGTATTCCGAATCCTGGCCATCGATGACGACGTCGGAAGCGCCGCAGTTGCGCCGGTCGAAGATTACGACGCGGTGGCCGGTCTCCGCCACTTTGCCGGCGAGCAGCTCGATGCCGCTGATATCGCGCCGGCCGCCGGGCGACAAGCGCTACCCAAGAGCCGTGATTGCCGAGTACTTTATAGTTCATGTTTACACCGCGTACTTTTGCTAGGGGCATTGTTTTTCCTCCAATCTTCCGTTGGTAACCGAGGTTTCTATGGGTGAAGTTTCACTACCACAATTGGGGCGCCTAGCACAATCGAGTTTATCGTCGTCTCGTTTGTTCTCCCAATCGTTGCTACGGCGCACGGCTTTTTATTCTTGACGTGGATCAATCGACTGTACTAGTGATTCCAGACACAGCGATCTTTCATGGAAAACGCATCGTACGCAATGAGAGAAAAGGGAGAAGGTCACATGACCCAACATAGCGCTCCGTTGAATTGCTTCGGACTGGGACTCGTTCTTTATATTTTTGTTTCGATCTTGGTTCTACCCGCTGCCTTGGCCGCCAGCGCTCCAGCCGAGTCTCTCGACTCGCTTCACGAAAAGGCGAAGAAAGAAGGAAAGGTCACGATCTACGCCGCCTCTCGTCCCGCTCCATGGAAGTGATTCTGCCGGCATTCATGAAGAGATTTCCCGGCGTGACTATCGATCACATCGATGCCACTGCAGATCAGCTCCTTGCGCGCATTGTCTCGGAGGTGCGCGGCGGCCGGCTGTTCGGCGATGTATTCGGCGGTGCTCTACCTTATATGGCGCAGGCCACCGACCAAAAGCTCCTTGCGCCCCTGACGGTACCGGAGGCTGCGGCTTACCCGGCCCAAATGAAAAGCGACTTCTGGATCGCAACCGACACTCAGTTTTATATTGCCGGTTGGAATACCAATCTGGTCAAGAAAGGCGAGGAACCAAAAGCTTCGAAGATCTCGCTAACCCAAAATGGAAGGATAGCCTGATGGGCGAGCCTCGCGATTTTCAAATGCTCATCGGACTGGCCAAGCGCAAGTATAACAACGATGAAAAAGCCATCGATTTGATGAAGAAAATCGCCGCCAACCAGAGTGGAGTTCCACAAAGGACATTCGCAGCTGGTGGAGTTTTTGGTGTGCGGGCAGCGCCCTGTTTGTTTCACCTGCTATGCGCACCATTTTCCGCCGCGCATGAAGAAGGGGCGCCGATTCAGCCCGCTGCTCACCGAAGGCGTGGGTGAAGTGGGCGGCGCGGTCTCCATCCTGAGGGGCGGACCGCACCCCAATGCGGCTTTGCTCTGGGCGCGCTGGGCCATCAGCGAAGAAGGCCAACGCGTCTATGCTCAGGCCGGCGAAACTCCCGCTCACCCCAACGTCGAGCCTCTGGAGAAGGTCCGGCCCGCGGCGGCCTACATGCTCACCATCGACGACATCAAGGAGTTTCCGAAATATGAAAAGCTTTGGAAGGAAATCTTTCCAGATCCGGTGACGCTCAGCTCGGCGGCGCGTCGATGGAGTAGCTCAATGATCGCGGCGCTGACGCCGCAAAAAGCAGCAGATATGATGATGCCACTGATCGTTCTGCTTACTTATGTTCTTGGAATGAGCGCCGAGTTGGCTTCTGCTCCAGATTCCACTTTTATCAAGACAAAACGATTACGGTTGAGTTTTGGGCGGTCCTCCTGCGGGATCAGCCGACTTGAGAACGCGGGCGGTGATTTCGCTTCTGCGCAAATATATTCCGGAAGCCCAACCATCATTGTGCAATACATGGCGGCGGGAGGTGGGCGGCAGGCTGCAAACCATGTCTATCCGAATCGCGCGGCCAGGACGGGCTCCACGATCGGCAGCATGGGGAGCCGCCTTGGTAGCCAACGCCGTCCTCGGTGAACCTGGTGTTGAATACGACATTGACAAGCTAATCTATCCTCAGGCACACCGGACAGTGCTCAACATTATCTTTGATAACGCACAAAGAAGCCGGCCTCAGCAACCTGGAAAAGTTACGCTCGGTTCCCAATGTTCGTATCGGCGGCCAATCGGTTGGCCACCCGGTTTACATCACCGGCCGTCTCTTCGCATATGTGATTGGGATGAAGGACCCTAGGTTCGTTACCGGATACACCGGTCCAGGGCTCGATGTCGCTCTCACGCGACGTGAAGTGGACGGCAGGGTGACGACCGGAGAAACATTGACCATTCGATCTCCGAGGTGGCTGGATAAGGGACTCATCGACATCCACGCGAGCATCGAGATTCCCAAAGGGACAAAAAGGACAACGGTTTGCTCACCTACCGGAGCTCGAGACCTTTACGAAGTCCGACCGGGAGAAAAAGCTCTTAGAGATGTTTCGTGCTTTCAGGCTCGCCGGCCAGAGCTTCTTCCTCCCGCCAGGGACTCCCAAAGAACGCGTGCAGACGCTCCAGGACGCGATGCGGAAGACGCTAAATGATCCTGCGTTTCACAAGGAATTTCAAAAATTCACGGGAGACAATGCCACGCCGCTGATGCCGGAAGTCCTCGAGAAAACCATCAGGGAACTTCCCGCGAGGTGGAGGTTGTCGAGTTATTCAACAAACTGGCCGGCGCTGATCCTCTGCCGCCTAGCGCTTGAGGCATTATTCGACTCGTGACAACGATAGAGCGCAACCGCTCCGGTAGCGAGGGCAATGGGCCGATGCCTTAGCAGAGTTCAATTCGTTCAATGGTCCAAATCGCTTCAAAACGTTTTGAACGGCTTAAACAACGAGCGTTTGAACTCGGTATCGCCATGGCTGCTTACTCAAGACGAAACCCGTTCGAGAGATTGCCGCACGGTGGGCCGCTGGCCTGATTCGATATCCTCGCGCCGGCGCGTGTGAAACGCCGTGAGGGTTTTGTTGGCGCGCGCGAGGACGGCGATTTGCTCGCAATATTGGTCAAGCTTGCGGCCGGGAAACGCCCACATGGCCACGCTGTCAGACAACGCATCGAGATAGCGCGCGCGCCGCAGCACCCAAACTCATGGCCGCGTATCCTTGATTGAGCACCTGAGGGATCACCGCGCAGGCGGGCGGCCCATCGCCGGCGGCACACCTTTATCGACTCGCCCGGCGGCCTCGCTGAGGATGAGTCCCTGTTGAGCGTGAGCGAACAAAAGGACTACTTCAGGGTCAAGCGGAAAGTCGGCAAGGGGACCATAGATCACATGCTTTACCTCGCGCTGGACCACCGGGATCGCCGCGACCTCTTCTTCGCGCACGTAGTCGAGCCCGCTCATAGCTTCAAGCGCTTGCTTGAGTTCGGCCTGATGGGACGGCGAAGGCTGCGCCATATGGTGCGTGTGAACTCCGATTGAACAGAGCTCGTGATCCTTTGTCGTTGTGACGAAGGTACGGGTCGATGCTAACTGCCAGAAGACACATCCAGCGGGCACGACGCCATCAAATGAAGTGACACCGGCGAGGATGCGGTCACTAAATGGAAATAGCTATGGGTGGGAGGGACAAGTCCAAAAATGCATCAAATCATCAGCCATTTTTCTATAGTTGCTCATTCACACTCCTTAAACACCAATCCATGGATCGCTTGCTCGGCCTATTTCGATCCGAGTAACTTCTGTCGGGTCGTCCGGATTCTATTAACTGAAACGGTTCAACCGCAATCTGATTCTCTTGTGCGACCGCATCATGATGGAGAGTGTGAAATTACCCGGAGAGATTTGAGACTGAGCGAGCTTATGCTCGGCTCGCAGTTTGTATCCGACGGTTTTTGCGGTATAAATGATTGCCTAGTTACGGTCTTCAATTCATTTTCGATGCGGTGCTCGAAACAAATCGCGTGTGATTGATGCGCAAAGATAACTTCTAGAGCAGAGGTCGGAGATCACTATTATGGATTGCTGCCAGAATTTGGCGCCTGATTTCAGCGGCGAACCCGAAGCAACCGGTGATAAGCAAAATTATCGGCCGACGAATCGTCCCTGAAACGGCTGGCAGGCCTGGCCAGCGGCATCATGTTTGTCTCAAGCGGAATGCCCATGCCCAAGGCCGTCAAGTCGTTGCTCGCTTTCTGCGGCCAACTGCTTTCGCGTGGTGCCCTATGAGGTCACCTGCAGCGCGCGGCCATTTTGCCGAGGAAGGTCTCGACGTCAGGCTGGTCTATACCCGCGGCGGCAACGTGGCCATGCAAGCCTTGGTCGGGAACGCGGTGGATTACGCCGGCACCTCCTTCGATGTCGCGCTTCAGGCCTATGGTCCGCGGCGCCAAGATCGTCCGTTTTGCTTCTACCGGAAGATTGCCGCTCTTTGCCCTCGCCACCGCTCCGAAAGCGGCGAAAGAGATACGCAGCCTCGAAAGATCTGGAGAACCGGACGGTGGGGATCTCGGCTCTGGGCAACGCCGAGCACATCTTAGCTCGTTCTATCTTATGAAGCGGGCGGGCGCCGATCCCGACCGGGTGCGCTTCGCGACCCTCGGCACCAATCTTTACGAGCCGCTACGGCTTGACAGGTCGATGCGGCGCATGGTGCAAGAGCCGGCGTTGACTCTAATCACCGGCGGCGGCGGCACAGTGATCGCCAATATGATGAATATCGAAGAGGCGAACCGGTACCTCGGGGGCCCTACGAGTTTATGGGCGTCGCCGTGCGCGTCGAGGAACGTGAAAAGCGCCGCGACGAGATGGGCCTGGCTCGCGCGCGCTCGCCAAGGGATTGCGGGATACCCGCACGATTCCAGTAAAGGAAGCTGCCGCGGCGTTGCCTCAAGGAGCTCGATCACCGGCGCCAATCGGGATCGGCTCGCCGGGATTCTGGAGCGCTACCGGCAATCCTCTATCCCGACAACGTCAAGATCGATCCCGCCGCGAGTGAACCGTGTAGCTGAGGCGCACAAGACCGCAGGCTCTGTTGGCTTCTTCCGTCGATTACAAACCCTCTGCTCGATCTCTCCATCGTTGAGAAGTAAGTGCTTCGCGTTTCAGATCTCGCCCTGGGTTACGGTGAAGAACCCGTCGTCGAAGGAGTTAGCCCTTGAAGTTTCCGGAGGCAAATTCGTAAGTCTCGTCGGACCGTCGGGTTCCGGCAAGACAAGTATCCTGCGCGCCATCACTGGTTTGCTCACCCCACGCGCCGGGCATGTGGAACTAAACGGAAGCCAAGAGTCCCTCGGGTTTCTGTTTCAGGACGATGCTCTCCTGCCGTGGCGAAGCGCACGAGAGAACGTTGCACTGGGCCTTCGCATTCGCAAGGCTTCCAAAAGACGCGGCACTCACTCAAGCCGACACTTGGTTGAAGCGACTCGGGCTTGAAGGTTTCGGCGGGCGCTTTCCCACGAACTATCGGGAGGCCAAAGAAAGCGCGTCGCCATTGCCCAGGTTCTTGTCTTGAAGCCAAAATTGCTGCTCATGGATGAGCCCTTCGCCTCGTTAGATGCGATCGTGCGGACGCGGCTCACGCAGGAACTCCTGACCTGGGTTGAACAGGAGCATTTGAGCGTGCTCTGGTGACCCATGACCTCGAAGAGGCGTTGACCGTATCTGACACTATCTATCTGCTTTCGCAGGGACCACGGGCGCGGATCCGAAAATCTTATGCGATATCGATTCCGCGGCCTCGGGATATTCTTGCCACCCGTCGACATCCTAGTTTTGCCCCGCTTCTGGAGGAGCTTTGGAAGGATATGTTCGATGAGGTAAGTCCGGCTCGAGCCGAGGCTATGAAATGAGGCTGCTTGTCGAAAAATTGTGGGTAAGAAGATCTGTTGTCGCTTCTTACTCTAGCTATCGTCTGGGAGCTATTGGCGCGCCGCGGCATCTTGGACCCATTTTACTTTCCACCGCCCAGCGAAATCTTGCGAGTTGTCTACTCATTGTTCGCCGAGGGACGGATTCTCACCCATCTGGAAGCCACCTTCACCGCCGCCCTCGCGGGACTCGTGATCGGTGTTGCACTTGGGATCTTCTTTGGTTTTGCTGCCGCGTTAATCCCTCTGGTTGCCGAGTTGCTTGAGCCTGGTCATGATGCTACCTGAACGCGATTCCTCGGGTCATCCTTGCGCCGCTGTTTGTGATCTGGCTCGGTATCGAACTGCCTTCGAAGATTGCTCTGTCGGTAGTCCTCGTTGCGGTGCTTATATTCTTTGCCGTCTACAGCGGTATCAAGGATGTAAATCAGCTTCTGGTCGACCGTGTGCGGACCCTTGGCGGTGGCCGTATGGTCCTGTTGCGTGAGGTCTATATTCCCTCGGTCACGGCATGGGTGCTCGGCAGCCTCAAGGTGGCGGTCGGCTTTGCTTTTACGCGGTGCCGTCGTTGGGGAGTTTGTTGCGGCGACTCGAGGCCTGGGCTACCTGCTCCAGTTTGCCCAGAGCACGTACAATGCGTCGCTGACGCTCGGCCTCATATTTCTGATCATGGCGTTTGTCCTGCTTCTCTTCGTATGCGCCGAAGCCATCGAGCATCGCCTCCTGCGCTGGCGCTATCAGGGCTACAATCAGAAGGCTTCCTAACTCGGATCATTCACTCAATGACACGCTCAAGGGTGCGTGACGATTTGCCTTTCCTGGAATTTTCCCTAGCTCGCGACCAGCAGTTCAACTCTAAAGTCCCCCGCCCCAACGGAATTGCCATACGATCCCCACCAAGTCGAAGTCGGTGCCGGTCTTCGTGTAAACACCCGTGCTGCCGTAGAGTTTGACCGAGTTGTACCGGTTAACAGGCAGGGTCAAGGTAAGGCCCACGCGGGCGTTCGCGCGGGTTTCGCCTTTTTTTCCGTCGATGGTCGGGCGCCCGCCGGTATAGTAGAGACCATCGAGCCCCACCCATATCCCTGGAGTAAAGGAGTAAATGAGATGGCCCTGCACAGAATAGATCGGGCTGACTTGCAGAGTTTGGCCGTCGAGAAAGTCGTTATTGTCAGTGTAGAAACGTACGCCGGTGGCGAGCTCCAGGGTCAACGGCTCCAAGTGTCTTGGAGACTCCGATCTCAGGCTTAGATGGACCAGCGGTTGGTGCCGATGTTTAGCAGTTTGTCGGAGTCGTATTGCCGAGAGCGGAGCAGTCACCTCGAGGCTCGTTCCAATGATCACATCCGGCTGGAAGTCGCGAAACTCCGTCCAGCGAAAGCGCCGGACCGCCGTAGAGCAGCATGGAAAACCGGAGCCTCGGATCGCCGAGTCCGGAAACATCTGCTTGCGCGGCTGCCCGGCTGGTTTGGTGCTTCCAGATGCCCAGGTATAGGGTAATATCACATCGAATTTCCCCGACCGGCCCCACAAGTCCAACGTTCGCACGTAGGCAAGGACGGCGCTGTTAAGCCTGACCTCGGTATCTTCCAGTGGGACCGACGCGTCCGTGCCCACAGTGCCTTTCGCATAGGCATACCCTCCGATCAGGAAGTTGAGCCCGACCGGCGTATTCGCGAACGCCCTCGGTTCGAGATCCTGGGCGTGGTCTCGACGCTCGCACGCCGCGCAGCGCAACGATCAGCCAGCCAAAGACGGAGAGCCTACGAAAGCGCGCCGGCATCGCCGCTTCATCGCTCCCCAGAGTGTTCCGATAGAGTTCGGCGTGCTTGCTTCGATGGTTTCGACATGCGACTCTCGTGGAGCGGCTGGACGCGCGCACATTCGACCTAGCGACTTTGCAGCCGCGAGTTTCAAGCAGGATGCGCCGGATCTCTTCGATGGCCTGTGGATTTCCCTGCACTGAGTGACTTGAACGCACCACCAGTTCGGAGACCGCCTCGTCGATGTGCGCGCTGCTGTAGGCGACGACGCCGTCGACTACTCAGATTTTCTCAGATTGGAAGTATTATCGCAGAAGATTCGGACAAGATTCGGACAGCCCACTGAAGGCATCATGACCTCATGGCAGTCTACGGAAAACTAACTTCCATAAAACCTCTCGGTCGATTGCCCCCAATCCCCATTCGACGCCGTATGATTCAGCCTCGTGTTTGTTCTCTGAATCGTCCCGCCGCTGGTTCGCGACATGGTGTCGTATTCTCGCAGTAGACAGGCCCCGGACTGGTCTCGATGGTAATCAGCGCCCTGAAGAGATTGTTCTCCGGGTCACGGTCGGACCTGGAGATAATACGATATGATTTGCGTAGCGCTCCATACGATGGTTCCTTCCGTATATCGTGAAGCTATACCGCCAGGCACCGAGCCGTCAAGGAAAATTGCTTTTAGTGTAATCGGGTTTTCTACCCTTGCCTTGCGGGCGGCCTTTGCCGATATTAATATGGTCCCACAGTAGAGGTGTCACATTCCGCGTCATTTAACTGATCGCACCTAACTTGACGCTTCAGAGACCGATCGCTAAAAAGCGACGGCTGAGCTTTTGCGTTAGGCGAAGCTGCAACGCATCGAATAACAAGATCACACTCTATGACAACCGCCCAAAATCGTTCCAGACGAGTTATCCGAAAAAGAGAGCGCTGGTCACAGGTGGAACAAAAGGCATGGGCGAAGCCATCGTCAAACGTCTGCGACTGGCCGGTGCGACGGTCATGACGACCGCTCGCTCAAGGCCAGATGAACTCCAGTCGCCGGAGCTATTCATTCAGTCCGACATCAGCACGCCTGATGGCGTGGACAAAGTCGTGAAGGGAGTGCTCGCGCGTCTCGGCGGGGTGGACATCCTAATCAATAATGTTGGTGGTTCTTCGGCGCCCAGCGGCGGCGTACTTGCGTTGAGTGATGATGACTGGCAGCAGACATTCAATACAAATTTATTTGCGGCTGTCCGCTTGGATCGAGCGTTTCTCCCAAGATGCTGGAACAGCGTTCAGGTGTCATCATCCACATTTCATCCATTCAGCGGACCCTTCCGGCTTTATGATGCGACCTTTAGCGTATGCAGCGGCAAAAGCGGCTCTGAGCAACTATAGCAAAGGACTCTCGAACGAAGTCGCACCAAAGGAGTGCGAGTGATTACGGTGGCTCCCGGTTTCATCGAGACCACAGCCGCGACGGGACTCATTGAGAAATTGGCTAAGAATGCGGGCACAGACTTTGATACTGCCCGGCAAGGACTGATGGATTCACTCGGAGGTATTCCGATCGGCCGCACCGGTCGCCCCGAAGAAGTTGCCGAGCTTGTTGCTTTCTAGTATCGGACCGCGCACCCTACGTCACACGGCACTGAAGTTGTCATCGACGGCGGGACGATTCCGACGGTGTAGTATTCAATTGCGAGCCGCGGGCAAAACGAAACGTCCGCGCAATGAGGAGCGGACATCGAATTGAGAATGCACCGCTGACTGAATATGTCCCCATTGGCCCCTTGCTCGCGCTGGGGAGACGACTGCCGCCGGGCTCAAGCTGACGGTATTTATCCTTCCTCCACGATCAAGAATCAGCTTGGCGGCGCAATGATTTCTCGGGTAAGGTAAAGCTGAAGGTAGAGCCCTTGCCGACCTCGCTCTCTACCCAGATCTTCCCCCATGCAGTTCGACAAACTTCTTGGCCAAGGTTAACCCAAGTCCAGTTCCCTCGACCTTATGTGCATAGTCGGCTCCCACCTGGCGGAATTCCTCGAATATCTTTGGCTGATCCTCCGGGGCGATCCCGATGCCGGTGTCACTGACCGATATCTCTACCGAACCATCTGCCTGCCTGGCTTTAATTCCGATCCGTCCTCCCTCCGGTGTGAACTTCACGGCATTGGAAAGAAGGTTGAGAAGAATCTGTTTGATCTTCCGCTCGTCGCCGACGAAATCCCCAAGACGCTCGTCAACTGTAACGTCGAGGTTGATGCCGTGCTTGGTGGCGCGCTCGCGCACAAAGGTGCGCGCGTTGTCTATTGCCAAGGGAAGATCAAACGTAGCCAGCTCCAGCTCCATCCGCCCAGCCTCGACCTTGGAAAGGTCCAGAATCTCATTGATAAGGGATAGAAGATGGCGACCGGAGGAAAGGATGTCGTCGGTGTACTCGGCTTGTTTCTCGTTTAGCTCGCCGAACAATCTCTCCCCCAAGACTTCGGAGAAGCCGATGATGGCGTTGAGCGGCGTGCGCAGCTCGTGCGACATGTTGGCGAGAAATTCCGACTTGTGCCGGTTGGCGGCCTCGATCTGGCGGCTCTTATCCTCGATCTCCCGGAACAGCCGCGTTTTGAATCGCCAGGGCTGACTGCGTCGCAAAGGTCTGAAGTAATTGAACGACTCCGGGGAAAGCTACCCGCCTGCTTGCGCCACAACTGCGTCGTGATCGGCGTGAGCCCGGACGATTGCCTCAGCCACGCCGGTTCCGCGATCAGAACGGCGTCTCGATCCGCCTCCTCGCCGACACCGGAGAGCGAAGTCTGCAGGAAATACGGCGTGGTGCACGAGAAGGAAGCCAACGGCTGCAGGAAATCCTGCATCACGCGCTCGACTTTCATCATCGACAAGAACGGCACCGTGCGGCACGTGTTCTATGGAGTCAATCCGCGCGGCCACGTCGCCCAGATGCTGAGCCTCGTCCGGACGCTGCGGTAGCGGGCCGCAGCCCGGCGGTTCTAGGTGCGCATCGCCAAGAACACCGTCGTTTCGCTCGATGTCACGCTCGCGGACATCTGGGGAAACACGATCGAGCGCTCGGAGGAGCCGCTGCAGTACATCCACGGCGGGTACGGAAACGTCTTTCCGGCGGTCGAAGCCGCGCTCGAGGGCAAGAGCGTCAAGGATCGCGTCGAGGTGAGGCTCGAGCCCGAGGACGCCTTCGGCGACTACGACGAGAACCTGCTCCGGGTCGAGCAGCGCTCCAAATTTCCCGAAGACGCTCGAAGTCGGAATGCGTTTCGAGGGCGAGCCGGGCGGCGCGGACGAAGGCCGCTTCTTCACCGTCACCGACATCGCCGAGGACAAGGTGGTGCTCGACGCCAATCATCCTCTCGCCGGCATGGCGCTCAAGATCACGTGCACCGTGGTCGGCGTGCGCCCGGCGACGCCGGCCGAAATCGAGAACGGCGCGCGCCGACGATCCCGAGTCGATGATCCTGCGCATCCTGCCCTGAGCCGCGGGCGTCGCAGCGTTTTCGCCTATCATTCCGCCGGAGGAGGCGCGATGTCCGGCATGATGGGTTTCCTTTCGTACGGCCTGGGGACGCTGCTCGCGCTTTGCGCTGTTCGCGTTCATCGTGATCGTCTTCATCCAGGACATCACGCAGAAGAAGCACACCGTCCTGCGCAACTTCCCGGTCGTCGGGCATCTGCGCTATTTCTTCGAGAAGCAGGGCGAATACGTAACTGAACGAAGTATTAC